>OGQA01001195.1_pt1 | contig 12413 bp, 10 predicted proteins | sample 1553011 | NCBI WGS metagenome assembly OGQA01 (sample SAMEA2580256, study PRJEB22360) | human gut metagenome | biome: human gut; feature: human-associated habitat; material: faeces | place: Denmark | collected 2008/2010 | reverse complement strand
GGTGGGCGTAGCGGGCGCAGAACTCAATGTCGTGGCTGACCATGAGGACGGCCACCCCCCGGCGCAGGAGCCGCTGCAGGATCTCGGCCAGGGTCTGCTTAAACCCGGCGTCCAGCCCCTTGGTGGGCTCGTCCAGCAGCAGGACGTCCGGCTCCAGCAGCAGGATCTTCCTGCCCTCCAGCCAGGGAGCCTCCAGCAGCCACAGGGGCACGCGGCTGCTTTTCCCGGCGCCGGGAGGGGCGCTCAGGACGGCATTGCCGTGTTCCAGGGCGCCGGCAAGTTCCGCACGGACGGCATCCACAGGAGCGGAAGGAAGATCGGGGCAACGGTAAGGCCGGGCAGCGGCGGAGGAATCTTTCATGACGGTCGCGCGGAAGGGAAGATGCATCCCTGTTTTTTTACTGGAAATTGATGGCCTGTCAGTGTATTGACAGTGTAAAGGCCATGAACGTGGAGAATATGCATGGAGCTCAAGAGCAACGGAATCATCGGGCAAAGCGCCAGCCTGGCCGGTGTGTTCAAGATCCTGGGCAAAGTGGCGCCCACGGACAGCACTGTGCTTGTAACCGGGGAATCGGGAACAGGCAAGGAATTGCTGGTGCGGGCCCTGCATGCTGCCAGCCCCAGGGCTGACAGACCCTTCGTGCCCGTCAACTGCGGCGCCATCCCCCGTGATCTTCTGGAAAGCGAACTTTTCGGCCATGAAAAGGGAGCCTTCACGCACGCCCTGCGTTCCCGCCCCGGCCGTTTCGAACTGGCGGACGGGGGCACCATCTTCCTGGACGAGATAGGCGAGATGGAGCCTGGCTTGCAGGTCAAGATCCTGCGCGTGCTGCAGGAAAAGGAAATAGAACGCGTGGGCGGCACGGGCTGCCGCAAGGTGGACGTGCGCATCGTGGCGGCCACCAACCGGGATCTGGAAGCCGCCGTGGCCGCAGGCACCTTCCGCGAAGATCTTTATTACCGCCTCAACGTCATCCCCATCCATCTGCCGCCCCTGCGCGAACGGGGGCAGGACGTCCTGCTGCTGGCCCGGCATTTCCTGGGCCGCTTCTGCCGCAAGAAGGAAAGGCCCCCGCTGGAGCTTTCGCCCGTCGTGCAGCGCGTCCTTCTGGCCTATGCTTGGCCTGGCAATGTCCGCGAACTGGAAAACGTCATGGAGCGCCTGAGCGTGCTGGTCGACGGGCATGTCGTGGCCCCGGAGGATTTGCCGGCGCGTCTGCTCCAGAGCGTGGGGGATATTGCCTTGTTGCCGGAAGTGGAGGAATATGCCCCTGAGGCTGACGTCCTTTCCGGTGCCGGGAACGGGGAGCCCGCTGCGGCTGCCTCCAGCCCTTCCTCTGGTTTCGTCTGGCCGGATCTCCAGACTCTGGAGGCCCGGGGGATGGGACTGAAAGAATTCCTGGATGCCGTGGAGATGCACCTGATCGAAGAGGCCCTGCAGCGGACCGACGGAGTGAAGAACCAGGCCGCGGAGCTTTTGGGCATCAAGCGGACGACCCTCATCGAAAAGTTGAAGAAAAAAGGCCTGTAGCCGGAACGCCCGGCGGCTTTTGACTGCGGGCATGCCCGCAGGTTTGCCTGCCCTTGCGGCAGGAGGAGGCTATCATGAACATGAAAATGGCAAGTATCCTTTGTCTGGTCATCATGCTGGCCGGCTGTGTGGCCGGGCAGCAGCGCGGTCTGGTGGGCGATGCCTATGTTTCGTCTTCCCAGCCCGCTCTTGCCCTCAAAGCCCGTGACCTGCCCCTGATGGGCAGCATGACGGGTGCCTCGCGCCTGACCAGTTCCGGCGCCATGGGAGGGCTTTTGGTGGACAGCTGGGTCACGGTCTACGGCAAGGGCGACGGCGCGTCGCCTCTGGCCATCGTGGCTCACGGCGAAGTCCCCAACGGCTGGTACTGGGACGGCATCATGCGCCATCCGTTCAGCATCAACGAAGGGGTGGAGACCATCGGCGGCGTGGGCTTCCAGGCCTGCACCTATGTCACCAGCGAAAAGCGTGATGCCTTCCTGCCCCTGGAAGACCCCGAGGGGGCCCGCATCCTCGCGCAGGACGGCCAGCCGCCCCGTCGCTGGCTGGCGCGCATGTTCGCCAACCGCTTCAATTTCGACAGTGACAAGATCGTACTGGAATACCGTGAGCCCCTGCCCGAGGACATCACCTCCATCACGGCCCTGCCTCTGGGGCGCGCCGACTATATCGCCGCATTCGAGCAGCGTGCCCGTGAAGCCTTTATGGTCGAGACCGCGGCTGTCCCTGCTACAGGCATCATGCCGCAGCGCAACATCGGCGCATTGCAGTGGCGTTACATGGATGAAACGTTCTGGGGAACGGTCTCTCCCTATGACCGTATGGACTGGCGTTAACCCATCCTGGCGAAAAATATACGATTTTGCGATTCGTCTTTGTTGACGAAACGCTGTCGTCTATTGTACCCAGTAAAAGTTGTTGAAATTGGCGCAACGAGGGGAATGCAATTCCACTGTTGCAGGCTATACGCATGAGGTACACCATGGATGATTATTTGAAAGAAGCACTGGAAATTGCCAGGGCGCAGGCCAGCGTGCGCGTCATGTCGGAAGAAGAAATCACTTCGTTTACCCAGAAAGTGGCTGCCGGTATCCGTACCGTCGCCGAGGGCGAAATGCCTGTGGAGCTGGATTCCGCCGACATGCAGCAGGATGCCCGCAAGTCCATCAAGGAAAAGTCTGTAACGTGTCTTGAATGCGGCAAGACTTTCAAGATCCTCACCAAGCGCCATCTGGCCATGCACGGCATGGATGCCGCGGCCTATCGCGAAAAGTGGGGCTTCAAGAAAGATACGCCTCTGGTGTGCAAGGCGCTGCAGCGCGAGCGTCGCCGCAAAATGAAAGACATGAAGCTGTGGGAAAAGCGTCGCAAGGCCCAATAGCACAAACACCCGCCGCCCGGCGGGTTTTTTCTTTTACCGGAAGGGCATATGCTGCCCTGGTACAGCATATGCCTTCCGGGGGAGCATGACGCTCCCACCTCTCCGGACAGGCATCGACTCTGTCCCCTTCGTCCCAAGCATTCCCCCCAAGGATCCATCGCATGAACCATCCTGTTTTTCCCGTACCCGCCACGCCCGCTGAAGCGGTCCGTCTTCTTGATGCGCCGCTGGAGGCCCTGCTGGACAGCGCCGCTGCCCTGCGCGAGCGGCATCACGGCAAGCGCATCAGTCTGTGCGCCATCATCAACGCCCGCAGCGGCGATTGCGGCATGGACTGCCGTTTTTGTTCCCAGAGCAGCCACAACCACACGCCCATCGCCCATTTCCCCTTTCTGGAGGCCGCCGAACTGCGTGAACGCATCCTGCGGCTGGCTGCCTGGCCCGTGCGCCGTATCGGCATCGTGACCAGCGGAGGGGCCCTGGAAGAGCAGGAACTGCATTGCCTGCTGGCTGTGGTGCGTGACCTGCCGGAAGACGTGCGCCGCCGGGTCTGCACCTCGTTGGGGCGGTTGCCGGAAAAACATCTGCGCGAACTGGAACAGGCCGGTGTGCGCCGCTACCATCATAATCTGGAGACATCGCGTGCCTATTATCCCCGCATCTGTTCCACACAGCTCTGGGACCAGCGTCGGGATACGGTGCTGCGTGCGCAGGCAACGGGCCTTTCGGTCTGCGCCGGCGGGCTGTTCGGCCTGGGCGAGAGCTGGGAGGACAGGATGGACTTTGCCTTCAGCCTGCGGGAGCTGGGCGTGCGCCATGTGCCCATGAATTTCCTGCATCCCCATCCGCAGACGCCGCTGGCCGCACAGCCCCTGCTGGAACCGGAGGAGGCCCTGCGCATCATCGCCCTGTTCCGGCACATCCTGCCCGAAGCCAGCCTGCGCATCTGCGGCGGACGGCCCGAGACCTTGCGGGAGCGCCAGGGCGACATGTTCCGGGCCGGGGCCGATGCTCTGATGACCGGTGACTACCTGACCACGCAGGGCATGGGCGTGGAAGAGGACATCCGCATGATCGAAGCCGCGGGGCTGGAGGTGGCACGTCCATGAGTGCTGGAAAGATGACAGCGGGTCGCCCCGGAGACAGGGGCCCCGTACAGGGATTTTTCGTGACCGGCACCGGGACGGACGTGGGCAAGACCGCGTTCACGGCGGCCTTGCTGCGGGCCCTGCGTGGCCGGGGCGTGGCGGCCCAGGCCCTCAAGCCCGTCCAGACCGGTGTGCGGCCGGAGCAGCTGGCGACCTCCGCTCTGGCCGACGGCGTGGCCTACGCGCGCGCCGTGGCCGACCTGCCGCCCTTGCCCCCGGCGCCTGCGGCGACCCTGCACTGTTTCCGTCTACCCGCCTCGCCGCATCTGGCGGCAGGGGAAGAAGGGCAGCGCCTGACGGTGGCCGGGCTGGCCGAGGATGTCCGGGCCCACTGGCAGGAGACGGAGGCCTCCCTGCTGCTGGTGGAAGGCGCGGGCGGCATGGCGGTCCCCAGCAATGAGGAAGAAGACACGCTGGATTTCATGGCGGCCCTGGATCTGCCTGTCCTGCTGGTGGGCAGCAACTGCCTGGGCGCGCTCAATCATGTGCTGCTCTCCCTGCAGGCCCTGCGCCTGAAAGGACTGCGCCCGGCGGCGGTGATCTTGATGGCGCCGGAAGAGCCGGAAGGCCTGAGCGCCGGGGAACGGCATGACCGGGAACGGGTGCTGGCCGACAATCCTGAATTTTTGCGTCGCCGTCTGGCGGCCTGGGGCGAGGATGCGCCGGTGGTCGTCCTGCCCCGTGTGGCCCGGCTGGATGCGGCGGGCTGGCAGGAACTGGCCGATGCCTGCGCCGTGCTGCTGCCTGCGCTGTCCCGGCATGTGCCCTCCCTGACAGGACAGGCGGCAGCCGTGGGCAAAGAAGAGCCCCTGCCGCTGCGGGACAGGCGCATCCTCTGGCATCCGTACACGTCCGTGGTGGATCCTTTGCCGGTCTTCGCGGCCGCGCGCAAAAACCACAACCACATCGTGCTGGACGACGGCCGGGAGCTGGTGGACGGCATGTCCTCGTGGTGGACGGCCATCCACGGCTACAACCATCCGCGTCTGGTGGCTGCGGCCCAGCGGCAGGCCGGGAGGATGCCGCATGTGATGTTCGGCGGTCTGACCCATGCGCCTGCCGTGGAGCTGGGCGAACGCCTTTTGACCATGCTGCCGCAGGGCCTGGCGCGCGTCTTTCTGGCGGATTCCGGCTCCGTGTCGGTGGAAGTGGCCTTGAAGATGGCCCTGCAATACCAGCAGGGCATCGGCCAGAAGCAGCGCACCTGCTTCCTCACGCCTCGGGGCGGTTATCACGGCGATACCACCGGCGCCATGTCGGTGTGCGATCCCGTGACCGGCATGCATTGCCTGTTCACGCATATGCTGCCGCGCCAGATCTTCATGGAACGGCCTTCCTGCCGTTTTGACCAGCCTTTCGATCCGGCCAGCCTGGATGACGCCCGCCGCATTTTCGCGGAGCAGGGCGAGCGCATCGCGGCGGTCATCCTTGAGCCGCTGGTGCAGGGCGCGGGCGGCATGTGGTTCTATCATCCCGACTATCTGCGCGGCATGGCCCGCCTGTGCCGTGAGCACGGGGCCCTGCTGGTCTTCGACGAGATCGCCACGGGCTTTGGCCGTACCGGGACGCTGTTCGCCGCGGAGCGGGCCGGTGTCTGCCCGGACATCCTGTGCTGCGGCAAGGCCCTGACCGGCGGCGTCATGACGCTGGCCGCCACGGCCTGCACGGAAGAAGTGGCCCAGGGCATCTGCCGGGACGGCATGGTCTTCATGCACGGGCCCACGTTCATGGGCAACGCCCTGGCCTGTGCCGTGGCCTGCGCCAGCCTGGACATCCTGGCTGAAGGGCGTTGGCAGGAGCAGGTGGCCATGCTGGAAACGGCCCTGACAGCGGGCCTGGCTCCCTGCCGGGAACTGCCGCAGGTGGAAGATGTGCGTGTGCTGGGCAGCATCGGCGTGGTGGAGACCACCCGGCCGGTGAACATGGCCGCCATGCAGGACTTTTTCGTGCGGCGGGGCGTCTGGATACGGCCCTTCAACCGTTTGGTCTATGTGATGCCGCCCTATGTGAGCCCCCGCGAGGACGTGGAGCGCCTCTGCGCGGCCATGCACGATGTGCTGTCCCTGCCCGGCATGCTGGCGTAGGGCAGGGGAGTTCTTGCGAAAACATATCCTGATGATGGCAAAGGCCCCGTCTGCCGATGGCAGGCGGGGCCTTTGCGGAATGACGCTGGGGAAAGGGCCTGAGGGGCGAGGGGCCCATCTCGTGTACCGGCAATAGGCTCAAGGGGCCGTAGGGGCCGGGCCGTTGCGCCACAGGGAACTGCGGGCATCAAGAGCCGCGCGCCCGAGGAAGGCTCTCCTTCCCTCAAAAATATCTTTTCCGTTACTTTTTCTCACCTTCGGGGGCGGCCCCCGCACCGGCCAGCAGGCCTATCTGGCCGCGGAAGATGACCTTGGTGGCCGTCTCGTCGGCCAGTTCGGCCACGTCCATGAATTTTTCCAGCAGCTCCAGCAGATAGTAGCGGTCGTTTTCGCAGCCGTCCTTGAAATCGGTCTCCAGCTCGCCGGAGCGCATGTAGTTCTCGAATTCTTCAAGATCTTTCACTGTCAGCATGGTCGTTCTCCTGTAGCCTCCGGAGACGGCGCAGGCCGCAGGCTCCCAGCATGCGGGCCAGGGCCAGTACCGTGTCGATCTCCTCGCGGCTGATATGGTCATAGTGGATGCCCGCGCTGACACATACCGTGGCCTTCAGCGCACGGCAATAGTCCCGGGCCAGCGGCAGGGCGGCCTTGTCGTCGTGGTGCCCTGTACGGCGCAGGACATGCAGGCGCACGCCATCTTCCGTCCCGGAAGAGGCGGTGTCGGACATGACGCCCGGTCGTGACCTGCCCCCGGCGGTGCGGGCGGACATGGCTTCCGGGACGTCCGGGGGCATGGCGTTTGCGGGCTCGGCCAGGATCACGGCACCGATATGGGCATCACCGCCGGTCAGCAGCAATTGCCAGTCCTGCCCGGCGGGCAGCAGGCGCAGTTCCAGGGCCAGCCGGCCGTGCGTGCAGCGCAAAAGAAAGGGCTGGGATCTTTCCATCCGCAAAGCATGCTGCAGATGGCATGCAAAGGCAAGCAGGAGGCAGGCATTTGCTTGACCCAAAGCCCTGTAAAAGGATAAGTAACAGGCAAACAAAAAAGGAGAAGCCATGGCTCTTGATCCCACCAAGCACCCTGACTGGCAGATCGCCCAGGATGCCGAAAAATCTATGAAAACTGTGGAAACCCTGGCTGCCGAGCTGGGGCTTGAGAAGGACGAGCTGCTGCCTTACGGCCACTACATGGGCAAGATCGAGCAACAGGCGGTGCTGCGCCGTCTGGCTGACAGGCCCAATGGCAAATATGTGGACGTGACCGCCATCACGCCGACCCCGCTGGGCGAAGGCAAGTCCACCACTACCATCGGTCTGGTGCAGGGCCTCTCCAAGCGTGGTGTCAAAACCACGGCGGCCATCCGCCAGCCTTCGGGCGGCCCCACCATGGGCATGAAGGGCTCCGCTGCGGGCGGCGGTCTGGCCCAGTGCATCCCGCTGACCCCGTATTCCCTGAATTTCACCGGCGACATCCACGCCATCACCTCGGCCCACAACCTGGCCATGGTGGCCCTGACCTCGCGCATGCAGCACGAGCGCAACTATGACGACGAAAAGCTGGAACGCCTGTCCGGCATGCGCCGCCTCAACATCGATCCCACCCGCGTGGGCATGGGCTGGGCCATGGACTTCTGCTGTCAGGCCCTGCGCAACGTCATCATCGGCATCGAAGGCGACGGCCGCCGCAACGACGGTTTCATGATGCGTTCGCGCTTCGACATCACGGCCGCCTCGGAGATCATGTCCATCATGTCCCTTGCCCGCGACCTGCCCGACCTGCGCAAGCGTCTGTCGCGCGTGGTGCTGGCTTTTGACCGCGCCGGCAATCCCGTGACCACCGCCGACCTGGAAGTGGACGGCGCCATGATGGCCTGGCTGCTGGAAGCCAGCAAACCCAACCTGATCCAGACCATCGAAGGCCAGCCCGTGCTGGTGCACGCCGGTCCCTTCGGCAACATCGCCCTGGGCCAGAGCTCCATCATCGCCGACCGCGTGGCCCTCAAGCTCAGCGACATCCATGTGACGGAATCCGGCTTCGGTTCCGAGATCGGTTACGAAAAGTTCTGGAACGTCAAGTGTCACATGAGCGGCCTCAAGCCCGATGCCGCCGTCATCGTGGCCACGGTGCGCGCCCTCAAGAACCACGGCGGCGCCCAGCCGCCCATGCCCGGCCGTCCGCTGCCCGAACCCTACACCCGCGAAGACGTGGGCCTGGTGGAAGCCGGCTGCGTGAACCTGCTGCGCCACATCGGCATCGTGCGCCGTTCCGGCGTGTCGCCCGTGGTCTGCATCAACGCCTTTGCCACCGACAGCAAGAACGAGATCGCCGCCATCCGCCGCATCTGTGAAGAAGCCGGTGCGCGCGTGGCCCTGTCCGAGCATTGGCTCAAGGGCGGCGACGGTGCCCTGGAACTGGCCGATGCCGTCATGGACGCCTGCAACGAGCCCAACAACTTCGCTCCCCTGTACGACTGGTCCATGCCCTTCGAGCAGCGCATCGAGACCATCGCCAAGGAAGTCTACGGCGCCGACGGCGTGGAATTCTCCTCGCTGGCCAAGCAGCGCATCAAGGAACTGCAGGCCCGTCCCGACGCCGAAGAACTGGGCATCTGCATGGTCAAGACCCAGTACTCCCTGTCCGACAATCCCGCCCTCAAGGGTGCGCCCACGGGCTGGCGCCTGCATGTGCGCGACTGCCTGTTCTACGGCGGTGCGGGCCTGGTGGTGCCGGTGGCCGGCGACATCAGCCTCATGCCCGGTACGGGTTCGCGTCCTGCCTTCCGCAATGTGGACGTGGATCTGGAATCCGGCCAGGTGACCGGCCTGTTCTAGGCCTTTTCTGACGGCATAACGCTGTGATACGGGGAGACCTTCCTGCCCTCGGGGCCGGGAGGTCTCCTTTTTCATGCCATGCACCGGCGGAGGGGCGGGAGCCGACAGCCCTGCGGACGATCCGTGCCCTCAGGCGGCGGATATTGACATCTTTATCGAAAAAATAGTATTTATTTTCATCTGGCCGTCATTGATGGATGGCCGCAGCGTTCCTGCCTGATTCCAGGGATTTGCGTCACCGTGTTCCTTACCGGGGCAACGTATGTGCAATCATCTGGCGTGGCAGGATTTTTTTATGCCTTCCCCCTGTCTGACGCCGGACGCTCCCCGAGCGTGCCTTGCAAAGCCGAGCCCTGTCCCGAGCCCTTTCGGTACGGGGCTTTTGACGTTTTCATATTTTTTTGACAGATCACACGATTTTTTATCCGGGGGTCCCTCATGGCCGATATCCGTCTTGCCAAGCCTGTTGCTGGTACCACACAGACCGTCCCCAGCGCTCCTGACGGGCGCTTCATCTTCGATTTTCCTGCGGATGCGGCGACGCTGACCCGCAATGGCGACGATCTTGTCCTGAGCTTTGAAGATGGGTCTTCCATCCGGCTGCAGGGCTTCTACACCACGTATTCCAAGGAAGATATGCCCTCCTTCCAGGTGGAAGGGGTGGAGAGCAGCGGGCAGGATTTCTTCGCGGCCCTTGGCGAAGACCTGATGCCCGCCGCCGGTCCTGCCGCCGGCAGCAGCGCCTCGCGCGGCGGCCGCTATAACGAATACGGCGGCAGCGACCTGCTGGACGGCATCGATCATCTGGGGCGTCTGGACATCGGTTTTGGCGATGGCGTGGAGTGGGCCGACGATCAGGTCGGCGGCTGGACGCACCAGAACCTCGATCCCGAGATCAGCGGCATCATCGCTGTGGACGGTAACGACATGACCCTGGTGGAATCCGGTGTGGAGACCGACGGGAGCCAGAAGATCCAGGGCAATGTCTTCACCCCCGGTGTGCCTGTCGTCGTGGGGCAGGTGATGGCCAGCGCGAACGCGCCGGGGATGGAGTGGTTCACGGCGAAGAAGTCCACCGTGAAGCAGCCGAGCTTGACCTCGTCGCCGGGCTTGATCTCGATGAGCTTGGCGTTCTTCACGCGGTGCTCGGCGAACTTGCCCTCGATGAGGCCGAGCGTGAGCTTCGTGGCGTAGATGTTCACCGTGCGGTCGAGATCCTTCAGAAGGTACGGCAGCGTGCCGGTGTGGTCCTCGTGGCCGTGGGTGATGACGATGCCGCGCAGCTTGTCGGCGTTCTCCAGCACGTAGGTGTAATCCGGGAGGATGAGATCGATGCCCGGATGGTCGTCGTCGGGAAACATCAGGCCCGCGTCGTCCAAGATCATGTCGCCGTTGCACTCGAAGGCGGTCATGTTCTTGCCGATGGCGTCAAGACCGCCGAGCGGGATGATCTTGAGCTTCGCGTTCGGATCCTTGCCCGCCTTCGAGCCGCGCCGCGGCTTTCGGCCGCCGGAAGGGGCCTCCTTGGCCGCCGCCGTCTCGCCGCGCGAGAGCTGCGGGCGCTTGCGCTCCAGGTTCACGCGCTTGAAGGAGGTGTTGTTCTTGCGGCGATCGTTGTTGCGCCGGTTGGCGTTCTTGCCGCTGCCGCCCTCCGCGCGGCCGTTCTGCTTCTCTTGGTTTTCTTTGGTCATTCAATGCCTCTTTCTAAAGGTAGTAACGCGCAAAAACGCCGACCCGAGGGCGTCGGGCCGGCGTCGCATCTTCAATGGTGGACGATTCTAGTCAAGAACACCGACCTCGCGCATGATGGAGGCCAGGCGCGCCGACTGTTCCGGCGTGGCGTCCACGAGCGGCAGACGCACGCCGCCGACGGGGAAGCCGACAAGGCTCAGGGCCTCTTTCACGAGGATGGGATTCGAGGTCTCGAACAGGCCCTTCATGAGCGGCATCAGGGCCTCGTTGGCCTCACGGGCCGCATCCCACTCGCCCTTGGCGGCCAGATCGACGATGGCCTTCATGCGATCGGGCGCGACGTTGCCGATGGTGGAGATGACGCCCACGCCGCCCAGCTCCATGATGTCGAGGGTGGACGAGTCGTCGCCGGAGTACACGTCGAAGCCGGCCGGAGCGTTGTCGATGATGTACTTGATCTGATCGAAGTTCCCCGAGGCCTCCTTGATGGCCACGACGTTGTCGCAGTTGTGGGCCAAGCGCAGGGTGGTGTCGCCCTCCATGTTGATAGAGCAGCGCCCGGGGATGTTGTACAGGATGATGGGCATGTCCGTGGAATCCGCGATGGTCTTGAAGTGGCGGTACAGGCCCTCCTGCGGGGGCTTGTTGTAGTAGGGCACGACGCACATGAAGCCGTCGACGCCCTGTTTGGCGGCATCCTGGGCGAAGTACACCGTGTCGGCCGTGCAGTTGTCGCCGACGTTCGCGATGACGGGGATACGGCCGTTCACGGCGCGCACCACGGCGCGGAACAGCTCGAGCTTCTGGGGGTAGAACACCGTGGGGCTCTCGCCGGTGGTCCCGTTGACGATAAGGGCGTCGGCACCGCCGCGCACGAGTCGGTCGGCCAGCTCCTGAGCCCGGTCGAGATCGAGTTCGAGGTCGGCGTTGAACGGGGTGACCATGGCCGGAATCATGCGGCCGAAGCGAGGATCGCGCTTGAACTCCATGGAAGTATCTCCTTAAACAAACTCGGGGGGCGTGGCTGCCCTAGCACAGCTCTATTATGCCATGGTTGGCTCGACGGGGAAACGCGAGCGCCCGTAAGTCCGTCAAACGCACAACCTGCGCGGATAAGGTGCTGCCCTAAGCAGGCACTGCCCTTGCGTCTGTTCCGTAGGAGCAGACCTTGGTCTGCCCTGGCGAGGGGAACGATCATGCGAGACAAACAGGGGCGACCAAGGCCGCCCCCTACGGATGGTGTCTGCGAACGAATGGGGGCTGAGCGGCTAATTCATAAAGCTCTCGAGGCCGACGATGAGGCCGTCGCGCTCCCCTACGCTGCGGATGCCGAGAAGGACGCCGGGCATGTAGGAGGTGCGATCCCACGAGTCATGGCGAATGGTGAGCGTCTGACCCAGTGAGCCGAAGATCACTTCCTGGCTGGCCACAAAGCCCATGGAGCGCACCGAGTGGACGGGCACGCCTTCCACGAGCGCACCGCGAGCACCCTCGGCGCCGGCGATCTCCGTCTCGCGGCCGGGAGCCTCGCTCACGCGGGGCGCGCGGGCCTCCGCGATGATCTCGGCGGTGCGCACGGCGGTACCGGAGGGCGCGTCCTTCTTGTTGCAGTGGTGGTACTCGATGACCTCGGCCTCGGGGAAGTAGGGAGCGGCCGCCTTCGCGAACTCCATCATGAGCACGGCGCCGGTCGTGAAGTTCGGCGCGTAGAACAGGCATGCGCCGCCGGTCGCCTCCGCGGC
>OGQA01001189.1_pt1 | contig 12450 bp, 5 predicted proteins | sample 1553011 | NCBI WGS metagenome assembly OGQA01 (sample SAMEA2580256, study PRJEB22360) | human gut metagenome | biome: human gut; feature: human-associated habitat; material: faeces | place: Denmark | collected 2008/2010 | reverse complement strand
CAACAGTCCGAAGAACCCTTCGGCGTGAGTTGGGGGAGCCACTGGCGGGTGTTCTCCATGAACTGCTCTTCGGAGATGCGCCACGAGGCGCCCACCGACCAGAAATGGCCCCAGCGGTCGCTGGGATGGAAGCGCGACGAACCGTCCGTTCGCCAGCTGGCGTCGATGTAGTAACGGCTCTTGAAGCCGTAGTTGATGCGCGCGAGGTAGGACTCCACGCCGTAGTTGTGCGAATAGCTGTTGTTGTCGGTGGTCGTCACGGCGGGTCCCAACTCGTCGATCCCGCCGACGATGCCGGTTTTTTCGCCGAGGGCGTAGTTGTACTTGTAGCGGTAGTACTCATGGCCGGCCAGCAGGTTGAGGGAGTGGTCGCCGAACGTGCGGTCGTAGGTCAGCAGCTGGTTGAACGTGTAGCTCAGCGTGCGGGTGTTGGTCTTGCTGAGGCGTCCGCCCTGCTGGGCCGCATTGCCGTGCTCCTTGTCGTAGACCAGCGTGCGCTGGTAGTCGGTGTAGTCCGTACCGAAGTTCATCGTGAGTTTCAGTCCGTAGAGCCGGGCCTCCTCCCTGACCGTCCCGAAGGTGATGTAGCTGCGCGCCGAAAGCGAGTTGCGGGTGTAGTAGGCCTTGTTGTTGTAAAGTTCGGCCTTCGAGTTGAAGCCCTGGGCCGAGGGGCGGTTGGCGTAGCCGTTGTCATCCTCCGATCCGTATTCGTATTGCAGCCGCCCGTCGGCGTCGCGCACGTTGTTGCCGGCCATGTCCTTCAGGTAGACGGGATAGACCGGGGCCATGAACTGCGCCGTGTACCAGACGTTCGACGTGCTTGCGTCCTCGAAACTCTGGTAGCTCGATTCGCTGTGGGCGAAGTTGGCGTTCATGCCGATCTTGAGCCAGCTCTTGGCCTGCGAATCGGCGCCCACGCGGCCCGTGTAGCGGGAGAAGTCGGTGTTCTGGAGAATGCCGTCTTCCATGTAGTATCCCAGCGATGCGACGTAGTTGGCGCGTTCCGAACCGCCGTTCACCGAGACGATGTGTTCGGTGCGTATGGCCGAATTGTCGCTGATTTCGTCCAGCCAGTTCTCGTTCCATGCAGCTTTGGCATCCGAACGGATCTTGCCCGTCGACTGGTCGATCAGCGTCTCCCACGTGTAGTTCTTGTACGGGTTGTAGTATTCGGGATTCTTCAGTCCGCCGATCTGCTGGCCGAGGTTGGCGGCGGCGTAGCGGCTCGCGCCCTCGAAATCCATGCCCGTGCCGTATTGGGCGCTGTTGCGCAGCGCTTCGTAGCTCATCTCGACGTAATCTTTCATGTCGACCAGGTCGTAGCGGGGGATGGCGCGCGAGGCGATTCCGACGTTGCCCTTGTACGAAATGCGGATTTTGTCCTTCTTGCCCTTCTTGGTCGTGATGACGATGACGCCGTTGGCTCCGCGGGCGCCGTAGAGCGCACCTGCCGATGCGTCCTTGAGCACGGTCATCGTCTCGATGTCCGCGGGGTTGATCGCGCTGAGCGACCCGTCGAAGGGGATGCCGTCGACCACGTATAGCGGTGTCGCCGAGGCGTTCACCGACCCGATGCCGCGGATGATGACCGATGCCGCCTCGCCCGGCTGGCCGCCGCCGGAGGCGACCTGCACGCCGGCTACGGTTCCTTCGAACGATTTGGTGACGTTGCCCACGACGCGCTTCTGGAGTTCGCCGCCCTTGACGACGGCGGCCGAACCGGTGAACGACTCCTTCTTGGCCGTACCGTAGGCCACGACCATCACGCCTTCGATCTCGGCGGTGTCCTCCCGGAGCGTGACGTCGATGCGGGTCTTGTTGCCGACAGGGATTTTCTCGGTCTTGTAGCCCAGGTAGGAGACGACGAGCGTGGCGTTGGCCGGGACGTTCGTCAGGGTGTAGTCTCCGTCGACGTTCGTCGTGATGCCCTGCGTAGTGCCCTCCACGAGAACGTTCGCGCCGATGATGGCTTCGCCGTTGGCTCCGGTGACTTTGCCGCTGACGGCGACGTTCTGCGCCCAGGAGGCCGTCGTCCATGCCAGCGACAGGATGCACCAGAGAATTGCTGCTATCTTGTTCATAGATGTACTCTTATTTGATGTTGTGCGTGTTGTGAATGATGGTCCAGAGGTCGCCTTCGGGTTTCGCTCCGGCGGGCAGCTGGACGCTCTCCATCGGGTAGATGAACTTCTCGGGGTTGGCGATGGGTTTCCCGGCGGGCGACCGGAGCGGTTCGTCCGTTCGGGTTGCGGCCTGCGCCTTCGCCCGGGCGGCGTCCGGAGCCGCGCTGGTGGTCGCCGAACCCCATTTGGTGACTTTGTCGCCGACCGTGTTGGTCGCCGTCGCCATGAAGACGTACGTGGTTTCGGGCGTTACGCCGCTCTCCCCGGTGAAGAGGATGGCAAAGCCGTTTCCGTTGATGTAGGGGAGGTACTCCTCCTTGAGGTCGTGTCCGAACTCTTCGATCACGGCCGGATAGTTGTCCGTGCTGACGTTCGCCAGGGCGCTCTGTTTGAAAATCGCGTAACGCACCGTTGCGATGTCGATGCCCTTCATGACGCCGGCTACGGTGTTGTGCGTCGGGCCGTAGTTGGCGTTGGTCGAGGCTGCGGCTGCGAACCACGCGGCTGCGGCCGTGCTGGTCTTCGTGGTGACGGAGTTGACGCAGACCGTTTCGGCGCCGCTCGACGAGGTGGCCAGCGTGAGCAGCGTGTAGGACGTGCCGGCGCTGACTCCTTCCGTAAGTCCGTTGTAACCGTCGGCGCTGTTTACCGTCGCCGAGAGCAGCTCGGGGTTGAACTGGACTCCGTAATTGGGGTCTTTCAGGAATGCGGCGATGGCCTGTTGGTCGTAGGGATCGGAGAAGACCTGATTGAAGAGCTTGGTCGTCAGCGTACGGTAACGGACGTCCGTCACGTCGTCTCCCTTCCAGTGGGTCCACACGGAGTTGGTCCAGCCGTAACCCGTCAGGGCGAGGTAGGCGTTGGTGATGTAGAACCGCTGCGTGAACCAGTCGCTGCCGCCGTAGTTCGGACCGGCGGAGTAGCCGTCGGCCGTGGTCTTGAACTGCGTGGAGGAGAGGTTCGAGGTGATGTTGCCTCGCAGGTCCATGCCGAAGGCGAAGATCACGTAGCTCAACTCGGGGGTGAGTCCCGTCATCTGGAGGCTCTGGGTTCCCGACTTGAGCATCGAGGCCATGGCCAGCTGGAGGCTGATGCCCTGCTTTTTGGCGTATTCGACGATATAGGTCTGGAAGGCGGTCATCAGCTCTTCGGGCGAATACTTGGCGAAGGTCGTGGCCGGGAGAATCTCATAATAGTAGGTTTCGTCGCTGGAGGCGTAGATGTCGAACGCCACGGCGTCGGAGATGATCGTCGTCGGGGCGATGACCAGCGGCGGAACGTCGGCGTCCGAGGTGACGAACGAGAGCTGTGCGGCTTCCGAGTTGGTGAAGCGCGTGGCGTCGGACGTCATGGCGCGCACCGAGAAGGAGTAGGTGCGGCCCTTGTCGAGTTTCGACAGGATGACCGTACGGTTTCGGGTGGTCGACACCTCCCCGCCGTCGACCGAGAACTCGTAGAGTTCCGCTTCGGGCACTTCGGTCCAGGAGATGACGGTTTTCGACGCATAGGCGCTGCCGAGCGTGATCTTCGGCTGGGGAAGCTGCTCCAGATCGTCGGTCAGCACGTGGATGTAGGTGAAGGGGGATTCGGTGTATTCGGCCGGGTCCCGGGGGCAGGCCTTGACCGCCACGACATACTCTTTCTGCCGTTCCAGACTGTTGAATGCCAGCCGGCAGCCGGTCGTCGAGGTCTCGCTCCCGCCGTCGAACGTGTAGACGTAGGACCCTGCGTCGTCGACGGCTTCCCAGCGGAGGGTGAATCCGGTGGTCGTCAGGTCGCTGACGATGATCTGCGGCTGTGCGACGGGTTGCAGGCCGGAGCCGGTCTCCGCCGCGTCGTCGTCCGACGAGCAGGCGCACAGTCCCGCGAGGGCCGCCGCCGCGAATGCCGCGTATTTATAAAAGGTTTTCATAGGTTTGATTCTCTTTTGCGTTAGTGAATGTGTCATTCGACGGTTACCTCGATCGGTTTGCGAATGGCCGCGCCGTCCGAGACGATGATCGTCGTCCGGCCTTTCTTGAGGCCGGTGAGCTTCATCACTCCGCCCCGAAGTTCGATCTTCACGAGGTCGGGAACGGAAACGGTGTACCCCAGGACATTGGTGGCGGTGAAGTGGTTGCTCAGGTCGATGCTGACGGTGTCGCCCACGCCGACCCGCTGCGCCGGGATGCCGTCGATCTTGGCGATGTTCCGCAGCAGCTTGTAGGTGTCGAGGCTGCCGATGCCCATGTTGCCCAGATACTGCTGGTATTTGCCGGTGCAGTAGCGGTCGACGGACTGGGTGCTGCTCAACAGCGCCTGCCGGAGCATTTCGCCCGTAAGGCCCTTGCGTTTTTCAGCACCGTAGTAATAGCTGACGGCCAGCGCGCAGGCTCCCGACACGTGGGGGCAGGCCATCGAGGTCCCCTGGCTGCCTTCGTAGCCCGAAGAGCCGTCGGCGGCCACGCTCGTGCTGTAAACGCCGCCGTAGGCGTTGCTCAGCATCTGGTCGCCGCCCGGGGCCGAGATCTGGACCCATGTGCCGTAGTTGGTGTAGTAGGCCGGGGCGCCCGTGAACGCGGTTGCGCCCACGCTGATCGCGTTGGCGTCGGCGGCGGGATAGCAGACCTCGCTCGAAGCGTCGTTGCCCGCGGCGAAGAGGACGATGCCGCCGGCCATCGGGCCTGTCTGGTTGCCGTTTTCGTCCAGTCCCGCATATTTGTTGAAGTACTCCATGGCACGTGAGAGCGCCGAGTAGGAACCGCGTGTCCAGTCGGTCACGGAGATGGTTCCGGCGGTGTATCCCCAGCTGTTCTGGCAGATCACGGCGCCGTTGTCGGCGGCGTACTTGATGGCGCGGATCTGTCCGGCCAGTCCGGCGCCCGACGATCCGGACTCCGACTTGCCGAGAATCTCGCACGACATGATCTTCACGCCGTCGCCCCTGCCCGAGCCGCCTGCGATGCCGCAGACGCCCACGCCGTTGTTGTTCACGGCGGCGATCGTGCCGGCGACGTGCGTGCCGTGCATCAGTTCGGCCGAGAAATCCAGTTCGCCGGTCTCCTTGGTGAAGTTGTAGCCGTAAATGTCGTCCACATAGCCGTTGCCGTCGTCGTCGACGCCCGGCGTGCCGTTCAGTTCGGCCTCGTTGACCCACATGTTGGCGGCCAGGTCTTCGTGGTCGTATTTGACGCCCTGGTCCACGACGGCGACGATCACGTCGGGATTGCCCGTCGAGAGCTGCCAGGCGGCGTATACGTTGGCGTCGGCGCCCAGCTGGCTCGTCTGCGCGAAGATGTTTCCCGTGTTGTTGTAGTGCCATTGCATCTGCTGCGAGCGTTCGCTCTCGTTGAACGGGAAGGGGACGTTGCGCACCTCGTCTGCGATGGCGCGGGTGACGCTCTGCGCCCCGGCGGCGGGAGATGCCGCGCGGCGGTGGTCCGAAGTTTCGGCGGCCAGCGAGTATTCGATGATTTCGATGTCCTTGCACGAAGAGAGCAGGCTGGCCATCTCGCTCGTCGGGACCGACGGGTCGTATTTGGCGTAATACCAGAGGTGCAGGCCTTCCCTGCGGGTGCGTTCTTCGAAACGCCCGCCGTCCGGGAAGAGCCGTTCGAAACGTACGGTGTTCACCGTGTTGAGGATGCGGTCGATCTCGTCGATGCCGCTGCCTTTTGAAACGCCCTGCGCGCGGCTCTTTTCCACGATGCCGGAGGCCTCGGTCTTCAGTTTGAGGATGATCTCGCCGCCGATGGCCGCCGGGGAGGCGTTGACGATGACGGGACCCGCGGTCTCTTCGCCGCCGCTCTGCGTGTCGTCCTTGGCGCACGATGCCGCCGCGAGGACGGTTGCCGCCAGGAGAAGCGATTTGAATGGATATTTCATAGACGATCAGTTTTTAGTGTTATTCCCGGATGCAGCGTATCTGTGCGGAACAGTCGTGCTCGCCGAGCCTGTAATTGCACCAGTTGGGGTTGAAGTTCACGAAGTAGGCCGATGACTTCGTCGCGTCGGGAGTCGCCTGGGCGGTCCAGTAGAATGCCATGCCGCCCGTGTAGTTGCAGATGCTCACCGAGATGTAGTCCGTGTAGTAGATGTTGCCGGCCATCGGGTAGTAGTCGCCGGTGTTTTTCCAGCGGCGCCCGCAGTCTTCGTAGGCGTTCCAGTCCCATTTGGCGCTGACACCGGTTTCGTCGTAATCCGCCGCTGCGCCGCCGTTGGTGATCGAGTTGTTTCCGGCGGGAATGCCCCAGAGATCGGGTCCCGGGACCTTGTAGCCCGGAGGGCAGGGGTCGAAAATGGTCTTCTCGGGACCCCACAGTCCCGGATGCGTGGCCTTCGGGTCTGTTCCCGTGCAGTACCAGTCGGCGTGGCCGTTGTACGGCGATTGCAGGTAGGTCATCGGGTTCAGGATCGAATTGGGAATGTTGGCCGGCGGCGTGGCGAGCACGGCGGCCTGCGCGTTGTAGACCCATGTTCCCGTTCCGTCGCCGATCGCGGTGTTCGGTTCGTTGTAGGCCGGGACGTTGTTGCCGTCGGTATCCGCGTGGTAGGGCGATCGCGAAGGCGTGAAGGGGTCCTTGCGGCCCCATTCGTAGAACATGCCTCGGTTGCCCACGTCCATCGGGGTGTTGTTCAGCGCTCCGAGGTTGCGGTCCATGATCACGGCGGCGACTTTGCCTTCCGAGTCGATGTGGTCGTGCGCCGTGATTTCGTCGTTGCAGACCCAGATGTGCCAGCTCCAGACGATGTTGCCTTTGATGTCCTTCACGGCGATCACGGCGTTGCCCTCCGAACGCCCCGTCGAGAAGGTCACGTAGCCGCCCCGGTAGATCGGCGCGCCGTCGATGATTTCGCGCGACATGGTCTTGTCGCCGTCGTGGCGCGATTCCCAGAGCAGTTCGGCGAAGGCGCCGTCCTCGATGGCGAGTCCGTAGTTGGCGATGTAGTCGCTGACTCCGTCGCCGCCGCCGTTGCCCTTGACCGATGCGTCGAATTTGTAGACGCCGCCGGTCCGGGCGATGTAGCAGTTGGCCGTGCCTTCGGCGCTCAGGTTGACGCTCCGTTCGGCGCGCTGTACGAGTGCGACCTCCTGCGAAACGGTCTCCCCGTTCTTCTCGGCGCTGACCGTGAGTTTGCCCGTCAGGGTTTCGGCTCCGGCGTTGATCAGGGTCTCGACCAGCAGGGCGTTGCCGTCCTGCCGGGCGACGGTGAACCAGTCGCCTTCGGCGGCGTAGTCCCAGCCGTCGGCGTTCGTCGCCACGGTGATCACGGCGTTGCCTCCGTCGGCGTCGAAGATCACTTTTTGGCTCGACACCTCCACGTAGGCCTTGCTTTCGCCCTCCTCCGGCCATATCCGGGTGGTTTCGGTGCAGGCTGCCAGCAGTGCGGCCGACAGCACTGCGATGCTGCATATTATCGTATTTTTCATGTTCGGGATCGTTTTGTGTTCGTCTATTCCTTCCATGTGGTGGGGATCTTGTCGTAGTCCGAGAGTTTCGTACATCCCGCGAAACTGCTCTTGGCGGCGGTGATCGCGGTGAGTCCCGAGGCGGCGGCATTCTCCGCCGTGCGGTCGTACAGGTGGTATTTCACACCGTCGACGACCGTGTAGGGCGATTCGCCTTCGAGCGACGCGCAGCCCTGGAAGGTCGAAGTCAGCGTCTTGAGCTTCACGGCTTCGTCGAACAGGCTCACCGGAACGCTCCTGAGCATCCCGCAATCGCGGAAGAGATTCGCGACGCTGGTCAGTTTGACGGGGCTGACCAGCATGTTCTTGCCGACCTCTTCGAGCGACGTACAACCGTCGAAGACCGAATTGAACATGGTGGCCGAAGCGCAGTTGAACACCTCCGACCCGACGCGGACCAGTCCCGTGCAGTCGGCGAACAGGCTGGTGTAGGTTGAAATCTGCGTGGTTTTCAGCAGCCCGTCGGGGATCTCCCGGAGTGAGGTACAGTTGAGGAATGCCTTCTGGAAATTGAGCGACGTGCCGTTCAGTCCCGTGAAGGCGTCCGGCGCGATGCTTTCGATTCCCGAGCAGCCGGAGAACATCTCCGTCAGGGTCTTCGTCTTGGTGTTGGCTTCGAACAGGCGCGAGGGAACCATCGTGAGGCGGGTGCAGTTCAGGAAGCACTGGGCCACGGTGGTCGCGTTGACGTTCTTGGCGAAGAGTCCTGCCGGAATCGTCTCCAGGGCGGAGCATTCGGAGAACGTGTTGTTGAAGGCCGTCGCCCCGGTCAGTCCGTCGAAGATTCCGGCGGGCACGCTCTTCAGCGCCGTGGCCCCTGCGAAGAGGCGGTCGCATTTGGCCGAGGCCGTGCTCTTCCCGAAGAGGAGGCCGACCGATTCGAGGGCCGTGCAGTTCTCCAGGGCGTTGGAATAGGTCGTCACTTTCGGGTTGCCGGCGAACAGTCCGTCGGGCAGCGTCGTCAGTGCGGCGCAGTTCTGGAACACCTTGCCGAAGGTCGTGACGGAGGGATTGCGGCTGAACAGACCGGCGGGAGCCGTTTTCAGTCCCGACGCCGCGAATACGCTGGTGGCGGTCGCCAGATTCGGCATCCCGGCGAAAATATCCTCCGGAACGCTTTCGAGCAGCGTGCAGTTTTCGAACAGGCTGCCGATGCTGGTGATCGCGGGTGCGCCGGCGAAAGCCTCCGCGGAAACGGTTTTCAGGTTGTCGCAGTCCTTGAACATCGAGGAGATATTCTTGCAGGCGGCGCAGCCGGAGATGATGTTGGCGCCGATCTCTTCAAGCCCCGTACAGCCTGCGAACAGGCCCGAGAACGAGGTGACTTTGGAAAGTCCGCCGAGGACGCCTTCGGGGATGCTTTTGAGCGAGGTGCAGCCTTTGAAGACATTGGTGAACGAGGTGACCGCCGTATTGGTGGCGAACAGCCCTGCGGGGAGCGTCGTGAGCGACGCGCAGCCGTTGAAGGCGTCGTTGAAGGCGGTGACCAGGGTAAAGCCGTCGAACAGCCCTGCGGGCACTTCGGTCAGCGAGGTGCAGTCCTTGAAGATGTTGTTGAAGGCGGTCTTCGTCACGGTCGTGAAGGCTCCGCTGCTTTTGAACAGCTCGGCCGGGACGCTTTGCAGTTCGCTGCATCCGGTGAAACAGCTCATAAAGGTCGTCACCTTGCCGCAGCCTGCGAACAGGTCGGCGGGAACGCTCTGGATGGCCGTTTTGCTGAATGCGCTCTGGAAATTGGTGACCTTGTGGTTGTTGGCGAACAAGCCGGCCGGGACGGATTTCAGGCTTGTTCCCGAGAAGAGCATGCGGAACGAGTCGACCTCGGGGTTGTTGGCGAACAGGCCGGCCGGGACGGATTCGAACGACTCGGTGTTGGCGAACAGCGAGTTGAAGGTCGTCACCTTCTTGTTGTTGGCGAAGAGTTTTTCGGGAACCGTCTTCAGTTTGCCGTTCGAGAAGATGATCGAACAGTCGGTCAGCTCCGTGTTGCGAGAGAAGAAATCCTCGTCGATCTGGGTGATCGCCGTGCCGGAGAAGAGCGAACCTACCGAGGTGATCTTCGTGCAGTTGTAAAGCAGGTCGGCGGGCACTTCGGTGACCATGTTGCAGTTCTGGAAGCAGTAGGCGAAGGTTTCCGCCTCGGTTGCATGGTCGAACAGCCCGTCGGGAACGGCTTCGAGGACGCGGCAGTCGGTGAATGCATAGTGGAAGGTGGTGACCTTGGCGAAGGCTTCGGTGTTGTCGGAGGGAATCCGTTTCAGCTCGCGGCAGTTCTGGAATGCGCGCGCCATCGAGGTCAGCCCCGTGCGGCCCCAGTTGTAAACCTCCCTGAACTGGTTGCCCAGTCCGTAGTCGGGGATGTCGTAGGAGTTGAGCGACGTCACGTTGCCCTTGACCGAGACGATGTAGTAGCCCGGGTCGGTGTAGGTGTGCGAGGGGTAGGCGGAGGTGACGTTCTCCTCGATGCTGCCGTCGCCCCAGTCGATGGTGGCGTCGATGGCCTTGTCGAACGGCAGATAGGTCTTCAGGCTCGACGAGGTGATGTCGATTCCGAGGATGAAGGCGTCGAGGTCCAGGCCGGTCTGGGAGACGGTGACGACCTGTTCGGTCTGGTTCTGTTTGCCGTCGCCGGCCGATACGGTGATGGTTGCGGTGCGGGACGATCCGCTCGAATTGGTCTCGGCGGTGATTGTAAGTCCCTGCTCGGTTTTCGTGGCGGAGAGCCAGTCGGAATTTTCGGAAAGCGTGTACTCCCAGTCGTAGTTGGATCTGATTCCCAACTCTTTTTTGTCGGATTCGGTGGGAGTGGGCGAGAGGGGAATGGTTTTTAGCGAAACGTTGACGTAGACGGCGCGGTCCTGCGTGACGCGGATCGTTTCAGAGACGGGATTTCCCCCCCCCTCGCCGGCAATCAGCACGAAGGTCGTTTCGCGGTCCTCGATCTCCTCGTTGGGGTCGAGCGTCATCGTGACTTTGTCGCCCTGCTGTTCGAGAAGCAGCCACGGGCAGTCTTTGGTTTCGAAGATCCAGTCTTCGTCGGTCGACTGCACTTCGAATTCGGCGGTCAGTTCGCCGACGGCGGGAATCTGGAAGTTGTTTTTCGATGCGGCGATTTCGAGCGTGCCGTACGCGTTCTGCGTGGCGGAGATGGTCGCGGTCTTGTCGCCGGCGGTAATGGTGATCGTAGCCTGCTGCTGCTCCTCGACCTTGTTGCCCTCGCAGTTCAGGACGAGCTGGTCGGCGACGTCGTCTTTCTCGATGGTCAGCCAGCCGGCGTTGACGGCGTCGTATTTCCACGTCGTGTTGGTCTGGATGTCCACGACGACGGACTCGCCGGGCTGCCACGCATTGCCCTCGCCGTCATAGATGGTGATGTCATAGGCGGCGAACCATGTGTTTTTCGACGAGATGCCCAGTTCGGCCGCAATGCCGGACGGTTCGTCGCCCGGGACGGGGTTGGTGTAGGTGATCGTCTCTTCGGAGCACCCCATCATGCCGAGCAGTAAAGCTGTCAGTGCATATAATTTTTTCATGTGTGCTGCGGTTTAATGTTTCGATACGGGAAAGGTGCTGCCCGAGGGTGCGATGCCGTCGGCGGCCCGGGTGACGGAGGTCGGGGCCGTGCCGGTGTCGGCCGGAATGTCCCAGTCTACGAGATACATCGTGCCGGTGGCGTAGTAGAGGTCGCCGAACGACAGCCACTGCTGCTCCTGGTATCCGATGATGCCCAGCGTGGTGTACGGCGATTCGAAACCGTTCAGGAGGATCGCCTTGCGGGTTTCGTCCGCGTCGTCGTTGTAGCCCTCTCCCAGCCTGCCGGTCAGCATGCCGTTGTGGAAACCTCCGCCCTGCATGTTGATCGAGTACAGGTAGTGGAAGCGGGAGACCGTCGGGGAGATCTCGCGGGTGTAGCAGAGCCTGCCCAGTTCGATCGACATGGTTTGGGTGTTTTTGTCATAGGTGGCTTCCACGACCGTGCCCGTCAGGAACAGGTTCTTGATGTAGAAACTCTTGCGGTACTCTTTCTCTTCGACGGTGCAGAACGTACCCGTGCCGCTCACGCCGATCGGTTCACGGCCGTAATACCAGTTTTCCGCATGAAGTCCGTAATATCCCAGCATTTGGTAGTAGGGGTTTTCCTCGCGTGAGATTTGCGAAACGGTCACTTTGCAGGATTCCGTAGCGGAGCCTTTGGTCGCCCGGACGGTGAGCGTCGCATTGCGGTGGGCGTCGGGATTGCGCGGGGCGCCGACGCGTACCGTTCCGCTGACCGGGTCGCTTTCGACCGAAACCCAGTCGGCGTCGCTCGTGACGCTCCACTGGCCGTTGGAGACCACGGTGAAGAGAACGCTCTCACCTTCGGAATCCAGCGAAATTTCCTCCGAAGCGGTGGTGGACAGCAGGACCGTTTCCCACGAGAATGCCTGGTGAACGGCGATTTCCTGTTTGTCGCCGGCCGTTTCCACGGTGATTTTCGAGTTGCGGACATTGTCGGTCGTATTGCTTGCCGCGGAGATGGTCAGCAGGCCCTCTTCGGAGGCCAGCGTCACCCAATCGTCCGGACAGCTCACCTTCCAGTCGGAGGGCGTGGCTACCGCGACGGTGGTCGTTCCGCCTTTCTGGGCGAACGCGACACTACTTCGCGAGAGGACGATCACATCCGCGACCTCCTCTTTGTTCTTGTCGTCGCAGCCGCTTGAGGCGCAGAGGACGAGAACCGTCAATAGCGTAAAGCATCTTCTCATAAAAATTGGATTAGGAATAAAAAATGAATGGGTACGGTATCCCGTTTCCGGAGAACCGTATTTGCTGAAAATTGCATCGTGTGAAATTTTTGGACTTGTTTATTTGCGGCACAATATACGAAAATTTGCCCGA
>OGQA01001185.1_pt1 | contig 12458 bp, 10 predicted proteins | sample 1553011 | NCBI WGS metagenome assembly OGQA01 (sample SAMEA2580256, study PRJEB22360) | human gut metagenome | biome: human gut; feature: human-associated habitat; material: faeces | place: Denmark | collected 2008/2010 | reverse complement strand
ATGACTCTATCGGGCCGGAGGGATGTCACGGGGGCTCGGCAGCCGCTTGCCGGTACGAGATTTTTGTCGCATATCAGCAGGTCGCCGGTCATCATATTCCGGTAAATATTTTCCTTTGCCGCCTTGTAATGTTCAAAACTCGCGTAGTGGTCAAGGTGTTCGGGAAACAGATTGAGATAGAGCCCGATATGAGGGCTTACGCGGGTGTATTCGAGCTGATGAGAAGAAAGCTCTATCACGGCGACAGTGCCTGCTCGCATCCTTTCGGCTATCTCGAGCGGCGGTACTCCGATATTGCCGGCAAACACCGTGTCGACTCCGGATTGGTTCAGGGCATGATAAATCAGCGATGCTGTGGTGGATTTTCCTTTTGTACCCGTTACGCCTATGGTATTGTCACGGTATTTTTCGAGAAACAGCTCTGTTTGCGACGTGAAGCTGCAATCGAATGCATCCATGTCCCGCCTGAGTACGACACCCGGGCTCTTGACCGCAAGATCGAACGTGTCGATAAAATCCTGACAGTCTTTTCCGTAGATACCTTCGGCATCAGCGGCCTTTTTGTCGTCCACAGGAGTATAGTCGAGTCCCAGCCGTCCCAAAAGCGACGCGGTCGAGCGTCCTTCGCGCCCGAATCCGAGCAGCGCCGTTTTTTTGTTCCGGAAAACGGCTTTGATAAAATCGTCGAACTCAAGCGACTCCGCTGCTACAAGATGTAAAAGCCGCTCCGGCAGCGCGTTCGCATGGTCAAAGTATTTGTCAAAATCTTCTGTTACTGCCGCGGAAACAATACTGCTCCTGAAATGCTTTATCAATACGGGCGCATCGTCACCGTAACGCTCTGAGGCCTTTCTGAGTGCAAAAACCGCCTCACTGCGGCTGCCCACGCATTCAAAGGGCTTTTCGGGGTCAAGTCCCGTAAGCTTGTCGAGCGTGGAAATCAGCGAGGAGTCGTCAAGTATGTCGGTACCGAATATCCCGGTAATGGCCCGACGGTCAAGAAATGCCGAAAGCATTATCGCTACGAACAGGCATTTCGGACATTTGCCGCACCAGCTGTCGGTTTTGCTGCCCGCATTGCATGAGCGGAAGACATCCAGGTATTGGTATCGCGAAAACAGCTTTGTTATCTGGTATTCGCTCAGCGGCCGGAGAAGCGAAAAATACTCTATTCCTCCGTCGAGTCTCGCAGCGTATTGCCTGAAATCCGACTCAAACTCAAAACTTTTTGAATACTGGTGATTGGCGCCGGAGACCGTTGTGGGTTCGTTGGCGCTGGATTCGTTTGAAAGCGCAATATACCGTCTGCCGCACAGCCTTGCGGCTATCAGTGAAGCGAAGGCAACTACTGATGAAAAAGGCGTGTGACCGTTGAGAAACCCGCGTGAATTCAGTTCAAGGAGCCGTTTGTCAAGCGTGCGGGAGACTTCGCAGCCTTTTCCGAGACCGCTCCTTTGGCAAGTGTCTCTTGTCGCCTTGCGCGGGTTTACCGTAAAACAAGTCACGGTCCCGCCGGTGCGCTTTAAAAGCTCGAGCGTTACCGCAGAATCCTTTCCTCCGCCCACCGGTGCAAGAAACCCTTCGCCTGATGAGACTGTTGTTTCAAAGTCCGGTCCGTCGGCTGTCAGCGTCATGAAATCGTCTGATGTGCACGATATCCCGTTGAGGTAAAAGAACTCGCCCAATCCGTTGAACCAGAGCTTTTTCCACCATCCGATCTGTTGCTCGTCAAGCGCGCCGCAGCGCACCTCGACGGCAGGGGGACAGCAGCATTTCCAGTAGCTGACCAGCTCAGCCATACCGAGCGAGAAACACATCGCGCGCAGCGTATCGTCAGGCTTCACCGACACCGACTTAGGGAATCTCCATTCCGGCTGAAAGCTGCAAAGCGACGGTATGTCGAACCGATATGTTATGTGCAGAAAGCTTCCTTCGTCTTCAAGCTTAAATCCGTCGTATATGAATAAACGGTGTTCGTTTCTCAGTTGTTCGAATCTCTCCTGCATGACCGCTCCGATGCCCGCACGGGGCAGTGATATTACATAGTATCATATGCTGTTTCAGCGCCTGCCGTGTCATTTATCGCAAGCGATGAGTCTGAATCTGAACTCCAGATGTTTTGCGGAAATAGCGTATCTGCCGTCAAGTGCAGGACCGCACGAGTTTGAACCGACACCGCTCATGCGCATATCTATATGCGCATATGTAAGGTCGGACGGTATCAGCTCATGGCGATGTGTCGCGGCGTCGAGCTGTTCGCATGAATAGTGGGATGCGCTGAATGAAAACGGCGTGTCCGAACTCACGGTGACGGCACGGCACAGCGTGACCTCTCGGGTGTCGCAGTGAGACCCGTTTTCCTGCGGGAAAATATACGGCTCGTAATTTTTGGTAACGGTCGTATCATAGCGGTCCACAAGGGCGGAAGCCCGCTTGTCCTCATAGCATTCGCGTGGTCCCGCACCGTAATATGACAGCGTGTCATTGTCTGCTCTGAGCGCAAAGCTCATACCGAACCTGGGCAGCGGACAGCAGTCGTTTTCAACATCGGCGACAAGCATCACTTCGACGCCGCCGCTGACGGGGAACTCGTATACGATCTTTCCCTTGATGAAGGGCAGCATGCCGTTGGCGCCCAGGACGTATTCCGTCGTGACGGTGCTGCCGACATTCATTCCGGTACATATGCAAACGGCCTTGTCAAAACCGCGTTCACGCCATGAACGTTTGATATACATATCATTATCGGTAGGTGCTCTGAACACGCACGGTGTCAGCGGCCTGGCGATCAACTCGCCTGACGTGATGACAGAGCAGAGCAGCCCGGTGCTTCGGCTTATACGGTATGATGCCGATCTGTCGCTGCAGGATATCACGGCTCTGTTTATCTCAGGCGTGTTCAGCTCCGATTTTTCTTTGTGCCGCTCCGCACGCTGTTTAACGGTGAACTGCGCATGACCCACGGGATCACCTGCGCGTGCCCAGTCCGAATCTCCCGCCCGGAGAGCACGTACGGTCAGCAGCAGCTCGCCGTCCGGCTCATTGTCGGGTATTTCCGGCAAAGTCATCAGGACTGCAGTTCCGCCCGGCTCCAGTTCAACCGGCGCTATGCTGTCGCGGATAACGGCGATGCCGTCTCTTTTGAGCGCATATTCATAGCATATGTCGCCAAGGTCGGTATACTGCCTGTGGCTGTGTACTTTGAGCGCACCTGTTGCGTTATCGAATGAAAATTCAAACGGCATATAGCACGCCGCGGCTTCGAGCATCCCGGTATGCGGTGTGCGGTCCGGCCAGCAGAGCCCGTCAACGCAGAAGTTGCCGTCATTCGGATATTCGTTGAAATCGCCGCCGTAAAGAAATTTACCGTTACTTCTCACACTATGGTCGCAAAATTCCCAAATGCAACCGCCTAAAAAATTGTCATTGTTACGGAAGAGTTTGATATACTCACACAACCCGCCCGGACCGTTGCCCATGGCGTGTGCGTATTCACAGAGAAACAGCGGTTGTGCGGATGCTTTCAGCAGCTCCTCGCAGCGCTGGTACGATGGGTACATATGACTTTCCAGGTCCGTTATGTCATCCCGCACCGTGCCGCCCGTGTATGAGGTGTTGGCGCCTTCGTAGTGTATCAGTCTTCCGTCGCCGTAGGAACGCAGCAGCGAGGTCATTGCCGCGTGATTCCGACCGAAGCCCGATTCGTTCCCGAGCGACCACATGATGACGCACGCAAAGTTTTTGTCCCGTTCGGCAAGATGGTGAGCGCGTGTGACGTATGCGTCGCGCCATTGCGGCGAATCGGAAAGCTGTGACTGATCGCACACATTCATCCCGTGCGTTTCAATGTCGCATTCGTCGATCACATAGAAACCCAGCCGGTCGCACAGCTCTATGAGACGGACGTCGGGCATATAATGTGAGGTCCTTATGGCGTTGAAATTACAGCGTTTCAGAAGATACAGATCATTGCGTATCGTTTCGAGCGGGGTGTAATGACCATAATCCGGATGTGTGTCATGGTGGTTTACCCCCAGCAGTTTTACCTTTTTGCCGTTGATGAATACTACATTCCGCCTGATCTCTACACGCCGCAGGCCTATACGCTGTGCTATGTATTCCTCACCGCATTTGATGAACAGCGTATACAGGAGAGGCGCTTCGTCTGACCACAGTGAAGGCGAATCCATTTCAAAAACCGGCGACAGCCCGTAATCCCGCACGAGCGTTCCGTCGGGAGCCACCAGCTTATACAGAAGCGGAGAGGGAGCGTTCAGCATCGTCCTGACCCGTATAACGGCGTGTGAGAAGTCGTCGCTGACCTCCTGCTTTACTTCAAAATCGGTGACGTGCCTTTTGTCCCGCAAAAGCAGATAGCACTCGCGGAAGATACCGGAGAGTCTGAACATATCCTGGTCTTCGAGATAAGACTCGCTGTTCCACTTGACGACAAGCAGCCGCACCGTGTTTTTCCCCGCTCTGACGAACCTGGAGATGTTGATTTGGTGATGCGCGTGCGATATCCTTGCAAACGCGGCGAACCGGCCGTTCACCCAGAGATAAAAGCAGGAGTCAACGCCTTCAAAACACGCAAATATATCGCGCTGCAGATCCTTGCCGTCAAGTACGAAGTCCCGCTCATAAAGCCCTGCGGGATTTGTATTCGGGACGTGCGGCGGAATCACCGGAAACGGGTACCGTATGTTGGTATACTGCGGCGCATCGTATCCGCGTTCCGTCAGCATTTGCCAGTTTAGTGGAACCTCTATCGTATCAAATGAATACTGGGCCCTGTCGCTGAACCGGTCTACGCTGTCAAAATATCTGAACCTCCAGGTGCCGCACAGCGTGCGGAACCGCATCGAGCCGTTCCGGTCGCCGTTTGCGGCATCGGATTCGGTCTCGAACGGAATGAAGTATGAAGCAGGCATTTCGCACCCGACGGAACGGGTATGCAGGTTTTTGTGAAGAGAGAGCACGGCACACCTCCGGTCGTTATTTTACGACTATGTTGAGTATCCTGTTCTTTACGAATATCTTTTTGACGATCGTTTTTCCTTCCGTATAGGGAGCAAGCTTTTCTTGTGCGGCGTTCCATACCTCATCTTCGCTGCTGTCCGTGGGGACCTTTACTGTTCCTTTCAGTTTGCCGCACACCTGCAGCGCCAGTTCAACCGTTGCAACGGCAGTTTTGCTTTCGTCGCATACCGGGAAAGGCATGAGCGAAGCAAAGCCCGTATTGCCCATCTGTTCCCACATTTCCTCGCAGATATGAGGTGCGAACGGGCAGAGCAGCAGCGTAAATGTCGCAAGATGATCCTTTGTTATTGCTCCTTTTTCGTATATCGTGTTTATAAATGTCATCATTGCCGCTATCGCGGTGTTGAATTTCATCTCTTCTATGTCGTCGGACACTTTTTTGATGGTGCGGTGCAGATCCCCCTCCAGGTCATCCGTTTCCGACGTGAGGTCAGCGAGCGAACTGAACCGCTCGAGAAACTTCTTGCAGCCCTTGATGCTTTGAGTTGACCATACCGCAGTTTTTTCAAAGTCACCTATGAACATCTCATAAAGACGCAGGGTGTCTGCGCCGAAGCGGTCTATCATATCGTCCGGGTTGACCACATTTCCGCGTGACTTTGACATTTTTTCGCCGTCCTCGGCGAGTATCATCCCGTGAGACGTGCGCTTGGCATAGGGCTCTGCGCATTTGATGACGCCCAGGTCATACAGAAACTTTGACCAGAACCGTGAATAGAGCATATGGAGCGTCGCGTGCTCCATGCCTCCGTTGTACCAGTCAACGGGCATCCAGTAGTTGAGCGCCTCGGCAGATGCAAGCATATCGTCGTTGTGCGGGTCGCAGTAACGGAGAAAATACCATGAAGACCCTGCCCATTGCGGCATGGTATCCGTTTCGCGTTGCGCTTCGCCGCCGCATACCGGGCAGGTACACCGCACCCAGTCCTGCATCTTCGCCAACGGCGATTCGCCGTTATCGGTAGGCTCATATGACTCGACCTCCGGCAGCGTCAGCGGGAGTTCCTCCTCCGGCACACACTGCCATCCGCATTTCGGGCAATACATCAGCGGTATGGGCTCGCCCCAGTATCTCTGACGTGAAAACACCCAGTCGCGCAGCTTGAAATTCACCTTCGGCTTGCCCAGTGAGTTCTTTTCAAGGTATTCGATGATGGCCTTTTTGGCCTCTTTTACCTCCATACCGTCAAGGAACCCGGAATTTATCATGGTCCCGGTCTCAACGTCGGTGAAAGCTTCTTTACTGATGTCGCCGCCCGCGACGACTTCGATTATCGGAAGGTCGAACGCTTTTGCAAATTCGTAGTCGCGCGTGTCGTGTGCCGGTACTGCCATTATGGCACCGGTGCCGTATGAAGCGAGGACGTAGTCGGAAACAAAGATCGGTATCTCACGTCCGTTGACGGGATTGATGGCGCTGACCCCTTCCAGTTTCACACCTGTCTTTTCTTTTACGAGCTCGGTCCGTTCAAAATCACTTTTGCGTGCCGCTGCCTCACGGTAGGCGCAAACGTCATCATAATTTGACAGCTTGTCCTTCCACAGTTCGATATAACGGTGCTCGGGCGCTATGACCATGTATGTCGCGCCGAAAAGCGTGTCCGGACGTGTGGTATACACTGTGAGCTTGTCGCCTGCGGTTGTGGCAAAGTCTACTTCGGCGCCGTATGAGCGACCTATCCAGTTTATCTCGGCGGTTTTGACACGCTCGATGTAGTCCACGTCGTCCAGGTCGTCTATGAGCCTCTGGGCGTAGGCCGTTATCCGCAGCATCCACTGACTCTTGACTTTTCTTATGACCTCGCTGTGGCAGCGCTCGCAGGTGCCGTTTACCACTTCCTCGTTCGCAAGCACCACTTTACAGGAGGTGCACCAGTTGACGGCCATTTCCTTTTTATAAGCCAGACCCTTTTTGAAGAGCTGGAGAAATATCCACTGCGTCCACTTGTAATATGAAGGATCGGTCGTATCTATCTCCCTTGTCCAGTCGAAAGAGAGCCCGAGCGCTTTGAGCTGTTCGCGGAACCGGTTTTCATTCTGCTTTGTGACTATCGCCGGATGTATGTGGTGCTGTATGGCATAGTTTTCCGTAGGCAGACCGAAGGCATCCCACCCCATGGGGAAAAGCACGTTGTATCCCTGCATCCTGCGCTTTCTGGCTATGATGTCAAGCGCCGTATACGATCTTGGGTGACCGACGTGGAGCCCCGCGCCCGAAGGGTAGGGAAATTCGACCAGCGCATAATATTTGGGACGCGAATAATCGTTTGAAGCGTGGAAGATCCCTGAGTCTTCCCACTTTTTCTGCCATTTGGACTCTATCTGCTTGTAATCGTATTTCACTTTCGTTGCTGCCTCTCTTTACCGAATTCAGTTTTCGATGTTTCAGTGAATCTGGTCTTGGGTATTATCGCTCACGGATGAGTCAGATGTTTTTTCAACGGCATCGTCGGGCTCCGGCGGCTCATAATGTGTGACTTTTCCCTGATCCCACAGTCGTTCCAGCTTGTAAAACTCTCTTGCTTCGCGGGTGAACACGTGGACGATCACGCTGCCGTAGTCGAGAAGTATCCAACCGGAACGGTCGGTGCCCTCGATGTGGAGCGGAGAGATACCCTCCTGTCCGAGCCTGAATTCGACTTCCTCCGCCAGAGTCCTGACCGGAGTCGTAGAGGAGCCGTTTGCAATGACAAAATAATCGGTTATTATCGTCTCGTCGGTAAGCTCAATGAGAGTTATCCCGGAGCCTTTTTTTGAATCGAGTATCTGTGCCGCGCGGAGCGCGGTCGCACGCGCCTTTTCGCGCGCTGCTTTTTCATGCTTTTCCATCTGTTTTCCTTTTCGTTTCAGTATTCATTCTGTATGGCATCATCGCGTGGAACACTGTGATATGAGAAAATTCCTCGCATTGATGGAATCGGGATGTATTATGTCTCCGCGGTCGAGCACCTCCGTAATGGTAAGCCCTATCGCGAAAGCGAGCGATTTTTCCACCGCGAACGGATCATTCAGGTCGCACAGGCGGTAATAGTAGGAGCGCAGCTCCGCAACGCCGTCATAGCTGCGGGAAGGCTCAATATAATCCGCAAACATCAGTGTCTTTTCGAGCGCGTTCATATCGGCCTTGCCGGTCGTGTGACACCTTATCGCGGCGCACGCTTCGGGAGAGGCACCGTAGTCCGCGGCAAGCAGAGACCCTGTAAGCTGATGCAGGACTCTGTAAGAGCGCTTTTCGGTGTTCCCGAGCTCGACTTCATGTTCACGGCAGATAGCTACGTGTTCTTCGTATGTGTGGTATTTTGTTATATCGTGCAAGATCGCCGCGCATCTCAGCTCGTCGGCATCTATGCCCGGATAATGACGCTCCGAAATGACAATGCAGCTTCTCTCCGTCCCCATGGTGTGTACGATGCGCTTCCGCGGGACATAGGTATAGAATTTTTCAAAATCATACTTACTCATACAGACCGTTCTCCGTGATATATTGCACCTCCGTCGGTCACGAGTCCTGCAAGTCCGGTGCCTTCGGCGCAGTTCTGACGGATCTGCGATGAGGACACGACTATCGGCTCGGCTCTCAGGCGTATTATTTTAGCGTCACGCTCTTCCAGCTCGAGTGTGCGGCACAGTTTGTCGAGTGCTTCGGCACCTATCCCCGATCTGTCGGCAGCTACGAGAGTGCAGGAACGCAATATCTCTTGGTATTTGTACCATCGTGTAAAGGTGGATATCATGTCGTCGCCGACGAGAAGGAGTATTTCGCTCCCGGGAAACAATCGTGAAAAATGGGATACGGTTTCGACCGTATACGAGGTCCTGTGTTGATCTGTTTCCCAACTTGAGACTTCTCCTATCCCGTCAAAAGCAATACGGCACATTTCGCATCGTTGTTCGGCGGACGCGCTTTTATCCGCAAGCGCTTTGTGTGGCGGCAGATAGTCGGGAACTATATAGAAGCGCGCCGGTTTTATTTCATTGTAAAAAGCTTCAGCCAACCTGACGTGCCCTATGTGCGGCGGGTCAAATGTGCCGCCGTATAGTCCGATCCGGAGTGTTTCCCGATCATTTTGCAGCTTCGCAGACTGCATGCCGCATGCTGCCGGCGGTGTTGCCGCTGAAGACGTTTTCATATCGTTCACTGCGGAAGCGTGATGACCGGCTTTTTTGACGGACGGTAAAGTACGAACCGCGTGCCTATCACCTGTACGACCTCTGCACGGTTTTCCTCTGCCAATGCCTCGGCGGCCTCACGTGCCGAGATGGGAGAGTTTTCAAGCACACGGCCTTTTATAAGTTCATGTGCCTCGAGCGCCGCGTCGGTCTCGGCGGAAACATTGTGATTTATGCCGTTCTTGCCCACCGTGAGTATCGTGTCGGCACCGTTGGCGAGCCCTCTTAGATATGCCCTTTGTTTGCTTGTCATTATAGCTTGCTGTCTGCGGAGAAACCGCATTTCCTTTCAAAAAATCCTTCAAGAGGGAGTTTGTTTTGGCAGAACCCAACAGCCTGAGCCACCGTCCGGCAGTGGCTGTCGAGACAAACGACTTCCTTTATCCCCAGTTTGTCCATAAAAAAGAGCGCGCCCCTTAAGGCCAGAACAAGCGACTGAGGGTCGACCACACCGACCGCGCTGCGCAGCAGGAGTATCTCTCCCGGCTCCGATGTGCGGAACTGGCAGAGCCCGCTTTTCCGGTCGTCAATAAGTATCCCGTACATCGGCGCATCGGGATAAAGCTCGTCCACGCAAGCACATATCTGAGCAAAGCTTCGTTTCTCCTCAAGCTCCGCTATGGGTGTAATTTTTATCATTTCACACGTTCCGTTTCTTCTGATTGCCATTCGAGCAGCGGCAGTTCCGACTTGTCAAGCCTGCGGTATTCTCCCGGCGCAAGTCCTCCGAGCGTCAGCCGCCCGACAGCCGTTCGTCTCAAAGCCAGCACCTCGAGACCTGCCGCTGCGCACATACGCCTTATCTGCCGGTTTTTCCCTTCGGTCAGCTTCACTTCTATCACTATGCACCGTTGGTCGTCGGCGCGCAGCTGCAGCTCCACCGGCTTAAGCGGTTCGCCGTCCAGCTCACGGACGGAGGCGAGCAATTTCATTGCCTGTTCGCCGGTGATATGTTCGCCTTGCTCACCCCTGACCGTGACGATATATGTTTTCTGTGTATGATATCGCGGATGTGTCAGCCGGAGTGTCAGCGCCCCGTCGTTCGTAAGGATGAGAAGTCCCTCGGAATCCATGTCCAGTCTTCCTACGGGATATACCCGTTCTTTTATTTTAGCCGTAAGCTCAGGCAGCGCCCTTCGGCCGAACTGCTCCTTCATGGTGCATATGACGCCTACCGGCTTGTTCAGTATATAATATACCTTGTCTTCGGTCGTTACCGGTATCCCGCGGTACAGTATGTTTTCGTTACCTGTAACACGGGAACCGAGCATCGCTGCAACACCGTTTACGGTCACTTCGCCCTTGAGTATTGCCTGTTCCGCACTGCGGCGTGAGCAAATGCCGGACTGGGCGATATATTTTTGCAGCTTTATGCCGTTTTCATCCATCGCGCGTACCAAAGAGCCTTTCCCAAAAACTGAGCTTTTTCCTCTGAACATCCTGCATGGCGACAAGGGGGACCGTCGCTATCGGCTTCATATCCAAGCCGTCGCCTGCATATACCACGGCGTCGCATATAAAATCGCCCTTTGTCACCGGCGCATATACGAATTGCGGTGCGGCGGTGCTTATCCTCACGACCGATCCGACAGGGACAGTAACGGTAACGGGTGAAATATTTGAGGCTGTCAGCTCGTCGTCCGTTCCGCCGACAACAGAGACGTTCAGCTCTATTTCTTCGGGCGTTGCGGCTTCAAGGAGCTTGAAACCGGAAAACCCGTATTCAAACATACATATCTGGTCGTTCCAGTCGTCCGGTGCGTTCAGCGTGACAGCTATAAGCGTAAGCCCGTCTCTTTGAGCGGCACCCACGAGCGTCCGCCCGCTCGATCGCGTGTACCCGGTCTTGACGCCTATCGCGTCATCGTAAAGGGTAAGCAGCTTATTATGGTTTATCAGCAGTCTTCCGTTATCACCGCCGTATCCGGTCACTGCAGCGCGTTTTGTAGAGAAGACCTCTCGCAAAAGCTCATTTGAGAGTGCTTCACGTGCGATAACGGCAAGCTCACGCGCGGTGGTCAGATGTCCTTCGCTGCTCAGTCCGTGAGGATTTTCAAAATGAGTGGTTTTCAGTCCCAGCGCCTTTGCCCTCGTGTTCATGAGCTCTACAAATTCCTTCACGCTGCCGCATGAAGCCACTGCGAGCGCGACAGCGGCATCGTTGCCCGATTCAAGCAAAAGGCACTGCAAAAGCTCACGGACCGTCAGCTTTTCGCCTTCCTTAAGGTAGACTGACGAGCCCTCTATGCCTACCGCCTCACGCGGTACGGTCACTACCGTATCGCTCCCGAGCTTTTCAAGCGCCACGAGTGCGGTCATTATCTTTGTGGTGCTTGCCGGTTCTGCGGCTGTGTCAGCGTCTTTTTCAAACAGCACCGTGCCGTCTTCGCACATAAGTATTGCGTGCTTGGCAGAAACATCGAGCTGTGCGGTATATGCCGCCGATATCCCGCCGGTCTCCGGAAGCGACACGGGCTTGTATGCCGTCGCATCGGTAAACAGCGGCAAAAACGAGATATACAGGGCGAGCATCGATATCACAAAGGCGGCTTTTTTCATCCGTATTCCTCCGCTCATATTTTTATAGTCGATAAATAATATGTGAGCGGGGACGCCAAGATGACGGCAACGACGGACCGCAGTGTTAATTTGTATTTCCTGACGTATTATCAGTCATGATTTTCGGAGTTATCTTCGCACTCTTTCTTTTTCTCGCGTGACTCTTTCACCGCGTTTGAGATCATTTCCTTGATCCGGTCTATCAGCCCCGGAGCGCGATCCAGCACGCCGTCTACCATGTCGAGCGCTTTGTTCACCGGGTCTGAAGAAGCCGCCGGCACGACAGGATGGTTCAGGTCTATCACCCTTACGTCTCCGTTTGCGGCAATAATGAACCCGAGCGGTGTAACCGTCAATCCCGCACCGTTGCCGCCTGCAAATTTCTGCTTGCCCGGAGTTGCTTTTGAGTCGATGTCGCTGCCGCCGGAAGCGAACCCGACGGAAACCTTTGAAAACGGAATGACCGTTACTCCGTCCGGCAGGACTATGGGCTGTCCGATAACGGTGTCCGCATCGGCGACCTTGCGGATGTTTTCGAGAGCTGCCTCGATCATTTTTTTCATTGGCATTTCTTCCATAGTCATTTTTCCTTTACTGTAATTCTCCGTTGTTTGTCGGTATAATAACGGGCAAACCCATTTGCGGCGGTGATGATACACGCGACCGCCTGCCCAAAACTATATCTGCGT
>OGQA01001184.1_pt1 | contig 12459 bp, 9 predicted proteins | sample 1553011 | NCBI WGS metagenome assembly OGQA01 (sample SAMEA2580256, study PRJEB22360) | human gut metagenome | biome: human gut; feature: human-associated habitat; material: faeces | place: Denmark | collected 2008/2010 | reverse complement strand
TGAATGTACGAAAAAGGGTTATAGTGCATGGACTTCCTGAAATTGATGGTGTTCAGCATGCGCACTTCATAGCCGGCGGCGGCCAGCATTTTTCCGCACTCCACGACCAGCGTCCCCTTGGGGTCGGTGACCACCAGCGAGGTGCCCTTGGTCTTCGTGCATTGCATGATGTTGGGTTTCACAAAAAAGCGGGTCTTGCCGCTGCCAGAGCCGCCGATCACCAGCACATTCTTATTGCGCGCATACCTTGGGTCTTTGGGGCGGCTGTTCAGGGTCAGGCGCTCGGTCTGGGTCAGGATCACGTTGTTCCAGGGATCAGGGTCAATGAACGGCTGGATATCGCCCGGCTTGCCCCAACACGCGGAGCCATACTCAGCATTGCGCCGGTACTTCTTGGCGTTTCTGCTTTTTTCATAGACTGCCAGCCGCAGCAGGCAGCCCAAAGCCACGCCCAGCAGCAGATCCGATGGGACGAAGCTGGGCCATGGAGACCGGAACGCGGCTAGAAAGCCGTCCATGAGGTGGAGCAGCTTCTCCGATATCTCCGTGCCTTCGGCCAAGCGCCAGGCTTCCGCGAGCTTGGTGGCATACAGGCCGATGAGCACATAGGGGATGTTGAGGATCAGCAGCCTTTTGAGACGGGTTTGGGTCATCGCTCCATCCCCTTCTGACGCATGCGCTCCACCTTTTTGCCCGGCGATTCCTGAACGGAATCAAGCGCGGGTTCGGCGGCAGAGCGCGCCTGTTTTTGCTGTCTGGCCCATCCTACCGAGTAAGCGGCCATCGCCTGATGGATGGCGCTCCTGTCCCGTCCCTTGAAGAACAGGATGTAACGGGGCTTGCCATCCTCGGAAACGCCTTTCTTTATGGCATAATCCACGCCGTACTGCCTGGCATACCGGTCAAAGGCTTTCGCCTCGTCGCGGTCTGCCAGTTCGGCCTGTTCAACGCCCTGATTCTGCGCAATGAGCTTTTTGACCGTCTGCTTTCCCTGCGGCTTTACCTGCTGATGCGCCTGCACCTTGCCTTTGGAATACCGCAGGAACTTCATGAACGCCGCCGCCAGCGTGCGTGCGGTCAGCTTGCTGGTGTTGATGATCAGCGTAAGCGACCTGTTTTCGATGTCTTCCTGCATGGTTTATCCCCTCCTGTATCAGAATGAACCCGGATGTGCCACGGAGGCACCTCCAGACGGTGAAGGTAGTACAGCGGTTGAATGATCGCCTGAATCACGGGAAAAGCCTTTCTCACACGGCCCCGCTTTCCTCATCGAAAGGAAAGATCTGCGCCATCATCTCGAGCACCTTGTCCTGCTGATCCTTCGCCGCGCGCTCCCTGGCGGCTTCAAGCAGGATCTCCGCGATGCCTTCAAGAAGCCGGTTCATCTCCTGGCCGCGCAGCGGCATGGCGATGGATGCGCCCTTCATGGCCAGGTGGCTGGTATCCCGTTGCTCAAGCTGTCTGACCAGATCGGAAAACTCCATCCGCTTGCCCAGCGGCGTAAGGAATACATCGCTTTGATTCAGGGCCTCAAACATCCGGGTGCGTTCGGTTTCGTTTTCAAACCCCAGCACATAATACGGATCGCCCTTGGCATTGAAAAAGGATCGAATCAGCATAGGCCCTCCTTAGTCTTTCTTTTGCCCTTTCGCGGCGCGACGCTTGCGGATCAGGCCCAGCGTGCCGCTGACCGCCATGAGCACAATGCCCACCCACATGATGCCGGTCACAGCCAGATTCACACCGGTCTGAATGGTCGTATAGTTGATAAACCGCCTCAGCGTATCGGGCACAACGTAGTACTCGTCGATCTTGAGCCGGATGATTTCGCCGGAGACGCTGTATCCCTCAAGCGTCTCGATCTCCTTGATGAAGTATTCGCCCGGCTTAAGGCCGCCGATGCTGACGATGCCATCTTCATTGGATTCATACGTGCCGATGGATTTGCCGCTTGCGTCCTCCACGGTGAACTTCACGCCCGGCAGCGGTACGCCGGAGCTGTCCGTCTTGAGAAATGCATAGTGGTCGGGAATGTTCACGCACAGGATGGGCTCGGGTTGCGTCCAATCGTCTCCCACATGCAGGCGGATGTCCTCCATGCGGCAATAGCCTTCCGGCGCAGCCGTCTCCCGGATGATCCAGTCGCCGTAATCAAACTGGCTGAAGGTGAATACGCCGTTCTTGTCGCTGATGGCCGTCTCTACCTTTTCCATCGTGTCCGCCTTGAAAAGGCTGAACTCCACGCCGGGGATGGGCGTGCCGGAGGTATTTACCTTGATGTACGACACCTTTTTCTGACGGTTGACGACGGTGGCGAGGGGCGTTGGGCTGTTGGTATAGCCATCGTCCAGCGTGACATGGATCACGTCCTTGCTCAGCAGATAGCCTTCCGGGGCTTCCAGCTCGCGGATCGTGTAGCGGCCATACGCAGCGCCCACAAAGCGCACCATGCCCTCCGGGTCGGAGGTGGCCGTCTTGACCAGCTCCCCTTGCTCGTCAAACAGACCGAATGTCGCGCCAGCAAGCGCAACATCATCCTGATCGACCTTCCGAATCAGAATTTCCGTCTGGCAGTTTTCAAAGGTGGCAATAGGCTTTTCCGGGTTCACAAAGGAGCCGTCCAGCGTGATCGGGACCCGTGTCGGGTTTTTGAGATAACCGGGCAGCGCCTGGGTTTCGGCGATGGTGTATGTCCCATAGGGGATGCTCTCAAATGTCGCCAATCCGTCCGCATCGGATACCGCGGAAGCCTGGAGCGTGCCGTCTTCGCGGAAAAGGCCAAATTCAACACCCGCCAGCGGTTTCCGGTTCGCATCCACCTTTTGAATGGAGAAGCGGGTAACCTCATCCGCCAAGGCCGTCTGACCGGTCACTTCTCCGTTTTCATGGACGGTAAAGGCCATCTCCGCTTCGCTGAGCGCATAGCCTTCAGGGGCCCACACTTCCCGAAAAGTGTATCTTCCCGGAACCGCTGGGAATGTGGGGAGGGTTCCGTCCTCGCCGGTATACCCGCGGCAGACCATCTCCCCTTCGGCATTTCTGACCTCGATGAGCGCGCCCGGCAGAGACTCGGAACCGGTCAGATCCGTCTTGGAAATCCGCACGTCGGCATGAACGATCTCGTTATGGATGGGCGTTTCCACCCGGTAGATCACCTCATGTTCCTCGTTTGCAAATTCTCCCGTGATGCTGACGCGATAGCGGGTATCCTGCAGCACCCACCCTTCCGGGGCAAACAATTCCTGCACATAGTATTCCCCGTGGGGAAATTCCCCGCTGAAGGTCAGCTCACCCTCCTCATCGGTGATGCCGGTAGCGATGAGCGTGTCCGCTTCAAGCGTTTCTGTGCCATAAGGAATGGGATCACAGGTGAACAGCCCAAAGATAAAGCCCTCGCCCGGACGGTTCACCAGCACGGAAGTGCACATGCCGTCCTCTCCTTGCTGCACGGACACGGTTTCCTTTTCTTTGGTGAGCAAAATGCGGGCTGGCATCAGCTCGTTGGAGACGGCAAGGCGTGCCCGAACCAATTCGGTATCGTGATCCGCAGCAGAAAGGACAACCTCATAGCAGGTTTCATCCAGCACATATCCGTCAGGCGCGGAAACCTCGGTCACCACATAGCGCCCAAGCGGCAGCGGGTCTGTGGCGGCAAGGCCGTCTGCCGCCGTCGTGATCGTGGCGGCAAGCTCTCCGGCTTTGAACCAGACGGTTTGCTCCTTGCCCACGATGTCCTCGGCTGCGCGCACTTCATAGACAGCGCCCGCCAGGAGGCCATCCGCAAACTGGGGCGTATGCACCGTATAGCCGAAGGCGTCCTCGTGTTCGCTGAATCCTGTGAGCACAGGCCCTTGCTTGTCGATCTCAATCGTGCCCCGGATGGGGGTGTTGGTCACATGAATCTCCTGCACGATGGCCGCGTCCGTCGCTGCCGATGCGATCATGGGAAATACGATGACCAGAAGCCACAGCAGGATGGCACAGACAGGCTTTCGTTTCATATTCATCTGTTTACCTCGTTTCTCTCATTGGAATGAAAAAAGGCAACGGAATGTTCCGCTGCCTTTTGAGCATCATTTTGCCTTGGATGGGGCTTCCTTTTCGGTTTGTTCTGGAATGCGCACGATGACGGAGTAGCCACCGTCCAGATAATCGTCCGGCACAACAGTCTCCGTCACCTCATATTCACCCCATGTCAGCCAGGGCGTCTGCGCGATTCCGTTTTCATCGGTCGTGATCACGGCAACCACCTCGCCGTCCCCTTCGCCGTTGTGGGAGGGCAGGCCCGAAATGCGTGTAATGGTGAATTGCGCGCCCGGCAGCCCTTTGGCGGTTTCGCTGTCCGTTTTAACGATGCGCAGAATGCCCTGAATCGGGTGGTTGGTCACGGTGCGGGAGACGATCTCGTCCATGCCCACGGTGATCTTCTCGCTCCAAAGCGTTTCCTCATAGCCCGTGGGCACGGCGTGCTCCATCACGATGTAGTCGGCGGGGAACAGATCGGGCGATTCCGCAATGCCCTGTTCATTCGTGATCATCTGCGCCACGCAGTCCGCGGCATTGCCCGCTTCATCCACCGAATAGATGTCAAAGCGGACGCCCGCAATGACGTGCTGGTCCAGCTCATCCTGCTTGAGAATCCTGATCCGTCCGGGCGCGTCCTCATTGACGACCGTGTCCAGTAATCCGATGGGGTTTTGATAGGTGCCGTCAATCGTCATCTCCCACGTCTTAGCAGACGGATGATAACCATAGGGCGCGCTCAATTCCCGAATGGTATACCGGCCATACGGAATCTGCTGAAACGCAACAGAGCCATCCGCATCGGAGGTAGCTTCCTGCACCTGATCGCCCTGATCGTTGAACAGGCCAAACACCGCGCCCGCAAGCGCTTCGCCGTTCTGCCTGATTTTCTTGAGCGTCACCCGGTTTACCTCGTCCCGAATCACGGTGTCGCCGTGCACTTGGCCATCAGCGGTCACGGTGAAGGTCTTGATGGCGGTGTTCAGCGCGTACCCGGAGGGCGCATAGGTTTCCTTGAATGTGTAGGTGCCGGGCACAATGGGAATGTCGGAAATCTCGCCGTTTGCATCGGTGTATTCGCGGTAGATGATGTTGCCCTCCACGTCGTAGACCTCGATGAGTGCGCCGGGCAATTTTTCTGCGCCGGTGATATCCGTCTTGGTGAGGGTCACAGGCGTGTACATCAGGCGGTTGAGGATCGGCTGATCCAGATACACGGTGATGACGTTTTCACCGCTCGCCTTATGGTCCTGGGTCAGCGTGACGGGGTACGTCTGCGCACTCAGCAGCCAGCCGTCTGGCACGGACAGCTCCTTGATGTAGTAATTCCCATGCGGATACAACCCGGAGAACGTGAGATTGCCCTGGCTGTCGGTTGCGCCGGTGGCCATCAGGGTGTTCGCGGGCAGCTTCTGGCTGTCGCCATACGTGATCACATCACGGTTGAACAGGCCGAAGACAAAGCCTTCGCCGGGGATCGTCTCCACAGTCTGATGAATCATGCCGTCCGCGGTTTCGGTCAGCAGCAGGTTTTCCTTCTGCTTGCGCAGGGTGACGCGCACCGGCAGATAGGTATTGCCGGCGGACACCTTGACCTCGACCATCGCGGTCTGCTGATCCACAGCGGCCAACGTGAAGGGGTGCGGCGTGGCATCCAGCACATAGCCATCCGGCGCAGAAATTTCCGTGAGGGAATACTTGCCCAATGGCAAAACCCTGGATTTGACCGAGCCAGTCTTGCTGGTGGTGAGCGTTTCAATCAGCTCATCCTTGCGGTAGAACACGGAGCCTTCCTTGCCCACGATGTTCTCGGCAGCGCGCAGTTCAAACACAGCCCCGGCCAGGTAGCCGTTTTGAAATACCGGGCGCATGACGGTGTTCCCATAGGCGTCCTGCTCATCCTCAAAGCGCACCAGCTGCATGCCTGTCTTTTCGAGCAGCACATCGCCGCGTACCGGCGTATTGGTGACGTTCAGCGTGACCGTTGCCGCGTCACCGGTGGTCACAGCACGCGCCGTCATGGGCAGCATCAGAATGGCGATCAACCCAAGAAAGAGAATCGCGCACAGGCCCAGAAAGACAAACCTTTTGGTGAAGCAGATCATGGACGTCCCCCTCTCATTTGATCCATGCGTTTGCCGTATAACCGGCATCCAGATACCCATCCGGCACACCCGTTTCCGTGATCTTGTACTCGCCCCAGGGGAGCAGGCCCGTTTCCGCGATGCCCTGCGCATTGGTTGTCAGGGTAGCGACCACCTTGCCGATGTCCGCAGCGTGATCTGAGGCCGGACCGGACAGGCGGGTTACGGTAAAGACCGCTCCGGCCAGCGGTTTGCCTGTGAGGCTGTCTGTCTTGACGATGCGGATGCGCCCCATGATGCGGTCATTGACAAACACTGCATCCGCCGTCATCCCGGCCACCACGCTGACGCTGCCCGAAGAAGAAGCTGACAGGGCATAGCCTTGCGGCGCGGTCTTTTCCCTGACGGTGTACATGCCGGGCGTCAGATCGGGAAAGAGAGCTACGCCGTCCGCTCCGGTGGTCTTTGTGGCCAAAACAGAACCGGAGCTGCCGAGCAGCTCAAAGACAGCACCTTGCAGGAGCAAGCCGTCGCTGGACTTCTTGGTCACCCGGATTTCCCCGGTTTTGAGCTCGAAGGTGACGCTTGCGGTTTGCAGCGCATAGGGCGCGCCGTACAGCGGAACCATGACCTTCTGAATGGAAACGCTGGGAATGCCGACGAGGAAGTTGGCTTCCTCCTCATCCGAAGAGATGGATTCCATGGAAATGGCAAACCGGTTGAGGGAAGACGTGACCTGAATGGTATCGCCGCTCCTCAAATAGTAGTAATTGCTGTCGGCACCGGCGCTGTTGCCCGTCAGCGTTCCCACGGATTTGGGGATGCGGATCAGGTCGGCGTCTGTGGTGAGCGTAACGGTGCCGATGTACTGGGAGCCGGACACGCTCAGGCTCTGGTTGGATGCCGTGATCTTGCCGGTGATGGACGCACGGGCGATGCCGTTTTCTGCAAGCCATCTGGCATAGGCGAGATACACCGCCGGAGCGCCACCCGAAAAAGCGTAGAAGTTGTCCATATCCCAATAGCTCCTGACGTACTGCGCGCCTTCCAGTTGCTTGATAACCTCCCGCATGGCGAACTGCCCGGCAACGCGGCTCCAAACCTCGTTGTTGGAATCGCTGCGATTGAGCGCCATGAAAGGATAGGTGTGGCGCAGCACCCAGGCCAGCGCGTGCATGGTCCTGGCCGAGAAACGCACGCCCGAAACACCGCCGCCACCCGGGTTATTCACAAAGTAATCCATATCCACCAGCACATAAGGACCTTTGGCGGTCTGGCTGGAACCGGAGCCTTCGCCGGGGCCGGAGAGATTGTGCTCCAGGCAGTAGACGGTGAAACCCTCCAGATAGTGAGGCGTCGCGTAGATCGTCCCATGGGATGGGGACTTTGCGATCTGTGGATAGGCGCTGTCCTTGCCCGAACTGCCATAGAGCGAGGATTGCCCGGCATAGAAGCCGCCCACGCTGCCATTGATGTTCTTGAGCGAGAAGCCGTTCATCGGGGTGGACATCAGGGATACGCTCATGGACTGCATCTGCCGCATGTCATTCTGGGAATAGGCGAAATCCGTGACCGTGCAGGCGTCCCCGTCAGAAGGGCCGGTTTCCGCAGCCATCACAAAGCAGGTTGCGTAATCCGTCCACTTCATGGTGCCGTCGGCAAAATCGTCGCCATAGAGGAAACGAACCTCATACCAGCCGTTACCGCGCTCATCCAGTTCGGCAGAGAGGACCTGCACGACCGCATCCCGCACAAACTGTCCCAGGTAACCGGCGCAGACGTTGCTTTCCACCGCATAGGCGTCAATCCCGTCAAAGACGCGCGTATCGGTGGTCACGCTGACATATTCACCGGGCGCAGCGAGTGCCAGCTCATCCGTGTTTTCATCGGGTGGAAGAAGTTCTGTCATGCCCAAATCCGGAAGCAGTTTGGCTGCATCACCGGATTCATCCTGCTCAGGCTGAAGCTCGGCATCATCATTCGGCGTTTCCGTAACCGGCTGCTTTTCGTTGGGCACAGGGCCTTCCTGTGTTTCCGCAGGTTCAGATTCCGCCCCCTCTACCGGCTGTGCGCCTCTGACGATGAACAAGGTCATCATGCCGATATCCGTCATGCCCTCGCCTGCGGGGACGTCCTGGATTTGGACAATCTCCTCATCCAGCAGAACATGCGTATCCAGGTCACCCGCCTGCACATAGCCGCAGATCACTTCACCGGCATCGTTCAAAAACCAGATTTTAACCGAAGCGGGTTCCATGAATTCCGTGGCCAGAACCCATACGATATCGTCCATGGGGGTGTAGAGCAGATCGTCCTCGGCCATCACCGGGTCACTGTACACGTAGGTCTGCCGGACGGTAGCGGCATACACATGCCCCTGCTCAAGGATTGCCGTCTGGATGGGAAGCGGATTGCCGCTGTCCATTTCCCCGTCGGTTTCGGTCATCCCGCTTCCATCCGCATCCTCGACGGATGGCTCGTCGGGAAGCGCTTCCTGTTCGGCATTGTCCTGCGGAGTATCGGCAGGTACATTGCCCGGCGTCTCTTCTGTGGATTCTTCCTGACCGGCAGAGGGGGCATCTGCAGGAGGGTCGTCGTCGTTCCCGGGGGCATCGGGTATTTCCGAGTGCTCCGCGCCGGGAACCCCGCTTTCTCCTTCGGGTTCAGGCGTAGCGGAAGGAAGCGTCGTGTCCGGCAATGCTTCACCGGATGTGGCGATCAGATCAGTAGGCGTAGCGGTTTCTGCCCACGCGCTCCCAGGCATGCAGCCGAGGGCCATGCTCATCGCCAGCAGAAGCGCCGCCAGGCGTTTGATTCTCTGTTTCAACTGCATAGGGTTCCTCCTTCATGAAGTCAATAGGATTCCTGAACGGCCATGACGATCAGCCGCCCGCTGACCCCTCCATAGCTGCGGTCACAGGTGATCAGCGTCAGGAGTTGGTCATCTGCTTCAACCTCCACGCCCGTGCTGTACAGCGCTTTTTCCCGGGCGCGATTCACAAACCCCAGAAATGCCTGGCTGCTGTGAAAGGTTGCCGTTGACGGGTCCCACTCGCTGACTTTCATGTTCAGCACGGCGAAGATTCGATAGCTGCGCCTGCCGAAAAAGCCGTCCAGCGTCACGGTGCTGTGCTCCGCGTAATAGGCCGCATCCTTGTACTCGATCAGGGAGCTGAACATCGCGTTGCTCTGGCTCAGGTGATGGCCATATATCGCAATGTTTTGGCTGGGCTTTTCATAGTCGGATGAGGTCAGGGAGAACAGGCACCCCAGCTTGCTCTTTTTTCCCGTAAACAGGTGATTGAGGTAATACGCCGTGTCATCCGAGCGCACGACCGGATAGCTGACCGCAGTCCCCGGGATCGTAAGCCAGGCGGCAAAGTCTTCATTTTGCGCCCGACAGGCGGAAAGATCCAGGCCGGAGGTCTGCAAAGCACCAGCGAAGGAAGATGAAGTCGCGCACGGTGACACGCTGGGGGTATCCCCGGCCTGCAAAAGTGGAACGAAACTCCCGGATGGCGTGCCAGTTGGCAGCGGCGTATCCGGAAGGGGCGATGCCAGTGATGCGTCTGTCATTTTTACATCGGTCACAGGCGTCAGCGGAACCGCCGTTGGACTTGGCGACGGCAAACGGTAATGCCGCGCCATCTCCACATATTCATTCTCGTCGATTCGGTAGGCCGCAAGCTCTGCTGCCACGGGCAGCAGCAACAGCGCCACGCCGGCGGCAAACGCCGTAAGCAGTGCAAAGGAAGCGGCCTTCGTGTGTTTGTTCAAGCAATCCCTCCAATGAAAAAAGCACACTCTCTTCCTCAAGTGTGCTTATCGTTCCTGTGATCTTTGGCGGCTCCTGAGCCAGTTGTCCAGCAGTTTAAGAATGACCTTCTCCATCTGTTTGGCTGTGTAGGATTTGGGAAAGTACTTTTTCAGCGTATCGTGACTGAGCGTCACGGAATTGTACAGGGGTTTTTTCTCTTCTGACAGGATATCCATCACGCCCTGTTCCGACAGCGTGCCTTCTTTGCTCTCCTTTTTCATCCGCTGCGCTTGCGAAAGCGAGGGCGTTTGCTGCGTGACCTCCAGCGCAGTTTGCAGCCATTTCTGTTCTTCCGGCTTGAGGTATGACAACTCAACAGCCGGTGTAAAGGCCAGTTCGCCGCTATCCACTTTATCACGCAGAGGTTGTTCAAGGCTGTTTAGCCGAATAAGGCGTTGAATTTGAGGTCGGCTGTCAGGAGAATGCTCGGCGAGGATTTCAACGCTTGTCTTACCCTGAAAATTCTGCTCAAATTGAGCAGAATTTTCTTTAGAGGGCCTTCCTGCCTTTCGGCGTATGGCTTCCAGCTTCATCTGATAGGCTTTGGCCCGTTCGCTGGGCAGGATGTTTTCCCTCTGAAGATTGCTGTCCACCATGATGATGACCGCTTCATCGTCGTCCAGATCTCTGACAATGACCGGCATCGTATCCAGCCCCGCCAGCTCACAGGCGCGTTTTCGTCTGTGCCCGGCTATGATTTCATATCCCCCTTCCTCCAGAGGCCGGGCAATCGCCGGTACGAGCACGCCATATTCCTTGATGCTTTCCACGGTTTCCATCATGCGGTCATCATCCACCACGCGAAAGGGATGGTCCTTAAAGGGATACAGCTCGGGCAACGGGATCTGCTGAATCTGTTCCCGCGCACGGGCTTCCCGGATCTCCTCAGTGGAAAAGAGGTCATCGTAGGAGGTCAAGCTGATGTTTCTGCCGCTGCTTTTCAAGCTGCAACACCTCCTTTGTCAGCGCGTGGTAGGCGCTGGCGACCTTGCCGCCCGGATCGTGCTCAAAGATGCTCTTGCCTTCGGCGCTGATCTCCGCGGCACGGACCGAACGCGGAATCTCCACATGAAACACGTTGATTTTGGCCCCGTAGGTATGGCGCAGGAGCGCCGAGATTTCCCGGCTGTTGTGTGTCCGGCTGTCCACCATGGTCAGCAGAACGCCGTCGATGCGCAGCTTCGGATTGATGTTGCGTTTCACGCGGGCAACAGTCGAGAGAAGCTGTTCAACGCCTTTTGCCGAAAGGTACTGCGCCTGCACAGGGATGAGAATACGGTCAGCAGCAGCCAGTGCATTGATGGTCAGCATTCCTAGCGACGGGCTGCAATCCAGCAGGATGTAGTCATAGTCCTTTCTGTAGTTTGCGATGACCTGCTTGAGCGTGATCTCCCTGCTCATGGCGTTGACGAGGGATACTTCCATCCCGGCAAGGGCGATGTTTGCAGGCAGCAGATCCACGCCCTCCGTGTGATGAAGCACCCCCTCTCCCGGATCAATGGGGGCATCGCTCAGCACCTTTCCCATGAGATCTGCCAGTGTCACCGGCAGTGTATCCGGCTGCGGATAGCCCAGACTGATGGTCAGGCTTCCCTGCGGGTCGCAGTCAATCAACATCACCTTCTTTCCTTCGCGGGCCAGATCAATGCCAAGATTGGCACAGGTCGTCGTCTTGCCCGTTCCGCCCTTTTGGTTGACAATTCCGATTACTGACGCGCTCATATCATTCCTCCAATCACCAGGGTAAGAAAAAAACACCGCCAGATTGCTCTGACGATGCTCTCAATCTCATCTTTCACAATACCATTATAGCACAGCTTTTTGTCCAGTTCTGTCCAGAATTGTCCAAAACTGTCCAGAGTTGTCCGAACTTTTCAAGTGGACTGCGTTTGAAGTATGCCTTGTAGCTCTGACAATGCTATTTCATGCCGACTATAGATACTGGATCGACTCAGATGAAGCTCCTTCGCAATGGCTGGCATCCGCTTGTGCTCCACATACCGCAGTCTCAAAATATCAGCATTCATGGGATCATCCAGCCTTTGAAGAAGAGAACAAACCTGATTGCGCAGGTCACTGTACTGCCGTTCCGCTTCGACATACTCCTGCTCGGCTTCCATCAGGCGGATGACCGAATCCTCCAGCGCGTGCACATTGCGCGTGCGGGAGACCACCTCGCTGTCGTAGGCGGTCGTGATGCGCTGTGTCAGGGCGCGAAGCTGGCTGAGCTGCATCAGCCGGTCGTTGATATGCTGGTCAAGCCGGTACGCCTGCCCGAGATATTCCTTTGCGTTCATTGGGTCACACCTCCAGCTGTGCTTTCACGGCGTTCATCAGCGCCGTCTGCGTCGTGTCCTTGCGCTCCAGGGCGTCCATGATCTGTTCGTCGATGGTGTCCTCGGCAATGATGTGGTGGATCACCACGGTATCCGCCTGCTGTCCCTGCCGCCACAGGCGGGCGTTGGTCTGCTGGTACAGTTCCAATGACCACGTCAGGCCGAACCAGATCAGCGTGTTCCCGCCCACATGCAGATT
>OGQA01001180.1_pt1 | contig 12488 bp, 7 predicted proteins | sample 1553011 | NCBI WGS metagenome assembly OGQA01 (sample SAMEA2580256, study PRJEB22360) | human gut metagenome | biome: human gut; feature: human-associated habitat; material: faeces | place: Denmark | collected 2008/2010 | reverse complement strand
TATTTTGCGATGATGCCATCAAATGCCGCCCAGGGCAGCACACTGTAACCATCGCACACCGTCTCCCGGCTGATGCCGCGGAGATTCTTCAGCAGCTCGGCAAAGTTGCCGCTGATCATGGTTTCGGTCACGGCGCCGGCCAGCTTGCCGTCTTTAATGAGGAAGCTGTTCTTGGCCACGCCGTTAAAGTCGCCGCTGGCGCCGGGCTGGCCGCCGGAGAAGCGGTTGATAAGAATGCCATTTTTGATCCCGGCAATGATCTCCTCCAAACTCTGCTCGCCAGGATGCAGGAAGTAGGCGCCGCTCTGGTTGGCAGCGCGTTTCTGGCCGGTCTTGCGTGCCGCGTATTCGGAAAGGCAGAAGCTCTCCAGCACGCCATCCCGCAGAATAACGCTGTTTTCGCTCTTATAGCCATTGCTGTCAAAGCGTTCACCGCAGATGATGCGCTCATCCAGCGGCCTTGTTTCCAGCGTAATGCCGCTGGAGGCGACCCGCTGGCCCAGCTTATCCTTCCAGATACTCGTATCACTGATGAGGGCATAATCCCCAGCATAGCAGCCCAGCGCGGTGCCCAGGAATTCTCCCATAAAAGCCGGGCTCACCAGCAGCGTCCCCTCAAATTTCTCCGGAATGGGCGCGGCGGTCAGGTCAGCCTCGGCATCCCGCAGCAGGCGGCGCATCATGCCGGTCTCCATCAGGGGCTGGTCCAGCCGGTCGGTCAGGTAGCCGGTGCCGTTAAAGGAACCCGCCTTCTCCCCCTCGTGGGCGGAGAACATGGTGCTGATGATATACCCGCCGTTCTGGTAGCGCATCTCCACACCGTTGGTGTTCATCAGCAGGATGTCGTCGTGGTCATATTTCGCGATGAGCTGTTCCATATTGATCTTGGGATACTCGGTGTGCAAAGTATCCATGTACTCCTGCAGCCGGTCAAAGAGCTTATCCCGGTCGGGGGTAAGCACCCCGGCGGTGAAGCTCATATTCTCTGCCTTGGGCGCGATGGATTCGGCCTCATCTGGCTGGGCCGCCATCACCGCCGCCATGCAGTCCTTTACCGCGGCGTCTATGGCTTCCTTTTCGCAGGAATTGGTGTGAATATTGCCGGTTTTCTGCTCTTTGATAGCCTTAAGCGAAAGCCCGCTCTTAAAGCCGGAGCGCATCAGGCTGAATTCCCCGCCATCAATGTTCAGTTCGTCTATCTTGCCGCTGGTCACAATCACGGCGGCGTCATCGGCGCCGGCCTCATGCAGCTGTTCCAGCGCGTAGCTGGCTGCGTCCTTCAAATTCATCATGCTGCTTCCCTCACTTTCCTGCTACATTCACTTTGCACTTTACGGCCGGGCCGCCCATGCCCACCGGCATCGGCTGCTTTTTGCCGCAGGTACCGCTGCAGCTCCACACCATGTCGTCGCTCAGCATATCCACGGTTTGCAGCATCTGGAACGCCACCCCGGAAATGGTGGTATCCCGGATGGCCCGTCCCAGCTTGCCGTTCTTGATCTCATACCCCATCATAATACCAAACATGAATTCGCCGGTGGTATCGGCCTGGCCGTTATTGGTCTGGGTAAAGTAATAACCGTCATCAATGGCGGCGATCATATCCTCCAGCTTGTCCTTGCCGGGCAGGATGGCGGTGTTTCTCATACGGATCAGCGGCTCATCGCTGTACGCATAGCCGCGGGCATTGCCGTGCGGCTCCATGCCAAAGTGCTGGGCAGTCTCACGGCTGTTCATGTAGCCCACCAGGATGCCGTCCTTGATGAGGACTTCATCAAAAGCGGGCGTGCCCTCATCATCTACATACACCGGCAGCGGGGCACGGCTGCCATCGGGCAGGGTGTGGGCATAGTCCACCATGGTGATAAGGTCAGTAGCGACCCGCTTGCCCAGGTTGTGCGCAGCCACGGAGCCGCCCAGCACCAGGTCGGCCTCTACGGTGTGGCCCACGGCCTCGTGCGCCAGAATACCGGCCAGCGCCGGAGCCAGCACAACATCCTTCAGCCCCGCGTTGGTAAAGACGCCCTCGCGCTTCTTCATCAGCAGCTCCACCTGCTCGTCCAGCTTTTCGTAGTACTTGCTGGGGTCGGTAAAGTGGTCGGTAAGGACGCCCTCGCCGCCGCCCAGCACATCAAAGATCTCAACCGGCATCCCATCGGGCGCGTCAGCGGTAAGCTGCACGACCAGATGGGTGCGGGGCCGCACGCTGTGGCTGTTGGTGCCGTCGCTGACAGTCAGCAGCTTCTCCATGCAGTCATGGCGCAGCAGCACCCGGCGGCTTAACAGATTGGGGTACTTCTGCTTCAGGTAATCATCCGCCGCCCGTACAAACTCGATGTAGTCCTTCTGCGGCACCTCAATATATTCCTTATCCTTCGCCACCATGCCGCTGGGCAGCACCGGCAGCGCGGGACGGCTCTTCTTCACGCGGGCATCCAGGAAAAGCGCGTTCTCCTCGGCGGCCTTCAGCACGCGGCGCACACTCTCCTCATCGTATTCCACGGCGCTGGCAAAGCCATAAACGCCATTGCGGTACACCCGGGCGGAAACACCGCCCTGCTGGGCGCGGGCATTGCTTTGCAGGTCGCCGTTCAGCATGGCTACCGCGTGGCTGGTGCTGATCTGCGCGCGCAGCTCCACATGGCCGTGCAGCTGCGGTGCAAAGGATGAAAGATAGTATTTCAGCATATCGGTTCCTCCATATCTAATATCGTTCCGCCGCCGATGACCGACCCGTCGCGGTAGAAAACCACCGCCTGGCCGGGCGCCGGGGCGCGTTGTGCTTCCATAAAGTCCACCCGAACGGTACCGGGGATGGGGCCGGGGCTGATAACCGCCGCGGCCGCCCGGTGGGCATATCTTATCTTCGCTTCCACTTCCAGCGGTCCGTGCAGATCCTCTATGGCGATCCAGTTGAGGTCATCAGCAAAGATGGTCCTGCGAAACAGCCGACTTTCCTCGGTGGTCAGCTCCACGGTGTTTTCCGCCGCGTTAATGCGCCTCACAAAGGCATGGCACCCCAGCGAGATGCCCAGCCCCTTGCGCTGACCGATGGTATAGTGAGTAATGCCTTTATTGAGCCCCAGCACAGTGCCGTCCTCCGCCACAAACTGTCCGGCGGGCAGCTCCTGTCCTGTCCAGCGCCGCAGGAATGCATTATAGTCCCCATCCGGCACAAAGCAGATATCCTGGCTGTCCGGCTTTTTTGCCACCACCAGTCCGCTTTCCTCCGCTATGGCGCGTATCTCCGGCTTGGAGTACTCCCCCAGCGGCAGCCGCAGCATGGCCAGCTGCTCCTGCGTCAGGTTATACAGCACATAGCTCTGGTCCTTTTCGGGATGAATGGCTCTTTTCAGCTCCCAGCGGCCGGTCGCTTCATTGTAGCCGCAGCAGGCATAGTGCCCGGTCGCCATCAGGTCAAAGCCCAGCTCCCGGAGCTTATGGGAAAAGGCCCCAAATTTAATATATCGGTTGCAGCTGATGCAGGGGTTCGGCGTGCGCCCGCGCAGGTATTCCTCCGCAAAGGGCCCTACCACCTCCTGCCGGAACAGGTCTTTATAATTCAGCACATAGTGCGGAATGCCCAGCTGTTGGCACACATAGGCCGCGTCCCGCACATCGTCGGCGCTGCAGCAGCCGGATTCCAGCGTGGGGTCGTCCCACAGCTTAAAGGTCACACCGGTCACCTCATATCCCTGCTTTTTCAGCAGGTACGCCGCCACCGAGCTATCCACTCCGCCGCTCATGCCTACCATGATCTTCTGGGCCATCGGTGTTCCCTCCTTTTCGGTAAAATAAAGTTTTGTCTTATGCTGGGCGTCTCCGGTGGAAACGCTCCGCAATGGCCACCACCACATGGCCCAGCTCCTTCACCCGCAGCAGCAGGCAGGCGATAAAGTAAACGATCATCGCCACTATGATCGCTGTCAGCAGGCTCACCAGCAGCGAGGTCGTCTTGGTAGAAAACCAGTGGTAGAAAGGCAGCGTCGCCGCGGTCATGGCCCCGGCCGCTATTATCATCTTCAGGTAGGTCCCCGCCAGGTACCGGTAGCCCATATGCCCCATCTTGCGCTGCAGCTGAATGATCAGCAGCACGGTGGTAATAAAGCTGGAAAGCGCCGTCGCCAGCGCCAGCCCCTTGTGCTCCATCGTCCGCATCAGCAGCAGATTAATGACGATATTAAGCACGATCGCCAGCAGCGAATTGATGGTCGGCGTCTTGGTATCCTGCAGGGCGTAGTACACATTGATGGTCACTTCCTTGATGCTGTAAAAGAGCAGCCCCAGCGAGTAGAAAAACACAACCTCCCCGGTGCGCTGCACATCAAATTCGGTAAACTCCCCGCGGAAAAACAGCAGCTGCACAAATTCCTTGGAGAACATCATCATGCCCGCCGAAATGGGAATGACAAACAGCCCGATGATGCCGCAGCTGGAGCGGTAGGTGTGCTTCAGCTGCCGGGTATCGCTGGCGGCGGAAAGGCGGGAGAGCTGCGGGAACAGCGCGGTGGTGATAGAGACCACAAACACCGAGGTCACAAACCCGGTGATGCGGTTGCCGTAATTCAGCACCGAGACCACGCCCTCCGAAAGCAGCGAAGCGATGCTCTTATCAATGATGATATTGATGGAATTGATGGTCTTGCCCAGGAAGATAGGCAGAACCATCACCAGGAATTTACGGATATTATGGTTGCGGAAGGCGATATCCGGGTGGTAGCAGAACTGCCGCCGCAGCGCCACCAGCAGCACCAGCAGGAACTCCCCTGCGTAGCCGATGACAACGCCCCAGCCCAGCATATCGTAGTTCTCTCCGGAAAGGAGAATGGTGGCGATGACCGCGATGTTCAGCGGCACGCTCACCATGCCAACGGTAAAGAAGCAGCCCTTCATCTGCAGGTAGCCCTGCAAAATATAGCCGACCCCCAGGAACACCAGCGAGGCGATCATGATGGAGGAAAGGTTCACCGTCAGGTCCAGCTGCGCGCCCTCAAAGCCCAGCGCGAACAGCCGCACAATGGGATACCGCAGCGCCAGAAACACAGCGATAAAGCCCACCGAGAGCAAAAACGACATGGTGATCACCTGGTCGTGGAACGGCTTTTCCTCACCGGGGCGGTTCTGCTGCAGGTCGGTATAAACGCTGATATAGCTGGTCAGCATAGCGGTACCCAGCCCGGAAAAGAGAATGGTGGGCAGGGTGAACGCCACCACATAGGCGTCACTTACATTGCTGGCACCGTAAGAAAAGGCCAGCGAAAGCTCCCGGCAGAAGCCGAGCACCTTGGCCAGTATCGTGGTCAGCACCATGATGATGGCATGGACAGCGGTCTTGTTCATTTACTCATAGCTCCGTTACGAAATGTGATAAACGCCGCCTTACTGCAGCTTGCCAAAATTACTGAACGGGAAAAGGGTGAAGATCGCCCGTCCCTGGATGGACTCGCCAGAAACATAGGGGTTCTGCCAGTAACGGCTATCCATGGAATTGGCCCGGTTATCGCCCATAAAGAGGTAATACCCCTCCGGGACATCAAACTCACTGGGAATGGCATACTGGTACACCACATAGCTTTCCTGCTGCACTTCCCCATTAATGGTCACAGTGCCGTTTTCATCGATCTCCACATGGTCGCCCGGCAGCCCGATGAGCCGCTTGATGAGTGTGGTGCCGGCCAGCTCCGGGGTCTCCGCCGTAAAGACGATGATATCCCCGCGCTCCAGCTTTTCCAGGTCATGCACCCGCAGCGCGAAAAGCGCGCTGTGCTCGGCAATGGTCGGCTCCATGCTGCCCGTGGGCACAATCGGCACAAAGAACACAAATTTCACGATCAAAAACAGTGCCAAAATCTCCAGCCCAAAGGGCAGGATCCACTCCTTATACAGCCGCTTAAAGGTCATGGGCTGCTTTTCTTTCTTTGGGGTATTTTCAGGTTTTTTTTCGCCGGCGGCAGGGGCGGTATTCTCCGGCTGGCCGGCATTCTCTATGATATCGGTCATGCTATATCCTCACAGTGTTTCTTTACTTCAGTATTTCCTTCAGGAAGCTCTCTCCGGCGATCTCCGCCTTGACGCCCAGGTATTCCGCCACGGTGGCGGCCAGGTCGGCATAGGTGCTCCGGGTACCAATATTGACTCCCGGCTTCACCTTTGCGCCGTAGGCCAACATGGGCACATGCTCCCGGGAATGATCGGTGCTGGGAGTGGAAGGATCGCAGCCGTGGTCTGCCGTGATGAACAGCAGGTCATCGGACCGCAGCAGCGGCAGCAGCTCCCGCAGCTGCACATCAAATTCCGTCAGCGCGTTGGCATAGCCGTCCACATCATTGCGGTGGCCGTACAGCATATCAAAGTCCACCAGGTTCACAAAGCACAGTCCGTTAAAATCCTTCGCGGCATAGTCCAGGGTGTGGTTCATGCCGTCGGTGTTGCTCTTGTTGCGCACCATCTCGGTAATGCCCTGCCCGGCAAAGATATCATAGATCTTGCCGACACCAATGGAAGCCAGTCCCGCCGCCTGGATGTAATCCAGCAGCGTTTTCTTCGGCGGCTTCAGCGAAAAATCATGCCGGTTGCTGGTGCGGGTGTAGTTGGGGTATTCCCCCACATACGGCCGCGCAATGACCCGTCCGACCCCCAGCTCAGGCCCCTGCAGCATTTCCCGCGCCTCTTCGCAGATATGATAAAGCTCCTCCACCGGCACATCGGCCTCGTTGGCCGCGATTTGGAACACACTGTCCGCCGAGGTATAGCAGATCAGCCCGCCGGTTTCCTTCTGCTCCCGGCCGTAGTCCTTTATCACCTCGGTCCCGGAATAGGGCTTATTGCACAGCACCTTACGCCCGGTTTTTTCCTCAAAGGCCTTGATAAAGCTCTCCGGGAAACCATCGGGGAAGGTCGGCATCGGCTGGGGCGAAATAACTCCCGCCAGCTCCCAGTGTCCGATGGTGGTATCCTTGCCGCGGCTCTTTTCCGCCATGCGGCCGTAGGCGCCCACCGGGGCCGCCACCGGGGTACCGCAGCCCACCTCATCAATATTAAAGATGCCCATTTTCGTCAGCATCGGGATATTCAGCTTGGAGGAAGTGGTGCAGGCACGCAGGGTATTGCTGCCCGCATCGCCAAAGTCTGCGCTATCCGGCATTTCGCCGCAGCCGCAGCTATCCAGCACAATGAGAAAAACGCGCTTTTCCATAGTCTATACTCCTTGCTCCCCACGCCGCAGTGCGGGGTTATATTTCGGGAGAATTTCCCAATGCTTTATTGTATCACATTCTTGGCATAAAGGGAAGTGAACATTCCTTAAACTTTCCCCTTTTACGCCCCACTCATACCTTGTGCGGGGACAACATTTCTTCCCTGCTTATTCATGTGATAAAAATCCAGGCCCTGTTCTACAATGGTTTATGTAGAAGAAACACTTCTCCCCCGCTTATTCATGCGGTAAAAATCCTAGCCCCGCTTTACAATGGTCTGTCCAAAAGCGGCATACCAAGGCAGGCAAGCAAACGCTTACAAGCATGGAAACGGCAAAAATACATTTTCCACCCATATTCGCCTTACAGTGGGTATCATTTTACCGGTAAAAATGCTATTTTATCATCAAGGAAACAAAGGAGGCAGATTCATCACCAAAAACGGAAAGAACAGAATTTAACCCAGGAGGAGGTCACATATTATGTTTCACGAGAATTTAAAGGCCCTGCGCAAAGATCGAGGGCTGTCCCAGGAGGAACTGGCTGTCCGGCTGAACGTTGTACGGCAAACCATTTCAAAATGGGAAACAGGAAAATGTATGCCCGATTATGCCGTAGTAAAGAACTTGTGTGAGGAATTAAATGTTTCGGTTTCTGAACTCATGGACGGCGAGGAAACCGACGATAAAAGTATTCGTATGTATGATGAGGAACAGATCCTTGATCTGCTGAGAAGAACACAGGAACTGGAAAAGCAAAAAGTCATGCTGACCGGCGTTGTTCTTATCGTCATGGGCGTTGCTTTTCAGTCCTTGTCGCATACTTTGGGCGGCTCCGATGTCAAAGATTTTTTCTGGGCTTCTGCTGGGGCTGTCTGTCGCCGAAATGCTGGCCGGTATTGCCGTGATATGTAAAGGCGCAAAAAGAAAATAATAAAGTGACCGCATTATAAGTTGCCCCTGTATTTCCGGATACGGGGGCATTTGCTTTGTTTGCTCCTGTGGAATCAGGCGGATAAAAAAGCCCCATCTTTTACGGAACCTTTACAATTCTGGGAATGTATGGGCGCATATTGCATGAATACTGGATGGTACAGGATAAGATTGCATCAAATCAGTGAAATATTGCATATGTGGGGGCGGGTTTCACCGGCGTTTCGGGCCGGTTTTCTTTGACAGATGCGGCAAAAAAGACTACAATGAGAATTAGAAATTTGCCGCAAGGAGGCCCCGCCATGAAGCAGTATGTTATCGCCCTGGATCAGGGTACCACCAGTTCCCGCGCCATTCTGTTCGACCGGGAGCAGAATATCATCGCCATGGGACAAAAGGAGTTCCCCCAGCACTACCCCAAGGCCGGCTATGTGGAGCATGACCCCATGGAGATCTACTCCTCCCAGTACGGCGTGATGGTAGAAGTACTGGCCAAAAGCAATGTCCAGCCGGAGGAAATCGCGGCCATCGGCATCACCAATCAGCGCGAGACCACCATCGTGTGGGATAAGGAAACCGGCCGCCCCATCTACAATGCCATTGTTTGGCAGTGCCGCCGCACTGCCCCCCTTTGCGAGGAATTGAAGCGCCAGGGCCTGGAGGACTACATCCGCGAGCACACGGGCCTCCTCATCGATGCCTATTTTTCCGGCACCAAGATCAAGTGGATCCTGGACAATGTGCCGGATGCCCGCCAGATGGCCAAGGAAGGCCGTCTGCTCTTCGGCACGGTGGATACCTGGCTCATCTGGAAGCTGACCGGCGGGCGCGCGCATGTGACCGACTACACCAACGCCAGCCGCACCATGCTGTATGATATCCGCCACATGTGCTGGGATAAAAAAATCTGCGAGGCATTGGATATCCCCATGAACATGCTGCCGGAAGTCAAGCCCTCCAGCGCCATATACGGCACCATGAACTATGCCGGCGTGGAGATCCCCATTGCCGGGTGCGCGGGCGACCAGCAGGCCGCGCTTTTTGGGCAGACCTGCTTTGCCCCAGGTGAGGCGAAGAATACATACGGCACCGGCTGCTTCCTGCTGATGAACACCGGGACGGATATTTTCCAAAGCAAAAACGGTCTGGTGACCACCATGGCCGCCAGCGCCGACGGCACCGCCCGCTATGCCCTGGAGGGCAGCGTTTTCATCGGCGGGGCGGTCATCCAGTGGATCCGGGATGAGCTGCATCTCATCCACGAGGCGGCCGACAGCGAATACTTTGCCACCCGGCTGGAGGATAACGGCGGGGTGTATGTGGTCCCGGCCTTTACCGGGCTGGGTGCCCCCTACTGGGACATGTATGCCAGAGGAGCCATTATGGGGCTGACCCGCGGCTGCAACCGCAAGCACATCATCCGGGCCGCTTTGGAATCCATCGCCTACCAAAGCCGGGATGTACTGGTGGCCATGGAGCGGGATACCGACATCCGGCTGCAGGAGCTGCGGGTGGATGGCGGCGCTTCCGCCAATAACTTCCTGATGCAGTTCCAAAGCGACATCATCCATACCACCATCCGCCGGCCGATGATAAGGGAAACGACGGCACTGGGCGCCGCTTATCTGGCGGGCCTTGCCACCGGTGTGTGGAACGACCTGGACGAGATCCGGGAGCAGTGGACGCTGGATAAGCTGTACACCCCGCAGATGAGTGAGGAGATCCGGGAACGCAATCTGCGCGGCTGGGATAAGGCCATCGGCCGGGTGCAGCACTGGGAGGACCGATGAGCATTACTCACTGGAAAAACTGTCCCATTAAAGCAACCATTCGGACAAGATAAGAGGCCTTTGGTCGGCTACAAAGCCTAAAAAACATCTTTCACCGGGAAAGTCTTCCAAAGTGGAGAGGCTATCCGAGTAAGATTGTCCACTGGTTGGGTTCTGCAACGAGAGAGTCAATGAATATTGCTCGCCGGGAAAACCGGCTGGGGCGGAACGGCCACATTCACTGGCCAGGTGCGGCACAGGAAAGACCGGTGAAACGGAGATTTTTTTGAAAAGGGCAGGTGCACGGGAAAGTCGCCCCGCAGGGGCGGCGGCGCAGCCGCCGGGACGGGCGAAGCATGTCACACCGCCCGGAGGGCGGTGCCCTGCGGGGCGGCCCCCGCACCCTGCTGAAACCAAGACAGAAAGGCGGAACTGCCATGACCGAAGCCATGCTGACACCCTGGGGAGAGGCACTTGACCGGGAGCACCCGCTGCCGGAATACCCCCGCCCCCAGCTGAGGAGAAACAGCTACCTGAACCTGAACGGCATATGGGAATATGCCATTACCAAAACGGCCGAAAAGCCCGCTGCCATGCAGGGGGAGATCGTGGTGCCCTTTTCGCCGGAGACCCCGCTTTCCGGGGTGGGACACATCTTGCAGCCGGATGAGTACCTGTGGTACCGCCGCAGCGTCACCCTGCCGGAGGGCTTTTTCCGGGGCGGCCGGCTGCTCCTGCATTTCGGGGCGGTGGACCAGTGCTGCACCGTGTGGGTCAACGGCCAGGAAGCGGGCAGTCACACCGGGGGCTACCTGCCCTTTGCCCTGGATGTGACCGAGCTTATTGAGGGCGATGCCTTTACGCTGGAGCTTCGTGTCACCGACCCCACCGATACCGGTTCCCTTTCCCGCGGCAAGCAGCGGCTGAAAAACACCGGCATCTGGTACACGCCGCAGTCTGGCATTTGGCAGACGGTGTGGATGGAATGCGTACCGGAAAATTATCTGCGGTCCCTGCGCATTACCCCAAAGCCGGAGGAAAATGCGGTCCACATTCGGCTGGAGGCGGATGACCCTGCCATGGCCGCTGTCACGATTTGCAGGGATGGGGGCATCATTGCCGAAGGGCAAACCGACGAAAATGGAGAGAGCACGCTTACCATCCCGGCGGAGGAACTGCGCCTGTGGAGCCCGGAGGAGCCGTTCCTCTACGATGCTGCCATCACCCTGGCGGGCGGCGATAAGGTGGAAAGCTACTTCGGGATGCGGGCCTTCGGCATTGGGAAGGACGAAAAGGGGCTGCCGCGGCTGCTGCTGAATGGAAAGCCCTATTTCCAGAACGGACTGCTGGACCAGGGCTACTGGAGCGACGGCTACTACACCGCCCCCAGCGATGAGGCGCTGATCCATGACATTGCTGAAATGAAGCGGCTGGGCTTTAATATGCTGCGCAAGCACATCAAGGTGGAGCCGCTGCGCTGGTACTACCACTGTGACCGGCTGGGGATGCTGGTATGGCAGGATATGATGAACGGCGGCGAGAGCTATTCCCCGCTGTCTATCTATGTATTCTCCAACCTGGGGCTGCGGGTCAAGGACGACCGCTACCGCTATTTTTCCCGGAGCGATGAAGCGGGGCGCACCCACTACTACGAGGAGCTGGGACAGATGATAGACCTGCTGTACAATACCGTGAGTTTGGCGCTGTGGGTACCCTTTAACGAGGGCTGGGGGCAGTTTGACGCCCTGAAAGCTGCGGAGTTTATCCGAAAGCGGGATGATACCCGGCCGATCGACCACGCCAGCGGCTGGTACGATCAAGGCGGCGGGGACATCAAAAGTATTCACTGGTATTTCCGGCCGTATCACCACAAACAGCCGCCCAAGGAGCAGCGGCCCATCTGCCTGACGGAATACGGCGGCTACAACTGCGCTGTGCCCGGCCACTGCTGGGGCGAGGGAGCAGAATTCGGCTACAAGAAGATTGCTGACCCGACGGAATTTAACCGAGCGTTCCAAAAGCTGATGGAGGAGCAGATCATCCCCGCCAAGGAGAGGGGGCTGGCCGCGGCCGTCTACACCCAAGTGAGTGATGTGGAGGGCGAGCGCAACGGCCTGCTGACCTATGACCGCAAGGTATGTAAGGCGAATGAGGCGATTTTCCGGGCGGTGAATGGAAAGCTGGCGGAGAAAGCTTGATTTAGCCGGGCGGGATATCCTCGCCGGGAGATAGACAGATTGCAGAGTGCCCATGGAAAAGCAGCGGTGCTAGTATAATGACCTGCTGACCTGTGACCGAAAGGTATGCAAGGCGGATGAGGGGATTCTAACCGGAAAATGGAATGGGGGCCGAATCTCCCGGACGCCGAAAAGGAGCGTGGCGATCGTTCCACAGTTGGCAGATACGCACGGCAAGTGAAACATTTTTCCGCAGGTCAGGGATAAACTTGCCGACAAAACTTGATTTGTGCGTTTTGGCTGTGATATACTGATTTACCGAAGGAGTGAGCTGGACAACAGCGGGCGGGTGTCCGAAAGGCCCCGCATGAGGAAAGTCCGAGCTCCACAGGGCAGGATAACTGCTAACGGCAG
>OGQA01001172.1_pt1 | contig 12558 bp, 6 predicted proteins | sample 1553011 | NCBI WGS metagenome assembly OGQA01 (sample SAMEA2580256, study PRJEB22360) | human gut metagenome | biome: human gut; feature: human-associated habitat; material: faeces | place: Denmark | collected 2008/2010 | reverse complement strand
AGACGGTTTTTGCCATCGAGTTCCTTCCCGGTCAGTTTGACCAGCGCGCTGATTCTGCGAGCGAATGCATTCAGCTCATCAGCCAGGGTGAACGCCCCGCAGTTCGCAGCGCCAAAGTGTATGTGCTTGAGGGCGAACTTTCCGAGGCGGATGTTGCTGCCATCAAGCATTACGTTATCAACCCAGTTGAAGCGCGCGAAGCTGCGCTTGAGGCACGCGAAACGCTTGAGATGCAGGTGCCCGAACCCGAGCCGGTAGAGGTTATCGAGGGCTTCACCGAACTCGATAACGCGGGTCTTGCCCAGTTCCGTGAAGAGCGCGGTCTTGCCATGGACCAGGCGGATATCGAATTCTTCCAGGCTCACTTCAAGGAAATCGGGCGCAACCCCACTATCACCGAGGTTCGCGTTGTTGATACGTACTGGTCCGATCATTGCCGTCACACCACGTTCGGCACCGAGCTTACCGACGTCAAGATCGACGACGAAACGGTGCAGCTTGCATTCCAGAAGTATCTTGCTATGCGCTCCGAGCTGGGTCGCGAGCATAAGCCGGTATGCCTGATGGATATGGGCACCATTGGCGCCAAGTACCTGCGTGCGCATGGCGGCCTTCAGGGGCTCGACGAGTCCGATGAAGTTAATGCCTGCACGGTAAAGTGCAAGGTCGACGTTGACGGCGAAGAACAGGATTGGCTGTTCCTGTTCAAGAACGAAACCCACAACCACCCCACGGAAATCGAGCCCTTCGGTGGCGCGGCAACGTGTGTAGGTGGCGCTATCCGCGACCCTCTTTCGGGCCGCAGCTATGTTTATCAGGCGATGCGCGTAACCGGTGCAGGCGATCCGACCGCTCCTGTTTCTGAAACGCTCGAAGGCAAGCTCCCCCAGCGTAAGTTGGTCACCACCGCTGCTGCCGGCTATTCTTCTTACGGCAACCAGATTGGTCTTGCTACCGGCCAGGTTCACGAGCTGTACCATCCGGGCTATGTTGCCAAGCGCATGGAAGTGGGCGCGGTAGTGGGCGCAACACCTGCTGACCACGTTCGTCGCGAAGAGCCCGCTCCGGGCGACAAGATTGTCCTGCTGGGCGGCCGCACTGGTCGCGACGGCATCGGTGGTGCAACCGGCTCCTCCAAAACGCAGAACGTTGAAAGCGTGGAAAAGTCCGGTGCAGAAGTGCAGAAGGGCAACGCTCCGGTAGAGCGCAAGATTCAGCGCTTGTTCCGTCGCGGCGAGGCATGCCGTCTTATCAAACGATGCAACGACTTCGGCGCTGGTGGCGTATCTGTTTCCATCGGCGAGCTGTGCGATGGCCTGCTCATCAATCTGAACGCTGTTCCTAAGAAGTACGAAGGCTTGGATGGCACCGAGCTTGCAATCTCCGAAAGCCAGGAGCGCATGTCGTGCGCTCTTGCCGCAGAAGATGTCGAAGAATTCATCGGCTATGCGCACGAGGAAAACCTTGAGGCAACAGTTGTCGCTACGGTAACCGAAGAAAAGCGCTTGCGCATGGAATGGAACGGCGAGGCTATCGTCGACATCAGCCGTGCTTTCCTCGATACCAACGGTGCTCCGAAGTATCAGGACGTTCACGTTCAGGCGGGTGAGTCGTATGCTCCTGCATGGGAAGGTTCCACGCTTGAAGAGCGCATGACTTCGCTGGTTACCGACCAGAACATCTGCTCGAACAAGGGTTTGGGTGAGCGTTTCGACTCCACCATCGGTGCGGCTACCGTGCTTATGCCCTTCGGCGGCAAGCGTCAACTCACGCCTTCGCAGGCTATGGTTGCCAAGTTCCCCGTCGATGGCGAAACCACCACAGCAAGCGCTATGGCTTGGGGCTTCAATCCGTATCTTTCCGAGAAGAACCAGTTCAAGGGTGCCTATCTTGCCGTTGTGGAAAGCGTGGCGCGTCTGGTTGCTACGGGCTTCACTCGTGAATCGGCCTATCTTTCCTTGCAGGAGTACTTCGAGCGTCTGCGTGACAACCCCGAGCGTTGGGGCAAGCCTACCGCTTCCGTTCTGGGCGCTTTGATGGCTCAGGTTGATTTGGGCATTGGTGCCATCGGCGGCAAAGACTCCATGTCGGGCAGCTTCGAAGAGAGCGATACCGAAATTCACGTTCCTCCTACGCTCATCAGCTTTGCGGTTTCCACTGGATCTATCGACCGCGTGGTTTCCCCTGAGTTCAAACGTGCTGGATCGCGCATCATCAGCATTGCGCCTGCATTCTACGATATGGATTCCCTGGTCCCCGAAGCGGACGGCATGAATGCCGCATTCAGCTTGGTTGAAACGCTTATCGGTGAAGGCAAGGTTTCCGCTGCGGCAACGTTGGGTTACGGCTGCGCTGCCGAGGCTCTGTTCAAGATGAGCGTTGGCAATGGCACAGGTGTAAAGCTTTCCGATGAAGTTGAGGCAGACGACCTGTTCAGCCTGGCTTATGGCAGCTTCATTGTCGAGCTCACTGACGATGCTGAGATTCCCGCCAATACCGATCTGGTAACCATTTCCGAACTTGGCTGCACCACCGAAGCCTACGAGTTTGCGGCATGCGGTGAGGTCGTCAGCATGGCGAAGCTGCAGGAAGCTTGGGAGGGCGGCATCGAATCCGTATTCCCGTATCGCGGTGAAGGTGAAAAGGTTGAGCAGGTTAGCTGGTCGGAAAAGCTTCCTTTGGTTTGCGGCGAATCGTTCGCGAAGCCGCGCGTTGTCATCCCGGTATTCCCTGGCACCAATTGTGAATACGATACCGCTCACGCCTTTAAGCGCGCTGGTGCCGAACCTGAGGTCCTGGTGATCAACAACCTTACGCCAGCAGCGGTTGCCGAAAGCACCGATGCGTTGGTGGAGGCCATCAACAACAGCCAAATCGTTATGCTTCCCGGCGGTTTCTCCGGCGGTGACGAGCCCGACGGTTCAGCGAAGTTCATCACGGCCTTCTTCCGTGCGCCCGCCGTTACCGAAGCGGTACGTGAGCTGCTTCAGAAGCGCGATGGTCTGATGCTGGGTATTTGCAATGGCTTCCAGGCGCTTATCAAGTTGGGCTTGGTTCCCTATGGCGATATCGTTCCTGCAACGCCCGAGGCTCCCACGCTTACGTTCAACACCATCGGTCGCCATCAGAGCGGCCTGGTTCGCACGCGCATTGCTTCGAGCCTTTCTCCTTGGCTTTCGCGCTGCAATGTGGGCGATATCCACACGGTTGCCATCAGCCACGGCGAGGGCCGTTTCGTGGCAAGTCCTGAAACGGTTGCTCAGCTTGCTGCAGCGGGTCAGATTGCAACGCAGTATGTTGATGAGGCGGGTAACCCTTCGATGGATCTTTCGGTTAATCCTAACGGTTCCATCTTGGCAATTGAAGGTATCACCAGCCCCGATGGTCGCGTTCTGGGCAAGATGGGTCATACCGAGCGTTCCGGCAACGGCCTGTACAAGAACGTTCCTGGCAATCTATACCAGCCTCTGTTCGAAGGCGGCGTAGAGTACTTCAAGTAAGGTCGTAAGAAAACGGGATTAATCCCCGCTATTTCGAAGAAAGGGCTGGCACCCGATGGATGCCAGCCCTTTCTGTTGCTGCGGTATAAGAGAGCGGCTAGCCCCAAACTTCCTTGGCGATTTCCTGCACCAGGGCGATTTTAGCCCATTGCTCTTCTTCGGTGAGCTTATTGCCGATTTCGCAGCTGGCAAAGCCGCACTGTGGGGAAAGGCAGAGGTGGTCGAGTGGAACGTACTTCGATGCTTCTGCGATGCGGGCCTTTACCGTTTCTTTGTCCTCAAGGCCTGGCTGCTTTGAAGTGACCAGGCCGAGCACAACGTATTTGCCATCGGCGATATGCGCTAAAGATTCGAATCCGCCAGCACGCGGCGTATCGAATTCCAGATAAAATGCACGGGCGTTTTCCTTAGCGAACAGATACGGAGCGATGGGGTCGTAGCTGCCTTCGAAGGCATAGGTAGAATGGTAATTGCCGCGACATACATGGGTGTTAATTGCCAGATCGTCAGGTTGATCTTCGATGGCTGCGTTGTTCAGGCGCACGCCAAGCTCGCAAATCTTCTGGATATCATCGGGCTTCAGGCCGATTTGCGCTGCAAAGGTGGTGTCGCAGTACATGCCCCAGGTGCAGTCGTCGAACTGGATGTTGCGGCATCCCGCTTTGTATAAGTCGGCAATTACCTGGCGATATGCTGCCGCTATAGCATCAGCAAGTGCTTCATCGGTGGGATAGACGGCGCGCAGGATTTCGGTCTGTCCGTCGCACCTATCAAGCGTTACTTCTGCGAAGGTTTGGATGGGGGCGGGTATGGTCTGACGAGCAACGTGGTTTTCGTCGGAAAGGGCATTAACGAATTTGAAATGCTCAACGAAGGGGTGGTTTTCGCCGCTGACAGGGCCAGTTACCACTGCGGTGTCGGCCGTGGTCTCCTCGTCGTGAAATTGATAGCCCTCGCGGCTGGCGCGGCGCTCGATGCCCTGGAGGCCCCACATGAAGTCGAGGTGCCAATAGCTGCGACGGAATTCGCCATCAGTGATTACCTTCAACCCAGCGGCTTTTTGCTTTGCCACCAAATCTCGGATCGCAATGTCTTCGACGGTCTTGAGTTGATTGGCATCGATGGCACCTGCCTCAAAATCAGCACGTGCTTGCTTCAGCACATCGGGCCGCAGGAAGCTGCCAACTATATCGCAGCGAAACGGTGCGTTTTCTCCAAAAGTAATAGCCATGTTGGTTTCCTTGTTCGTTTGATCTGATGTAATGAAACAAAGTATGGCGGGAGAGTTTGCGATTGTGAAATACCAATAATATAGCAATAGCAATAGACGTTTCCTATTGTGGAATATGACGCTTCAGGGCTTCGAGATAGACGGAACCGTAACGGGTTCGTTGCGTTCCCTTGCGGTATATAACTCCAATTTCCATGTGCTCATCGATTTCGAGCGGCACCGATATGATGGAAGGTCCATTCAGCTCGGCGGAGATAACGCCCGAGCAAACGGTGTAACCGTTTAGTCCTATGAGCAGGTTGAACAAGGTGGCGCGGTCGCGGACTCGGATGTTCTTGCTGCGGTCGAGCGTGGAGGTGAGCTCCTCTGAGTAATAAAAAGAGTTGTAGCTTCCCTGTTCGTAAGAGAGAAAGGGGTAATCTGCCATATCTTCAAGCGTTACTGATTTCCGTTCCGCCAGAGGATGGTCCGAGCAGATGAATACATGTGGTTCTGCTTTGAATAGGGATTCGAATATCAGGCTGTTGGCGTTGAGCATCCTGCAGATAACCTCGCGGTTTCGCGCGGAAAGGTACAGGATGCCCAGTTCGCTTTTCATATGGGCGACGTCTTCGATGATCTCGTGCGTTTGTTCTTCGCGAATGGTGAAGTCGTAGCTTGCTGAGTCGAATTCGCGGATAACGTCAACGAATGCGTTTACCGCGAAGGAATAGTGCTGGCATGAGATGCTGAAATGTGGAGCTTGCTGCGACCTGCCCTTGTAGCGTGATTCCAGTAGGTCGGCCTGTTCAAGTACCTGCCGCGCATACCCCAGAAATGTTTCGCCTTCCTCCGATACCGTGACGCCCTTGTTGGTGCGATCGAAGATGCGCACATCCATTTCCTTTTCCAGATCGCTGATGGCAGCGGTTATGGACGGCTGGGATACGAACAGCTTGCGGGACGCCTCGGTAATGCTTCCGCATTCCGCCACTTTAACGGCATAGATAAGCTGTTGCAGTTTCATTGTTCCCCGTTTCGTTTCGGTGCCTGAATCACATGATACTGTGATCCTGATGAGGGCTGTATTGTTTGCGATGCTGCGTTGCAAACGATTATCCGAAAATGGCTCAAACTATATCGTTGCAATTTTGCAACTGTTGGACTTCCAATGATCTTGACTGTTGCTTTTGCCGTGCAAGACGCCTCGATCAGCGATGTGCTTTGGTGAAATTAATCGAATATAGGATAATGAAAATAAGTATGCACATTGCTGGCCACCAGCATCCCTCGTGAAAGGAATCTTTGTGGCTGAATTCATTTATCAGATGTATCAAGCGCGCAAAGCTCACGGCGACAAGGTTATCTTGGACGACGTGACGCTTTCGTTTTACCCTGGCGCAAAAATCGGCGTAGTAGGCCCTAATGGCATGGGCAAGTCTACCTTGCTGAAGGTTATGGCTGGTCTTGAAGAGGTTTCCGCGGGCGACGCACGCCTTACTCCCGGCTACACGGTTGGTATTCTTCAGCAGGAGCCCCCGCTCGACGAAGCGGCTACGGTAATCGAGAATATCCGTATGGCATTTGCCGACGTGCTTGCTAAAGTTGAGCGCTTCAATGCCATCGGTGCGGAAATGGCCGATCCTGATGCCGATTTCGATGCTCTGATGGAAGAAATGGGCGCGCTTCAAAACGATATCGATGCTGCAAACGGATGGGATCTGGACAGTCAGCTTTCCCAGGCAATGGATGCTCTGCAGTGCCCCGATCCCGATGCTCCTGTAAAGGTGCTTTCCGGTGGCGAGCGCCGTCGCGTTGCGCTGTGCAAGCTTCTGCTTGAAGCGCCTGACCTGCTTCTTTTGGATGAGCCCACCAATCACTTGGATGCCGAATCGGTGCTGTGGTTGGAGCAATTCCTTCATCGTTATCCTGGTGCGGTGCTTGCAGTAACGCACGATCGTTACTTCCTCGACAACGTCGCTGAATGGATCTGCGAAGTTGATCGTGGTCATTTGTATCCCTACAAGGGCAATTACTCTACCTACCTGGAAACCAAGGCTGCGCGCCTGGAATCGCAGGGCCAGCAGCAGGCTAAGCTGGCAAAGCGCATGAAGAACGAGTTGGAATGGGTTCGTTCCAGCCCGAAGGCGCGCCAGGCAAAGAACAAGGCCCGCCTTGAACGCTATGAGCAAATGGAGGCTGAGGCACGCAGCGCCAAGAGCGTCGACTTCACCGAAATCACCATTCCCGTTGGTCCTCGTTTGGGCTCTAAGGTCCTTGAAGTCGAGCATTTGCATAAGCAGTTCGGTGATCGTGTTCTTATCGATGATCTTTCATTCAGCTTGCCGCGCAACGGCATCGTAGGCGTTATCGGCCCCAATGGTGTTGGCAAGTCAACCCTGTTTAAGATGATTGTGGGTAAAGAGCCGGTTTCTGGCGGCACGCTTGAGTTGGGCGAAACCGTACAGATTTCCTACGTTGACCAGAATCGTGAAGGTCTTGACCCGAAAAAGACGCTTTGGGAAGTGGTTTCCGACGGGTTGGATTATATCCGCGTAGGTGAAACCGAGATTCCCAGCCGTGCATATGTGGCGAACTTCGGCTTCAAGGGCTCTGACCAGCAAAAGCTTGCCGGCGTTCTTTCTGGCGGTGAGCGCAATCGTTTGAACCTCGCTCTTACGCTGAAGCAGGGGGGCAACCTGCTCCTGCTCGACGAGCCCACGAACGACCTGGACGTAGAAACGCTCGAAAGTCTCGAAGAAGCGTTGCTGGCGTTCCCCGGCTGCGCAGTAATAACCAGCCACGACCGTATGTTCCTTGACCGTATTGCCACGCATATTCTTGCGTGGGAGGGTACCGATGAAAACCCCGGCAATTGGCATTGGTTCGAAGGCAACTTCGATTCTTATCAGAAGAACAAGATCGAACGCCTGGGCGAAGAAGCTGCAAAGCCCCATCGCCTGCATCGCAAGCTTACGCGCGATTAGTGTTCAACGTATAGTTTTTCGAACGCTCGAAAACAGAGGCAGCCTCTTTCGGGGCTGCCTCTTTATGTTGGCTGGGACTCCCGAGGCTGCTTTGGTTTGGTGCTAAGCGAAAGCAAGCCCAGCGGTGCAGTAACGGCAGTTGAAAAGTTTGAAGATGCTAATAAACAAAAAGGCAACCTCGAAAGAGGTTGCCTTTTCATGTGCTAGCTTGCCGGGATTGAGGAAAGTGAAACTTACTTGGCCTTGCCCTGGTTTGCTACAGCGTTGATTTTGGCGTTGATGGTTTCTTCGTCGCCAACGTATTTCTTGTCAAGAACGTTGAAATCCTGGTCAAAGGTGTAAACCAGCGGCACACCCGTAGGAATGTTTACGCCTACGATTTCGTCGTCGGAAAGCTTGTCGAACTGCTTTACCAGAGCGCGCAGAGAATTGCCGTGAGCAACGATGAGCACGCGCTTACCGGCGCGCATCTGGGGTTCGATTTCCTCTTCGAAGTAAGGCCATGCGCGAGCGATGGTGTCCTTCAGGCATTCTGCCAGAGGCATTTCATCAGCGGGAGCGTTGCGGTAAGGAGCCATAAGGCGAGGATTGCGCTCGTCGGCTTCCTTTAATGCGGGAGGACGTACGTCGAAGCTGCGGCGCCAGATTTTAACCTGGTCTTCGCCGTATTTTGCAGCGGTTTCAGCCTTATTCAGACCCTGAAGAGCACCGTAGTGACGCTCGTTCAGACGCCACGTCTTGTTGACGGGCAGCCATTCGCGATCCATTGCCTGAAGAATGTGGTTCAGCGTGTGGATAGCGCGCTTGAGGTACGAGGTGTAGCACACATCGAAGTCAAAGCCAGCTTCAGCAAGGGCGCGGCCGCCATCGGATGCTTCTTTGCGGCCCGTATCGGTAAGGTCGACGTCCATCCAGCCGGTGAAAAGGTTCAGCTTGTTCCATTCGCTTTCGCCGTGGCGAACCAAGACGAGTTGCATGGTCGAATCAGTCATGATTCCTTCTCTTTCTCGTAGTAAGCGGGTTGCCCCGAGTTTATTCGTAATGCGCGTTATGTGCTAAGCAAAGAGAGCTGAGAACATAGGCGCAACATATTCAGTATGACGTTTCGACGAACGTGTGGGGCACCGGTCGGGGAGCGTTACCGTGCTTTCGTTGGACGGTGCATTTGAGCTGGATGTGTCACTTCTCTGTCTCCTGTGCTGTACACGCAGCGTGGCGATAGGTTGGTATGATTGAATGAAAAGAATCTGCGCTTTAAGGAGCTTACGCATGAACGAAATAAAATGCCCACACTGCGGAAAGGTGTTCCAGGTCGACGAGCGCGGTTTTGCCGATATTTTACGTCAGGTGCGCACTGCTGAATTCGATAAGGAAATAGCCCAGCGAGAAGGCATGCTGCAAGAGCAGAATGCCCAGGCGGTAAAGCTTGCCGTTGCTAAGGCTCAACAGGACGCTCAGGCGGAAACTGCCCAGCGCGATGCTCGTATCGCTGAGCTGGAAACGCGCCTTGCTACCGAAAAGCGCGAACGCGAACAGGCCGAAAAGTCATCTCAGATTGAACATGCCAACGAACTTGAAGCGGCGCTTGCGAAGAAGCAAGCCGAAATTGTCCAGCTGCAGGCGGACGTGAAAAAGCTATCGGCCGACCACGATGCGCAAAATCGCATTGCCGAGGCAGAGCATGAGCGCTTGCTCTCTGACGCAACCGCGCAGCGCGACGCGGAAATTGCGGCATTGCGCCAGCAGCTTTCCTCCCAGGAAAGCGCCTTCAAGCAGCAGCTTGAATCGCAGGTTCAGCAGTACTCCCAGAAGATTGCCGCCGATAAAGCGGAAAGTGCTCGTGTGGCCGCCGAGGAATCTGCAAAGCTCCAGCAAACCATTGTTGCGCAGAAGCAGCAGCTGGAATCGCAAACTCAGCAGTTCAGAGCCGAAAAAGAACTTGCAGTAAGCGAAGCCCGTGCCGTAGCTGAGCGTCAGCGCGACGAGCTGGCTGCCCAGGTTAAGCTCCAGGAAGCCCGAGCGGCTCAGGAGCAGGCTGCCTTGCGTGAGAAGATGACCAACGAACTTGCCGCAAAAGACGAGCTCATCAAGTACAAGGACGAAGAAATTGCCCGCGTTAAGGAAATGAAGGCGCGCCTTTCCACCAAGATGGTTGGTGAATCGCTCGAACGTCATTGCGAGACCGAATTCAACAAAATCCGTGCTACGGCGTTCCCACATGCGTATTTCGAAAAAGACAACGATGTGGTCGATGGCACCAAAGGCGATTTTGTCTTCCGCGAAACCGATCCCGCAACGGGCGAAGAAGTGGTTTCCATCATGTTCGAGATGAAGAATGAAAACGACGAAACGCGCACTAAGCACAAGAATGAGGATTTCTTCGCCAAGCTTGACTCCGACCGCAAGAAGAAGGGCTGCGAGTATGCGGTTCTATGCACCATGCTTGAACCCGAAAACGAGCTCTATAACGAAGGCATTGTCGACGTAAGCTACCGATATGAAAAGATGTACGTTATCCGTCCGCAATTTTTCATACCCATCATTTCCATTCTGCGCAACGCTGCGCTGTCTGCTCTGCAGTACAAAACCGAGCTTGCCGAAGTGCGCAATCAGAATATCGACATCACGAACTTCGAAAACTCGATGGAAGATTTCAAAACAAAGTTTGCGCGCAATTACGACCTTGCTAGCCGTAAGTTCCAGACGGCTATAGATGAAATCGATAAGACGATTGACCATCTGCAGAAAACAAAAGAGGCACTGCTGGGTAGCGAGAGGAACCTACGCCTGGCAAACGACAAGGCGCAAGACCTTACCATTAAAAAGCTTACGCGTAAGAACCCTACGATGAAGGCGAAGTTTGATGCGCTGAAGGAAGGGGAAAACGCCCTGCCCGAGGCTGCCGATCAAGAGGGTTAGAAAGCCAGCACACGCTTCTTCCGTTTTTGTAAATCTTTCCCGAATAGCTTGAAAGGGGAAAGCGACAAGGCTCGCTTCGGCTTAGAATTGCTTCGTTTTGTTTAAGAGCGGAATTTCAGGAGCGCTTGGTGACCCAGAAAATGACAGGTAAGCAATGGCTCGCCCTCGCAGGCATCGCTGTTGCGGCGTTTGTGTTCAATTCTTCGGAATTCATGCCAGTTGGCTTGCTTACCGATATCGGAAAGACGTTTGGAACCAACGAGGCTACGACGGGTATGCTGGTTTCGGTATATGCGTGGGCGGTAATGCTTCTTTCCGTGCCATTGATGATTATCGCAACGCGCTTGGACTTTCGTAGGCTGCTCTTGGTTGTTATCGTGGTGTTCCTGGTTGGGCAGGTTCTTACGTCGTTGTCGACAAGCTACTGGATGCTCATGGCGGCGCGCATGGTAGTTGCTTGCGCGCATTCGGTATTTTGGGCTATTGCCGCGCCTATTGCGGTGCGTTTGGTGCCGAAAAACAAGCGCGCTCTTGCTCTGAGCGTTGTCGAGACGGGCACTGCTGTTGCGGCTATTGTTGGCTTGCCATTGGGCCGAGCTATTGGCTTGGCGGTTGGATGGCGCCTGACGTTTGCCATTGTTGCGGTAATCTCTGCGCTTTTGCTGGTGTACCTGCTTATCACTTTGCCTTGGGTTCCTGGCGCAGAGCCCTTCAGCATTGGGCAGTTGCCGGGGTTGTTCCAAAACAAGGGCTTGGTGGCGCTGTTTATTCTTACGGCGTTGTATGCATGGGGCTACTACACAGGCTATAGCTACATCGAGCCATTCTTGCTACAGGTGGCGGGGTTGGAAAACGACGTGGTCACCTTAGTCCTTTCCGTGTTTGGTGTTGCAAGCATCATCGGCAGTATATTGTGTTCAAAGCTGTATCCCCGTTTCCGTTTCCCGTTCTTTAGGGCCATCACCATCGGTGTGCCGGTAGCCTTGCTGCTGATGCATGCGGCGGCGGGTTTGGGCCTTGCGGCAATACTTGGCGTTGTTGTCCTGTGGGGCATAAGCGCGGCTTCGGTGAGCGTTGTATACCAGGCAGAGATCATCAATGTTTCTTCCGATGAAGAGGAAACGGTTGCCATGGCGTTTTTCTCGGGCATCTTCAACTTCGGCATCGGCACTGGTGCGCTTTTGGGCGGTCAGGTGGTTAACACGCTGGGCATCGCGAGCGTGTTTTATGCGGGCGGCATCATCGGTATGGTCTCTATCCTGTTCTGTTTGGTGGTGGCCGTTGGGCGCCTTAAGCGCTATTCCGTGAAATAGCCCAAAGCGCATGGTTTCCGCTTGGCGCTTTGAGGGGTGGAGCGTGGCGGCTCCCGTGGGCGCCGTCGCGCTGTGCAGTACGCGCCGCCCGCTCGGCACCACGCTGCGCAGTGTGCGGTTGCCGCTCACGGAAGCCGCCACGAAGCCGCTCGCGATGCTACGCTGGGTCCGCCCTGACCAAATCGTCATGCTGAAGCTGCTCCGAGAGTCCAGAAACGAAAATCTCGACTTTTTTGCAACTTTTTTGCGATTAGGGATTGTTCCGAGCTTTCCAACCAGGGATTGAGGTGCAAAAGCGCAGGTAAATCGATTTCATGGCGGCCTGTTTTCGCTTTGTGGGGACGGAAGTGAGCCCCTAATCGCAAAAAAGTTGCAAAGATGCCGCAATTTTTGTTCTCACGATGGGCGGATTGCCTCAACGGGTAGATATCGCAATGGGGTCGGGTGCATAGGTCTTTTCTCATCAGGCTTTATTTCGTCTTTGTTTCGAAAATGTCCAGACTCTGTGACGATGCGAGATTAATTGATGTTGAACAATTGCAACTTTTGCCGAAAGGACGAATATAGAGCCATCGAACGCAAGGGGCGTTCGGAATAAGCGCTTCGGTGCTTGCACGTTAGGACGAACT
>OGQA01001166.1_pt1 | contig 12609 bp, 15 predicted proteins | sample 1553011 | NCBI WGS metagenome assembly OGQA01 (sample SAMEA2580256, study PRJEB22360) | human gut metagenome | biome: human gut; feature: human-associated habitat; material: faeces | place: Denmark | collected 2008/2010 | reverse complement strand
CGGTCCCTTCCTCTGCCGGTTCGGCGGTCTCCGGCTCTCTCGCGCCTTCTTCGGTCGGTTCCTGCGCCGCTTTTGCCGGTTCGGCGACTTCCGGCTCTTTCGCGCCTACGCCCAAAGCGTCGTAAAGCTGCTGTTCGGTGAAGCTCATATACTTCTCCTGCGTCCTTTCGGACGGTGGATTTTCCCGCTATTCCATGCGATTTGTGCGGCCCCGCGGCCGCGTGGTGCGGCTCTTACTTCTTGCCGCTGCGGAGGTCGCCGCCCGTCTTGACCGTGCCCTTCTTGGCGTCCGTGGTCTGCTTGGGAGCCTTGACGACCTGTGTACCGCCGTTCTTGATCTTGCCGGCGTAGCCGTTGTCCTGCATGACGCATCCTCCTTTCCTCTGTCGTCGCGGCAGATCCGCCGCGCGATCTATCAAACGCGCGTCCGCGTATTGACCTCATTCAGCGCGTCCTGCCGCGCCTGCTGTTCGGCCTGCTGTTCGGCCTGCTGCACGGCCTGCATCTGCTGCATTTGCAGCTGCATCTGCATTTGCTGGGCCTGCATCTGCTGCTCGCGTGAGAGCTTCTCTTCGAGGTATTTCTTTGTGCTCGCGGCCCCCGGGTAGTGCAGCTCCTCCATCTTCGACCAGAACAAAATGAGCGTCTCGGTCTGCCCCGGATCGCCGAAGGCTCCGGTCTGAAGGTTCTGCCGCGTTTCCTGCCACATCGCCTCGCGGTTCGAGGCCAGCGGTGCAGAGGTGTCGCAGCTGAAGAGGAACTGGTCGTTCCAATGCCAGCCGCCGTCGGCGTCCTGCTCCAGAAAGTCGTAACGGTTGAACTCCTCGTACACCGTCTCGCCGCGGCTGTCCTTGTAGGTCACGCTGCGCGGCTCGTCCGAGTAGGCGAGGGCATACTTGAACATCATCTCGAACAGCTCCGCGTAGGCCGCGTCCTTCATCACGCGCTTGCTCTCAAGGCGTCCCGCCGCCTGTGCGGCTGAGAACTCCTTGGCCTTGCCGCTCGTCGCGGTGGAGTCCTGCCGGCCCTGGAAGCTGTCCGTGATGCCGAGGATCTGCCGCGCCTCCTCGTAGACGTTGGCGAGGTAGAGCAGCTCGTACTGAAGGTCGCCCTTGAAGTCGTAGACGCCAATGAGCGCCTTGTCCGCAGGCGAGCCGATGTACCAGCGCTCGCCGTCCTCGGGATCGGTGCGCAGTTTGGCGTTGTCCGGCAGCGTGATCCTCGTGCCGGCCTTCACGAGTCGGTCGATGATCTTCTGCTCGATGCGGTTGATGGTGTTCTGCTGGTCCGCGATCACGTCAACATCGCTGTTGCCGAGGAGCTTGCCGTATACGCTCACGCTCTTCTGCAAAACGATGGGGTAAAGATCCGGCTTGTAGAACGGCACCATCGTCGGCTTCATCACCGGGTTCCCGTTCTCGTCCAGCCCGGGCGCCGCGCCGTCGATGTGATTGCCGAGCGCCGTTTCGACCGGCAGAAGGATCTGCTCGTATTCCTGCTCCTTCGTCGTCCAGTCGTCCGCGCCGCACCACGGGCACGGTCCGCCGTCGTAGCGCTCCGGCTTCGGCTCCTGCGCGTTCACGGGGATCGCGTCCAGCGGCACGCCGCCGGCCATTTCCTCGGCCATCAGGCCGCCGGCGATCTCCTGCTCGGTCAGCTCCTGCGGGATCAGCCCGCCGGCAAAGCCGCGCGTCGGGTCGGGCAGAAGGTTCCCCTCCTGCGTCTCCGCGCCGAGCACCTGCCCGCGCAGCGGTCGGACTCTGCCGCACTTCCTGCACACCGGCTGCCGCCGCGCCTGATAGTCCGTCAGGTCCAAAAGCTCAATGTCGTTCACCCACTCGAAGCGGTTGATGCCGCCGCGCTCATTGATCTCAAAGCCGATGTAGAGCGTCAGGCTGTCGTCGGTCTGGCTCTCGCCGTCCGCCGAGCGGATGTCCGGCTCGCTCTCGCCCTCGTCCGTGAGGTCCACGCCGTACTTCCGCCGGACGGCCTCCTTCGTCGTCGGCATCTTCGTGATGAACCAGTCCATGTCGCGGATGCCCGTATAAACACCGGGCTGCGGGCCGAACTGCTTCGGATGCAGCAGCGTCACCGCGATCTCGCCCACGGTGGAGTGCGTGCGCTTCGTGTTGTCCCACTCCACGAGAAAGCCCGTACCGCCCTGAATCGGCACCGTGCGCTCGGCCATGTCGTTGATCGTCTCAAAGGGCAGGCGGTCCAGCTCATTGCGCAGGAAGTGCTCGATGATGTTGGCGAGCCGCTCGTCCTTCTTCCGCCGCGGCGTCACCTTCGGCTGCGGGATGGTCGAGGAGACCTGACTTTCGATGTTCTCGAAGATTATGTTGCGCACATGGCTCGTTTTCTTCGGCTGTCCGTTGCGCTTCGTGTCGCCCTCGACAAGCGGAGAGAGCGTGCGGTCGCCGTTGTAGCGCTTCTCGCGCAGGTCCATGTCGGCTACTTCACTTTTCCACTCGTTGTCGCTCTGCTGCAATCTCTGTTGCCAGAGCGCGAGCTTTTCGCTGATTTTCTTTTCCATGTTTCACTCCTATTCCGGCCTGCCCCATAGGCGGATCATCGCTTCGCGCTCCGCCGGCGTGGCCTTGTTGTAGTCGTCCCACAGGTCCTGCGACCATCTCACGCGCTCGCCCCTTGGCCGCGTGACCTCCATCGTCTGCTGCGGCCGGATGTAGTGCGCGATGGCGAGGGCCAGCACGCAGTCGTCGTGCGCCCCGCTCTCGGCTTCGCCTTGCAGGTCTTTCTCCCGCCGCACGAAGGTGAGCATCTCTAAAAGCGTGTCGCGGTCGTTGATGCTCGCCATGCTCTCGCGCAAAATGCGGATCAGCTCCGAGAGGATCACCGGCCGCGTGGTCCGGTTCGTCTGGAAGCCGTAGGCCTGCTTGATCCGTCCGGTGTAGTCGTCCTCCACCTCGCGGACGTAGAGCTTCGGGTAGCCCATCAGGGCGAGCAGCTTGACGGGGTAGGTGGAGAAGTTGGTCTCGATGCCGAGCAGGGCGTCGTTGTAATAGCGGCCGAGGCAGTACATCTGCCGCGCGTAGGTGTCCTCGTCGTAGCGGTGGCGCAGCACGCACACCTGTCGGCCCGTGATGTTGTCGAGCACCTGCCCGACGAAATAATCGCTGCCGTCGCCCGCCGTGTCGCCGCCGACGACGTAGGGCCTGCCCTCGGTCGGCTCGGCGTAGAGGATCACAGGGCCGTTCTCGTCGTCCTCCCAATGCCACTCGCTGATGTGGATATCATCGGGGGAGAGCGTGTAGGCGAAATAGCCGCGCTTGCGCCAGCCCTGCTTTTCGACGTAGGCGAGCCGCTCGGCGACCGCCTTGCCGTTGAATACCGTCTTGCCGGTCACGCCCCATTGGCCGAGGCAGTAGACCATGTAGTAATACTCGTCCGTCTCGCGGAAGGCTTCGAGCGTGATGCGCGCCTCCGGCGTGAGGAAGCGGTTGTCCTTGTAGGTGCTCTCGTGGACCGTCGCGCGCGGGTCCTTCGTGTCGAAGAATCGCTTTTTGAGCCAATGCGTGATCGAGATCGGGTTGAAGGTCAGGATCATCTGGAGGTAGAAGGGGAACTCCGTGCGGAGTCGGATATCGAGCTGGTTGAAGTCTCCCTCCTCCAGCTCGCTCGCCTCCTCGATCCAGATGCCCGTGATATCGAAGATGGATTTGAGCTTCTCTACGTCGTCGAGACCTGCGAACAGGATCTCGCTGCCGTTTTTGAAGCGGATATACATGTCGCTGCCTTTGCCCTTGGGGATAAAGGCGATCTGGTCGGCGTAGTATTCGTAGGCCTGCTTCTTGAGCTGCTCAAAGCAGCTCTCGCGCAGCGTCTTTGCGACCTTTCGCACCACCAGATAGCGGTGCCCAGGCTCATTCGTGACGCGCTCTAAGATCTTGCGGCCGGCGAAGATGGACTTGCCGGAGCCGCCGCCGCCCTTGAGCACCAGAAAGCGGTGCTTGTCGAACAGGAGAGGGAGGAAGTGCGCGTTGTTCGTCTCGCGCATTTGCTTCCACCACAGCGCCACATCCAGCTTTTGCTCAAGCGTCGCCATCGTTTTCGCTGAACTCACGCATCAGCTCCTCCAGCACGCTCTGTCGCTCTTCGAGCGGCATGGAGGCCGCCGTCACGGCTTTCGCCGCTCTGCCGCCCAGCTCGATCTCCTTCTTGTCGTGGTAGCCGTAGTTGTTTTGCAGGTCGAATACGATGCCTTTCACATCCTTGCGCGTGAGCAGCTGTTCCTCCAGCCACGCGCGCATACGCCCCCGCGCGTGCGTTGTCGTGTCGGAAAACTCCGGATGCAGCTGCGCGTCGCAGTAGTCCGCCCAGGTCGAGCGGTGGATGCCGAGGTGCTCGCACAGCCCGCCGACCGTCGGCGGCACGAGGTATTCAAGCACCGTCGCCTGCACGCCGAGGCGGTTGAGGACGGGGACTTCCTCGTAGATCACATGACCGTCGCCGTCCTTGCGCCCCGTGTTCTTTTTCTCGGTGAGCGGGACGAGGCGGGAAATGCTGTCGAAGTAGCCGTTCACGGCCTTTTTCAGCGTGTTCGGCGTGTATTTTCTCGGTCTGCTCATGCCGCAGCCCTCCTTTCCGGCCGCTTTTTGCCTCTTCTTTCCGTTACCGTACCAAAAAAGCCGCGTCACGAACCGTCAACTTTTCCAAATTCGGGAGAATTTTTCATTTTCCCTCTTGACAAACAAAAAAAGCAGGCTCCAAGCCTGCTTTCCGGTATGCTGAGGGCGCTCCCGCCGTCATGGCGCGAGCGTTCCGTGCGTCTTATTCTCTCGTTTTCTCCGGCGGCGCTTCGCCGCGGCGGATCTTGCCGACCTCCGGCACGATGTAGCGGATGTACTGCGGCATCCCGGGCATCCAGCCGGCGCGCAGGAGCAGCTGACCGCCGCGCGGCACCTGCAGCTCGGCGCCCGAAACGGCGATGCGATCCTTCGGCTGCGGAACGATCAGGTTGCGGCTCGGCGAGTATTTCTTCTCGTTCGGACGGTGGCGCACCTGCGCGAGCAGATAGTGGGCCAGAGGCGTCTGGTCCACCTGATCGTACAGATGCTCGCGGTGCGTGCTGCCCGCGCTCCACTTTTCCAGCGCGATCTCCGCCGCCTCCGCGTTCACGATGATGTGATGATGCACGCGCACCACCTCGCCCGTCTTGCCGTCGAGGTCCGAGGTGAAGGGTATGTACCGGAAGGGGATACCGAGCGCCTTGCACGCTCTGCGCGTCCGCTTCGCCCACAGCTTGAGCTGATGATCCGCCGCCTCAAACAGCTCCTCCTCCGTCCGCTCTCCCGCGCAGAGCTTTTCCAGCGCCTCCTCGGTGTAGCTGAATTGCAGCAGGTAGTCCCGCGGCGTGAAGTTGGCATGGATCAATCGTGCCAGCGCCTTCTCCGCGTTCGCCTCGTTGCGCTGCACCTGCTTGATGTCGCTTTTGATCTTCCGCTCCGATTTCGTCGGCTTCTCTCCGGGCACCCAGTATTTGATTTTCTCGCCCACGGCGCCCGCCGTGTACGTTCGGATCACCCAATACCCGTTTGCCATGAAAAAACCGCCCTCCATTTTCTCCGAATGGGGAGAATGGTCGTAAACCTAACGCTCTAAGAACTCCGATAACGCGCACGCGCGCGTTATTGATATATGTGTATCCGGTTTTCTATGGAGGAGCTGCCGCACAGCTCCTCCATACAGAACCGGATGGCTCTGTATCCCTGCTCACCAGAATTGCACTGGAGCACCGCCTGCGGCCGGCCTGGCGTCCGGCGCGTTCCCTTCGGCGGCGTGATGCTTTGCAGGGGAGGCACATCATATATTATGGAGGAGAAAACAGCCGGCCACCGGCTCATGCACCGGTAATGAAAAGGGCCGGCAGGTCAAAGGTTCTGTGGAAAACTTTCGTAATACCGCCGCACGGCTCGCTCCAGCGTAGAGCGAGAGAGGAAGTGCTTCATGCACACGGCCGTCGCGCCGGCGTCCGTCGTCACGAACTCGAAGAGCGCCTGGTAGTGCTCGCCGCCGCATTGCAGGCACAGGTTCAGCAGCTTGCGCTGCTGCTCCTCCGTCAGCTCGCGGTAGAGGCGCGAGGCGAAATAGATATACCCCTGCCGCTCGTAGCTCACCGGCACGCTTTTCTTGTATCGGAACATTTGCTCACTTCCTCTCTCGCTGTTTTCGTTTAGGCGAAGATCTCCCAATCCTCGGCCAGCATATCGGTCTGGCTCGCCAGCCACGGCACGCGGCTCTTCGGCGCCTCGGTGTTCTGCGTCTGCAAGCCGGTCGTGTCGATGTAGATGTAGGGGCTCGTCATTTTGCTGTAGGCGTCCGGCGTCTGAAGCTCGATAAAGATGCCCTTGCCGTTCCAGCCCCTTCTGCGCACACGGAAGCCCTTGCGCAGGGCTTCAATGGCAAGGCCGAAATTCATGCCGTTGATGGGATGGTAGGCGTCGTCGAACGCGCCCTTCGGGCTGAAGCTCTCGTAGCCGTCCGGATAGCGGACCTTGTAGCTGAGGTCCACGGTGCCGCAGCGCTTCGCCTCCGCCGCTTCTGTGACGACGCGGACGTTCCCCTCTGCGTCCACCACGCGGTAGGCAGGCTCCGCTTCGATGATCTTGGTGCCGATATACTTTTTCATGTCTCTACTCCTTTTCAAATCAGGCTGTCCAGCTCTTCGATGCTGTTCATCAGACGGTTGAGTTGTCTCTGTTGTCTTTCGGTCAGCTGCCGCAGCGCGCCAAAGGTGGGCAGCTCCGGGGCACATCCCTCGTTCGGACGGACGGACTTCCCTCCGCGCAGCCTGTGCAAGATGTTTTCAAGGCGGTAGTTGGCATCCTCGAACATTATTGCATTTTCCTCCGTAACGGAGAGGATGGCAGGCGCTTCCTGCGGAACGCAGCGGGCATTGTTGCTTTCGTTCATCATGGTAAATTCTCCTTTCTTTTTTCAGGCTCCGCGGCCTGTCACGCACTCTTTGCCGTTCCCTTCAGCTCTACGGTCCGCTCGCCGCTCTCATAGATGCGTAGCGTGCTGTGTACGTCGAGCCAGAGGTCGGCGAACGCAGTCCCCTCCACGAGCACCGCGCACTCCCCGAGGCCGTCCCGGCAAGCATCCTCCAGCAGGGCGCGCAGCTCCTCCACCGTCACCGTCCGCGGCTCCGGCGCAGCGCTCTTTGTAAAGTCCGGCTCCGTAACCTCGACCGCCTCCCCGACGACGGAGATCTTCTGCACGTCCGGTTCCGCTTCCGACGGCTTCGTGCTCGGCACATCCACTTGCTTTTTCATTCTCGGTTTCCTCGCTTTCTTCCGCAGCCCGTTCCTGCTGCGCCATTTGGCGACCGTGTGCGCCGTCATGCCTGTCGCCTTCGCGATGGCCGCATCGTCCAGACCCTCCTCATAAAGCATCCTCGCGGTCTCCTCGTCAAAGCGCTTCTTTGCCGCTTTCTTCGGCTCCCCCGGTATCTCTGTCTCGCGCGGCAGCACGCCCTCGCCCACCAGCACCTGCCGGATCTCCTTCACCGAGCAGGCGTTCAGCTCAGCGAGCACCTTGATCTGCTTTTTCGGATCGGCCGCCATTCGGTACGACCTCACGATCTCTGCCGGTGAATCGATCATCGCTCACCGCTCCTCTCTGCCCCCCCTCCGCGGGATACTCGCTCTCTGCGCTTGCGGTCCGCTGTGCGCTGTGCACGGCCGCGGATCAGGCCGCGGATCAGGCGGCGGATCAGTGCCAGCAGCCCGCTCTGCTTCGGGCTGTACTGCGGCGTGACCCACGCCTTTCTCGCCACGCTCCCGCAGATGCTCTTCGTCACGCGGTAGCTTCGGTGGCTCCTCTTCTGGTGGTTTCTTGCGCTGCTCATGTTGCTTCTCCTTTCATTTCGTCTTTTACATTTTCACGGCTCTGCTTCCTCTCGTCGCTTGCCGTAGCCGCAAAAATCATCCGGATGTTCACGGTCGAGATGGACTTCACACCATCCCGTTTTCGGTTTGTTGTATGACCGACAATTCTTGCACCGCACCACCAGGCCAGAAGCATCTTCTGTTAGAGCAAGATAGGCGAGAGCAAGGGGCCGACTATGATGCAATAGTTCATCTTCGTCCATGTATTGTGCGATATGTTCGATGGTTGCAATAGCTTCTTGTTTCAAATCAACATCGCCAAGGTCATTTGTATAGTGTATTAGTTTTTCTCTAAGCCCCATATGGTCAGCGTCTCCGTCCATCTTGGCCCCGCAGTTGGGGCAGTAATCGCTCTTGCGGTTGTTCCGCATACGGCACCTCGTTGATGTCAAACATTCGCTTTCCCCTCCAGCATTTCTTCTCCCTCTTGCGAGAGGGGAGTGATCCTTCCGCGCTCCACAAGTCCGCGGAACACGTCGTATCCCATGTAAAAGATGATGCCGGCGCTGCTCTGGTACTGGACGCAGAGCGTCACGTTTTTCATCACCCACGGCCGCTCAAAATACTCCTGGCAGAGCATCGGCCGCCCGGGCTCCATCGGCAGGAGGAAGAGCCTGCCGTCCTCGTCCGCCTTGGCAAGCTCCAGGAGGCGGTCGGTGTTTGCCACGCGCAGCTCTGCGATGTCCGGACCGTTCTCTTCTATGAGCGGATTTTTCATCAACCGGTCGATTGCACCGTCCGCCATGATCCGCATGAGGCGCCGGCGCTCCAGACGCTCCTCCTCGTTCTTCCAGCGCGGTAGGACGACCACGCGCCCGTTCTTGTCGGCCTCGGCCAGTTCCTCCAACCGGTCAATATCGCAGTTTCGGCACAGATGGCGGAGCTGCTCTGCGGCTTCGTGATCCATGTCGATTTCCTCCGGTTCCAGCCTCGTGTCCTCGTAGGCGGCAAGACGGCTCCACGCCGCTTCTTCCCACTTGCAATTCATGGCGCAGTTCCCGCCAACTTCGAGGCATTCGGGGCCGCGAAAATGTGTGCAGCAGATACCGTTTTCGTGCGATGTTTGCTTGCTATGTTCTGTCAGGCGTTCCATCACTCTACCTCCTCGCAGGCATCCGCCGGAAACGCAATGGTGTTTCCGTAATAGTGGACAAAATAGATCGGCTCTCCGTCTTTGCCGGTCGTTTTCAGCTCCACGCCGAAGGTGCAGCCCTTCTTCGCCAGCGGCAGCGCAAGGTCCCTCGTCAGTTGCACCTTCATGCCGTCGCCTCCCCCGCCTTCTCGGCGATCATGTTCCGCAGCGCGCCCAGCGCGCGGTAGACCTTCGGCCGGTTCTCCTCGTCCAGCTCGCCGGCAAGCTCCGTCAGGCGGTTCACCGTCTCCTGCGCCTGCCGGAACAGCACGCCGAACTCCGCGAGCGCCTTGTTGTCCATCGCCGCGGCGCTCTTTCTCGCCTTTTCCAGCTCGGCGCGCAGGGCTGCCGCCTGCTCCTCCGCCGCCTTTCTTCCGGCCTCGGCGTTTTCCACAGCCTTCCGTGCCTCGTCGCGCTGCGCCTCTGCCGCCTTCAGCTCCTCAGCTTTCTTGGCGACCGCCGCGTCGCGCTTGGCCTTGGCCGCCTTTTCCGCTTCCTTGACCGCCGCCGCGATCTGCTCGGCGCTCGCGTCCACCGTCTGCACGGCCACGTCCACCGGCTTTTCGCGCAGCGCCTTCAGCTCATGCTCCAGCTCCGCCGTGCGCTCCTGCGCGGCGAGGGAAATGCTCTTCGCGTTCTCGACCTCGGCGCGGGCAGCCTCCGCCGCCTCCTGCGCCTTTTCTGCCGCGGCTTCCGCTTCCGCCGTGGCTTCCTTCTGCCGGTCCAGCTCGCGCGCCGTTTCCGCTGCCTTCAGTTCGGCGAGCTTTCGCTGACGGATGGCCTCCTCCAGTTCGCGCTTGCTCATTTCGGAAACGGACTTTTCTTCCCCGTTTACAAGGTGTTTTTCGCTCGCGAAATTCTCTCGCTCAGATGCCGGCAAAGCCAGTAATACCAAGGCTTTCGAGGCTCCCAAATCCCCAACCAGATGGGTATTTCCGTACTCCCTCGCAATGCGCATGAAGTTCTGTGCGGAGGTCTCCGAAAACTCCACTTTTTCGCGCAGCCAGGGCAGCCATTCCCCGTGCTTGAGCTGCGCTTTTGCCTCCGTCAGCCGCCTGCCGATCTCAATGACCGCCTGTCCGCCGACGTTCTTGTAGAAGATGATCTCCTCCGTGATCGTCTCGATCCCACGCTCCGTTTCGACCGGTGCGCTCTCGCCGAACATCCCGCTCAGCGCCGCGCCCTCGCTCACGCCCTCCGGCGTCACATCTACCGTATCGTCGTACATACTCATGCTGTTTTCTCTCCTTTCACCGGCAGGACCGGCCTGCCGCTCTTATCCCGTTTGCTCCCAGCCTTCAGCCATGCGAGCCAAAGGTCGATGAAGGCCCCGTGCCGCTCCTGCGGCGAGGCGAGCTTCTTTCCCGCTTTTTGTTCGTTCCCGTAGCCGTGGATCTGCCGGATGTCGTTTCCCTGTTTGCCGCACATTTCGATGGTGATGTAGCTCCGATGCGGCGTCTTTTCCTTGCGCAGGAAGAGGATCGTCGCCGCTCCGCTCATGTGCCGCTCGGCGTAGCCGCCGACGCAATGGTGCAGCGTCTTGCCCTCGTTGATGATCTGCCGGTCGTCCTCCGGCACCACGATGCAAAGACCCATCGCCGAAAAGCTGTACTTCTTCTTGAGCTTCTTGTACCGCTTTTCGTATGCCTTTCGCGCCGCCGCGTTCTCCTCGTACCGGATCGCCGCAACGGCCGCGTCATGCGCCCCTTGCAGGTTCTTCGGAAAAGCTACATCCCGCCGCGCGAGGTCGTCCCTGAGTCTTTTCGCCGCGTCGATGTAGTCCAGCCACAGTCTTGCGTTCTTGTGTTGGTGCTTTTCCAGATACCGCGCCAGCACGAGCACGCTTTCACCGACCTCTCGGAGCGCCGCGTCGCAGCGCCTCCGCTCGTTTTTGTCGCCGATCCGCCCGCAGATCGTCAGCGCCTCCTCCAGCGTCACGCCGCCGTGCCGCACCAGCTCCAGCGCCTCCAGCTCCTTTTGTCCGATGCCTCCGGCAAGCAGCCGCTTCACGGTTGGCTTGTCCACCCCGAAGAAGGCCGGCATGGTCTTTGCCCGCCAGTTGAGCGCGCGGCTGTTCATGCTGCCTTGGATCGCGTCGTCGATGATCTTTTCGCATCCAGCCTTTGCCAGCTGCTCGATGCGCGGGTAGCGCGTCCACAGTCCGAGGTAGGTCAGAAGGCCCTCTGTGTTCTCCCGCGGATCGTCTCCGTCCAGCTTAAAGAACTGCTCCGCCGCGCAGTATCGCAGCGGCGATGCCGCGATCTGGTCCACGCCGTGTATCGCGTAATCCCCGATCCTTCGGCAAATCCAGCTGTCGCACTTCGCAAACGGCTCCGTCATGGTTTTCTGCGCCACGAGCCGCGGCGTGTACCGCTGTTCTTCCTTGCTCCGCGCCCATTCTCTCCGCCACTTCTGGCACTTGCCCTCTGCGAAGTAGTAGGCGGCCTTTGTGCAGCTCTCCGCGTCGTCCGACTCCCAGCGCCCGTGATGCTTCCACACGCTCAGCGCGACCGCGCGCAGCGCCCCGCCGATGGCGCGCAGCAGCACGACCTGCCGGTACTCGTCCAGCGTATTTCCGTTGCGCAGCCTTCCACGCGGATAAAGCGTCACACCGCAGCCGCAGTCCGGACACAGAAGGTTCGACTTTGCCTTGACGTCGTTCTCCTGTTTGAAGCGCTTCCATTCGCGCTCCGTCCACCATACCCTGCGGCCGCAGCGCGTACATTCCGTGGTCACGCCGAGCCTTCCGTTCTCGTCCGCCTCATGCTCAAAGAAGAGATAGCCGATGAAGCACCGCTCGATAAATTCCTGCTCCTCTCCCGTGCAGAGGAACGGGACCTCCAGCGCGGCCTTCTGCTCCGCCTCTGTCAGATTGCACCGCATACCGTCACCTCACAGGAAGTCCGCGATGTCAAGGATCTTCTGTGCCGCAGGACGCGGCGCTTCCTCCGCCGTCGGGCAGAGGTCGATCTCCATGCGGAAATGAACATCCGCGCCCTTGAAGTAGAAGCGCACCGCCTTGCGGTAGGCTTCGAGGTCGGAAATGCTGCCCCCGACGCCCTTGGCGACCGCCGCCATGCAGTCCTTGAAGCTGCCGCCCTGCGCCACCGCCTGCGCAAACTCCGCATCCTGCCGGCAGAAGTCCGTCAGGGCCTCGCGCACGCTCGGTGCCATCGCGTTCTCCTTCTGCCCGCTCACCGTCTCGGCGAGCTTATTTAATGCCTGGTCCAAAAACTCGTTCATACCCTTGCTTTTCTTCCCTGTCCTGTGCTACAATGGCAGGGAAGAGATCTCCTTTCGTGTAGTTTTCTTCGCTGCGGTTGACCGGTGCCACGGTCAGCCGCTTTTCTTATGCGCTCTCGGCCTGAATGGCCGCGATCTCCTCCAGTTCCTCGTCGTCGAGGTAGTTTTTGCCGAAGTGGAAGCGGAACTCGTCCACCGTCCAGCCCTGCTCGATCATCACCTTGCGCTGACCGTAGCGGCGCAGCGTTCGCATGGTCTCGGCGCAGTTGTGTGCCGCCTCCGGTCCGAAGATGTGGCAGCGCCCGTGACACAGCCGCACCTTCA
>OGQA01001163.1_pt1 | contig 12627 bp, 16 predicted proteins | sample 1553011 | NCBI WGS metagenome assembly OGQA01 (sample SAMEA2580256, study PRJEB22360) | human gut metagenome | biome: human gut; feature: human-associated habitat; material: faeces | place: Denmark | collected 2008/2010 | reverse complement strand
TGATACAGTGTATATAGTTTTATTCTTTCTCTTACTTCCCTTTATGGTTTTATCCGATTGTATCAAGAAAAATAAATAGTTTTCAGCCGTCCCGGTTAACGCCGGGGCGGTTATTTTATGCTTTATAGCTGCCGGGGCTGGTATGATCTGCCGGTTGGGTGGTGGGGGATATGGGAGCGGCAGCGAGGGCGGGGGGAGTGCCGAAAATACCGCAAAAAATAAAAAGCCCTTTTAACTCAGATATATCTTGACAGCTCAGATATTTCTTGCTATACTCATATCAACAAGGAGGAATGAACATGATCGCTATGGAAGCTCTGAAAGAGGTTATGAAAATCCGTGAAATCCGTCCTGCTGTTCTCTGTGATCGGCTTGGTATCAAGTCCAATGTCCTGAGTGAGCGGTTCAAGCAGAAGAATGTCAGCGTTACCAAGCTGAACGAAATGCTCCGTCTGATGGACTACAAAATCGTGGTCGTTCCCCGTGACAGCCGAGTGCCGGAAGGTGGGTTTGAGATCGAATGAGATACGGATATGGTCGAGTCAGCTCCAAAGGTCAAAAGCTCTATGGTATGTCCCTTGAAGACCAGATGGAACAGCTTAAAGCTCAGGGAATTGCCGAGGAAAATATCAAGCTGGACACTTGCACCGGCACGAAGATGGACAGACCGATGTTCAATGAAATCCTGTCCATGCTGAAATCCGGTGACGAGCTGGTGGTTTGTAAGCTCGACAGATTTGCCCGTACCGCTCCAGAAGGAGCCATGGTGGTTCGTGATTTGGTGGAGCGTGGTGTGAAGGTAAATATCCTGAACATGGGTGTTGCTGACAACACGCCGATGGGTAAGGTCATGCTGGCATTTGCTGAATATGAGCGGGACATGATCGTGGAGCGCACTTCAATGGGTAAGGCACATAAGCGTGAGCATGACCCCGATTGGAAAGAGGGTCGCAAGAGTAAGGAAATCGACCCCGTGGCGTTTGAAAAATTCTCTCAAAAACAAAAAGGCGGCGAAATGACCGTGGACGATTGCTGTCGGGAGCTTGGTATCAGCCGTTCTACATGGTATGATAGGATAAGAAAGGCGGGTTGATTATGGCATACTACCAGTTTTCACTACCTATGAGCGTCAGCGACACCTATGGTCTTATCAAGACCGTCTGCGAGAAGTCCTGCACCATCAAGCAGGAGTGTCCTTCCGAGAGCATTGAGGTGAGGACGAAATTCCGTATGGGAAAAGGCTCTCTCCCATTCGTGTTCTATCTGAGAGAAACGGAAGACGGGACGGCGGTCATGGTCAGCTCTGACAACGCCACTCTCACCGGTGCGCTGGCTGCTATGAACGGAAATAAGCCGGAAGCTGTTTGGGATTTGCCTGACAAGGAGTGGAGTGATCTCATTGAGGACTTCCGCACCGCCCTCCCTTCTTTCCCGTTGCAGAGCGGGAAGCCTACGCCTGTGGCGGCAACCCCGTGTGATGACGGGTTAGGTCAGGAGTCCGTGAGCAAAGGAAAGAATATGTCCCTCGGCAGAGCTGCCGTAGGCGGTATGCTGTTTGGCGGCACCGGCGCATTGGTCGGTGGCCTGAGCGGTATGAAGAAGACCACGGCTCAGACCAGAAATGTCTTTTCCTCCACCGTTCTGTTCCGAGTGCTTTACAGCAATGGCAGAGTGATTGAGAAAGAGGTCAAGAAGAACAGCCGGGAGTATGCCGAGCTGACGGCGAAAAGCGTATAGTAGACATGAAAAGGCTCTCGCAAGGGCGAGAGTAACAGCCAAGGGGCTATCGGGAAACCGGTAGCCCTTTTAGTTTTGCGTAGTTTGGAGGTAAGTTTATGAAGCTATTTCGGAAAGTGGATATTCTCGGAACAAGATACTCGGTCTATCGGGTGGCTTCCGGGGAGAATGAGTACATGGAGAAACTTCACTATGGCGGTCTTTGCACCACGATTGACCACCGGATTTACATTCTCGATCTCTCCACGACTGAGGAATGGGGTGGTGAGACGGAGGAAGTCAGAAAGAGCATGGAAGCCTGTACTCTGCGCCATGAGGTGATACACGCTTTTCTGAACGAGTCCGGCCTGCAATGGAACAGTTTTGCTCCCGAAAATGCGTGGGCGAAAAACGAAGAAATGGTGGACTGGATTGCAATTCAGGCACCGAAAATCTTCAAAGTCTATCAGGAATTGGGGTGTGTTGGGTGAATTACGATAAGATTGCCCTGTCCATCAAGGCCGCTATTGACCGTAGACCGTCTGATAAAGGCGCATACGATGACTTGTTTTCCCTTTGCCGGGGGTGGGAAGCCGAAGATTTTGCGGCGGCTCACGCTCTGAACAAGGAGCTGATCGCTATGTGCGCCGCTCAGATCAGGAACGGCGGCAAGGAAGCAGCTCATTTCTATGAGATTTGGAGAAAGGGTCTGCTGTTTGAAGCACCGCACAATTTTGACGCTTTCATGACCTACATCGAGCTTGACCGAAAGCCCGAAAAGCGGTTTTACGCTCCCCGGCGGCACTATTTGAAGCCTATGGTGCAAGGTTTCCAAGATGTGCTTGACGGAAAGCTGCGTCTTTTGACTATTTCCATGCCGAAACGAGCCGGTAAGAGTCAGACTGGTATCAATTTCGTCAATATGATCTCCGGGAAATACCCTGACAACGCTACCCTCATGGAAGGAACCGGTGATGACCTTGTAAAGAGCTTTTACAATGGCTGCTTGGAATATCTGAACACGCCGAATGAATACCTGTACTACGATGTGTTCCCGGAAGCTCGACTGGTACAGACAAACGCTGACAACAAGACCATCAATCTGAAATCCAAGTCCCGTTTCCCCACCATCATGTGTCGTTCCATTGACGCTCGTCAGGTCGGTTTGTCCGAAGCCACCAATGTTCTCTACCTCGATGACTGTGTGGAAGGTCGTGAGGAAGCCAAGAATCGGCAGCGGCTTGATGACAAGTGGGAAGTGATCTCCGGCGATATTATGGGTCGTGCCATTGAGGGTACACCTATGGTCTTCACAGGCACCCGGTATTCCCTGTATGACCCGATTGGTCGTATTCAGGAACACGCCAAGAAAGAGGGCTGGTCTTGGAGGGCTATTGAAATTCCCGCCCTCGATCTGGTGACAGACGAGAGCAATTATGAGTATGAGAGGGACGGAAAGAAGGTCTTTACCACGGCCTACTTCCGAGAGCAAAGAGAGCTTTTGTCCGCAGAGCAGTTTGAGTCTGAGTTTCAGCAACAGCCGTTTGAAGCCAAAGGTCTTCTGTTCAACAAGGACGATCTGAATTACTTCTTTGAGCTTCCCGCTGATCGTGAACCTGATACGACCATTGCCGTAGGAGACACGGCAGAAAGCGGCTCTGACTCTACCTCCATGCCGGTTGCGAAGATTTACGGAACCGATGTGTATATTGTCGATGTGGTCTTTGATGACGCTCCCGCCGAGGTTACGAAGCCTGAGTGCGCTAAGTGCCTGATTGAGAACAAGGTTGCCGCTGCCGTATTCGAGAGCAACAACGCCGGTCAGTATTATGCCAGAGATGTTGACCAGATCGTGCGGGAGCGGGGTTATTCCATCGGTATTCGGACGAAGCGCACGATCTCCAACAAGCAAACCCGTATCGAGTTTGCGTCCGACAACATCAAGCGGAATTTCTATTTCAAGCACCCGTCCACCTACAAGCGTGGAAGTCAATATGCGAATTTCATGAAAGAGCTGACTACCTATACCAGAAGCGGCAAGGTTCCTCATGATGACGCACCGGACTCCCTCTCTCTGTTGGAGAACGAAATCCGTATGCTGAGTGGCGGGAAGGTGGAAGTGTTCAAGCGTCCCTGCTGATTTCTTTGACTTTTGTACTCTCTAATGGTATTATGAAAGGTTTGGTATTGACAAGTATTGGAGATTTGGCTATAATGGAAGATGATAAGGTGGAGTCTTTATGAGGGGAGGTGTTTTCCGTGGGTTGCACTTGGTTTGGACGAAAGGTCATTACCACCAATGTTTCCGAAATCAATAGCGGCAATGTGGTTGAAGTTCTGCGGAAAGCACTCACCACCCACGCCACAAATAAGGCTGACATGGAATATCTCTACGGGTATTACAAGGGCAATCAGCCTATCCTTTCCCGTGTGAAGGAAGTACGGCCTGAGATCAACAACAAGGTCGTTGAAAACAGAGCAAACGAGATCGTTTCCTTCAAGGTCGGCTACCTGATGGGTGAACCCGTCCAGTATGTCAGCCGGGTTGATGACGAGGGCATTGCCAAGAAGATTTCCACGCTGAACAGCTATGTTGCGTCCGAGGACAAAGCCGCAAAGGACAAGGAGCTGGCTGATTGGGCGCACATCTGCGGCACCGCCTACCGCATGGTTCTTCCTGACGGTGAAGCCGATGTAGAGGAAGATGAAGCCCCCTTCGAGATTTTCACGCTCGACCCTCGGTTTGCTTTCGTTGTCCGCTACAATGGCCTTGGTTCTCCCGTGGTCATGGGCGTGAAGTATGTGGTCAAGGGTGACGGTACGGCTATTTATAGCTGCTACACCAAAGACCACTACTACGAGATCAGCGACACTTGGGTGATTTTGAAATCCGAGGAACAGGTACTTGGTATTCCCATCGTGGAATATCCGCTGAACAATGCTCGGCTCGGTGCCTTTGAGATCGTTCTTCCCCTTCTGGACGCTATGAACAATGTGGACAGCAACCGTCTTGACGGTGTTGAGCAGTTCATTCAGGCTCTTATGCTGTTCCACAATGTCGATATTACCTCCAAGGATTATCAGGAGCTTCGGGCTGAGGGTGCAATCAAGTTCAAGGATATTGACCCGCAGTTCAAGGCAGAGATCGAATATCTGACTGCCGAGCTTAATCAGACGCAGACGCAAACCCTGATTGACCACCTGTACGACACGGTGCTTACGATCTGCGGTATGCCGAACCGCAATGGTGGTTCTTCCACCAGTGACACTGGTTCCGCTGTCATCATGCGTGACGGCTGGTCTGCGGCAGAAGCGAGAGCGAAGGACACGGAGCTGATGTTCAAGAAGTCCGAAAAGGAATTCTTGAAGCTGACCTTGCGGATTTGTGATGACCTGAGTGAATTGGACTTGAAAATGTCCTCTATTGAAATCCGCTTTACCCGCCGCAATTACGAGAATATTACCGAAAAGGCTAATGTTCTCGTTTCCATGCTGAACAACCCGAAGATCGCACCTCAGCTTGCTTTTACCCATTGCGGTATGTTCTCTGACCCGCAGATTGCGTGGGCTATGAGCAAGGCGTATATGGAGGAACAGGAGAAGAAAGCCGCTGAGACTGCTAAGAGCAAGGAGGGTAACGGCAATGAACCCGGAAGCCAAAACTCCAATCAGACTGACCCCGGAAACGGTCAGAACGATTGAACAGATCATCAACCGGCGCAATAAGGTTGAGATCGGTTTTAAGAACGGAAAGCTCTGCGTTTGGGAAATTCAGAGTAAAACAAAACATGAACAGCCTGTCGCATAGGGCGGCAGGGACAGCCATTTGGGGCTATCGGTACTGAAAAAGTATCGGTAGCCCTTTTTGTTTTGGTTTCAATGCCCTCGGAGTTTTCGGACTGTCCGTGAAAGCTCAGTCTTTTCGGAGATATGAGAAAGGCGAATACAGATTTAACCGCCGCAAGGCGTTGAATGGTCAGGGAAGACCTTAATCGCAACGGGGAGACAACCCTTCCAAAAACAGAAAATAGTGCTGAGTGAACAGCCTTGTTAAACGCAGGAGGTAACTACCATGGCAAAGATTGATACCAACAAAATTCCCGGTTATGCGGAAATGTCCGCAGAAGACAAGCTGAAAGCTCTGGAAGCGTTTGAGTATGATGACAACGCTGCCGAGGTGGAACGGCTGAAAGGTGCCGTTTCCAAGGCCAATTCCGAAGCCGCAGGGTGGAAGAAGAAGCACAATGAGCTGCTTACCGAAGAAGAGCGCAAGAAGCAGGAAGACGCTGACGCTCTCGCCGACATGAAGAAAGAGCTTGACGAGCTGCGGAAGGACAAGACCATCTCTGAGTTCAAGGCCAAGCTGATTGCTCAGGGATATGACGAAGCTCTGGCTTCCGACACCGCTCAGGCTATGGCTGACGGTGACACCGCCAAGGTCTTTGCCAATCAGGGCAAGTTCCTCGAAGACTACGCAAAGAAAGTCAAGGCTGACGCAATGAAAAAGACCCCCAAGCCCCCTGCCGGTGACGGTTCTTCCGACATTGACTATTCCAAGAAGATCGAGGAAGCACAGCAGTCCGGCGATATGGCTGCGGTGGCCTACTACACCCGCCTGAAAGCTCAGGAAGAAGCTCAGGCGAAACAGAATGAGTAAAGGAGAGATTTACAATGGCTGATACTCTGGCTACCAGCTTCGGAGTGCTGAATTACTCCGGTATGCTCTTTAACAAGGGCAACACCCGCACCCCTCTGTCCTCCATCATCGGCGGCAGAGCTAAGATCACCAATCATGTCGAGTTCGTGACTGGTCAGGAGTACACCACCGGCGGCGGTTCTCAGCCCGCTATTTCTGAGACTGCTTCTCTGACCGCTCCCGAAGCGTCCGTTGTCACCCGTGAGCCGAAGACCAATGTCACTCAGATCTTTCAGGAGTCTGTGGGCATTTCCTACGGGAAGATGTCTAACATGGGTACTCTGTCCGGCCTGAATGTCGCTGGTCAGCAGGCCAACCCCATGAACGAGCTGGATTTTCAGGTGGCGGCGAAGATGGCGAAGATCAACGCCGACATTGAGTACACCTTCATCAACGGCAAGTTCAACAAGGCCACCTCTGACGCTACCGTGAACAAGACCCGTGGTCTGGTGACTGCTATCACCTCCAACACCACCGCTATGGGTAGCAATCCCCTCGGTCTGTGGGACATTGCTGACATGGTGAAGAAGATTTACGGTGTCAACGCTCCCACCGATGGCCTGTGCCTGTGGTGTGACGCTGTGACCCTGTTCCAGATCAACGCTGACGCTGTTCAGAACGGTCTGACCGTGGTTCCCGCCGCCCGTAACATTAACGGTATCTCCCTGTCCAGCGTGGTCACTCCTATCGGCGTGGTCTACCTGTACCTCGGTGAGTACCTTCCCGCCGGTACTGCCCTGCTGCTGAACCTGAGCGTTCTGGCTCCTGTGTTCCAGCCCGTTCCCGGCAAGGGTAACTTCTTCCTCGAAGCTCTGGCAAAGACCGGTGCCGGTGAGAAGTACCAGCTCTTTGGTCAGATCGGTCTTGACCATGGCCCTGAGTGGTATCACGGCAAGTTCACCGGTATCTCCACTGACTTCACCGCTCCCACTTACAGCCGCAGCGTCTTCATCGCCAATGACGCAAACAACCCCGTGAACACTAAGGCCGTTGCTGGCGGCTAAGAGTGGCGCAGGAGTAAAACAGAGATTTTAGAAAGGAAAGGTGGAAAGCATGACGGACGCTGAGAAGTTGAAAATGGTGAAAGCCATGACCGGCGAGACAGACGAGGACACGCTTTCCACCTACCTTTCTATCGCCGGAAGCAAGGTTCTCAGGAGAGCTTACCCCTATGACGATACCGTGACGGAGGTTCCTGATCGGTACGCCTATACGCAGCTTGAAATTGCTGTGTACCTGATGAATAAGCGTGGGGCTGAGGGTCAGACCGCTCACAGCGAGAACGGCATTTCCCGGTCTTATGAAGATGGGGATGTGCCGCCCTCTCTGCTGAGAGAGATCGTTCCGTGTGCGTCCCTGATCGGGGGCGAAGCATGAAGACCATGAAGCGAAATCAAGTCCCTTTCTGGTATCTGCTGTATGACCGGAAGGAGGACTTGAAGGACGAGTATGGAAATGAAAGCGGAGAGTCCGCTATCATTTACAAACCCGCAGTTAAGATGGAAGCCAATGTCTCTGCCGCCACCGGCTCGGCTCAGGTGGAGCAATTCGGAAATTTCGCCGGGTATGACAAAGTGATCGTTACCGATGACCTGTCTTGCCAGATTGACGAGAATTCCGTGTTGTTCATCGACAAAGAGCCGGAATATGCGAAAGATGGCACACCTCTTTATGACTACATCGTAAAGAGAGTTGCCAAGAGCTTGAATTCCATCTCTTACGCCGTAAGCAAGGTGAGCGTGTCGTGAAGACTGTCAAGGTTCCTCTTTCTGAGCGTGGTATCGACACGCTGCTTCGAGAGATCGAAAGCTACACGGTATGGCTGAAAGAACGCTCCCAAGTCCTGCTTGATCGTCTCGCTCAGGCAGGATTTGAGGTGGCTTCCGCTCGTTTTGCAAAAGCCGCTTATGACGGCACCAATGACGCTTCCGTTTCTATGGAAACGAGAAGTGAAGGAGTGAGGGCGGTTGTTGCGGTTGGTGCGTCCGTGCTGTTCATTGAGTTCGGCACCGGCGTTACTTACCCGGACAATCACCCGCAAGCCGCAGAGCTTGGCATGAAGCGTGGCGAGTATGGTCAGGGGCATGGTAAGCAATCTTCTTGGGGTTACTACGGCGACCCCGGAACAAACGGCGTGGTCAAGATGAAGAAGGACGGAAGCACCGTGGTCATCACCCACGGCAACCCGGCGAATATGCCGATGTACGAAACCGTCAAAGAGCTGGAAGCTATGTTGCCCGATCTGGTAAAGGAGGTCTTTTCATGATTGATGTGGAAAATCAGATTTACACACCGATTGCGGAAGCCCTCAGAGTCCAGTTTCCGGGTATCAAGGTGAGCGGCGAGTATGTCAAAGCTCCTTCCGGCTTTCCCTTTGTGAGCATTGTCGAGCAGGACAACTACCCGACAGTGGAACACATGACCACCAGCGAAACGGAGCAATTCGCAACGCTGATGTATGAGGTGAATGTCTACTCCGACAAGGCTACCGGAAAGAAGTCTCAGTGTCGGAGCATTATGAAATTCGTTGATGACATGATGTATCAGCGAAATTTCAGGCGCATTTCCCTTTCCCCTGTTCCCAATTTGGAGAACGCAACGATTTACCGTCTGGTGGCTCGATACAGAGCTGAAACGGACGGCACTACACTATACAGGAGGTAAATGAAATGGCTATTTCCACCTACAAGGTTTTCCTCATGCACAAGGCCAGTTCTGAGGGAACCTACACGAAGCTGATCGACATTAAGGAATTCCCTGACCTCGGCGGCGAACCTGAAATGCTGGAAACGACCACCCTGAGCGACAATATGCAGACCTATATTGCCGGTATTCAGTCTATGGACGGCCTGTCTTTCTCCGCAAACTACGACATGACCGAGTACCAGAAGCTGAAAGCCTTGGAGGGCAAGAAGGAAAGCTACGCTGTGTGGTTTGGCGGCACCGAGAGCAGCGGCACGGTCACTCCCGATGGCTCCAACGGCAAGTTCGCCTTTGACGGTGAGCTGTCTGTCTATCCCGTTGGCGGCGGCGTGAACGAGGTTGTTGGTATGAACATCACCATTGCCCCGTCCAGCCCCATCAAGTTCTCTGCGACCTAAGAAACCTACGGCCTGAATGATAAGGAGGATTTATCATGGCAAAGCAGTTGACCATTACTGACCCTACCAGCGGTGTTACCTACACGCTGGAATACACCCGCAAGACTGTCGAGATGATGGAGAAGCAGGGCTTTATCGCTGCTGATGTGGAGAAGAAGCCCATGACTCTGCTTCCCGCCCTGTTCGCTGGTGCGTTTCTCGCCCATCACCGCTTCGTGAAGCGTGATGTGATCGACAACATCTATGCTCGTCTGAGCCACAAGGACGAGCTGATTAACCGGCTGGTCGAGATGTACAACGACCCGCTGGTGACGCTGCTGGACGAGCCTGAGCAGGGTGACAGCGAGGGAAACCTGAGCTGGAAGGCTGGCTGGTAAGCGACCAACCTTCCGGTAAACAGGGGGGCGGCGGCGAACAACGCCCCGCTCCCCTTTTCGCTTACACGGAAAAATTCAAAGAGGTCTTTCCGTACTACCTGTCTATCGGCATGACCTATGACCAGTTTTGGAATGAAGACTGCGAGTTGGTCAAGTTTTACCGCAAGGCGGCGCAGATCAGGCAAGACCTGAAAAATCAGGACGCATGGTTACAAGGTGCGTATTTCTATGAAGCCTTGGTTGACGCAGCTCCTATCCTCAGAGCTTTTGCGAAGAAGGGTACAAAGCCCATTCCTTATCGGGAAGAACCTTTCGACCTGTTTTCCAAGCAGGATAAGAAGAAGCAGAAAGAGGTTCAGGAGAAGAACGACAACAAGGCAAAGACCTTCATGGAAGCCTTTGCCATTGCGACCAACAAGAAATTTCAAGAGAAAGGTGGTGGCGTAAATGGCTGATAATGTGGAAATTCAGGGTTTGGAATTTCAGATTGTCAATGACAGCACTCAGACCGAGCAAGGTCTGGAAGCTCTGAGGAATACCCTTGGTCGTTTGAGAACGGCTTGTGGGTCTACGGCTACCGGGTTGAGCGGTACTGCTAAGAGCGTGAGAGAGCTGAAAAATGCTCTGCAAGGCTTGAACAGCGGAGATGTTCAGCAGAAGATCACCCGCATTGCCGGTGCGCTGAACGCCTTGGGTCAGGTCAGCAATGTGAAAATTTCCAGCTCTGTCGCCAATCAGTTGACGGCAATCAGCGGTGCGATTGACAACCTGAAATGGACGGACGGCGATAAGCTGACCGCTCTTGCTGACGGTTTGCGCCCTCTGTCCGAGCTTGGAAAGTCCAATCTGACCACCTTTATCAATCAGCTTGGGAAGCTCCCTACCGTGATTGAGGAATTGGAAAAGGCAGATATTGACAAGTTCACCCGGCAGATGACCGATCTCGCTGCCGCCATGAAGCCTTTTGCAGACGAAATGCAGAAGGTGTCCAACGGTTTCTCTGCTTTCCCGTCCAGAATTCAAAGACTGATTACCTCTACCGAGCGGTACAACAGCACGGTTCGGAGAGCTACTACCCATACGGGTTTGTTCGGCAAGGCTCTCGGTGGTCTGAAATTCGCCGTGGTTTGGCAGATGGCTCGGAGAGTCGGAAGTATGCTCGGAACGGTCATCACGGAGTCCAATGAGTATCAGGAGAACATGAACCTGTTTACTGTTGCTATGGGCGAGTATGCCGAGTCTGCTTTGGAGTACGGAGAAACCGTCAGCGAAGTCTTGGGTATCGACCTGTCTGACTGGATTAGAAATCAGGGTGTGTTCAACACTCTACTGACCGGTTTCGGTGATACCGCTGACAGAGCTGCCCTTATGAGCAAGAACCTGACTCAGCTCGGTTATGACCTCAGTTCTTTCTTCAACATTTCCGTTGAGGACTCCATGCAGAAATTGCAGTCCGGTATCTCTGGTGAGCTGGAACCCCTGCGGCGTTTGGGCTATGACCTGTCCCAAGCCCGTTTGGAAGCTGTTGCTCTGTCCCTCGGTATTGACAAGAGCGTATCTTCCATGACTCAGGCTGAAAAGGCAGAGCTGCGCTACTACGCCATTATGACTCAGGTCACTACCGCTCAGGGTGACTTGGCGAGAACGCTGGAAGCTCCCGCCAATCAGCTTCGTATTCTGAAAGCACAGGTTGAGATGGCTGGCAGAGCTATCGGCAATATCTTCATTCCCGCTCTGAACGCTATCCTGCCCTATGGCATTGCCGTGGTGCAGATCATTCGGGAGATCGCCAATGCGATTGCGTCCCTGTTCGGTTTCCAGATGACCGAGGTGGATTACTCCGGTATCACAAGTGCCGGGGTAGGAGCAGGGGAATTGGCAGACAACCTCGATGACGCTGCCGGTGCTGCCAAGAAGTTGAAGCAGTACACCGCTGGCTTTGACGAGCTGAATGTGTTTTCTCCCAATACCGCAAGCGGTTCCGGTGTTGGTGCTGGTGGGGGAAGCGGATTTGAATTCGCTCTGCCGGAGTATGACTTCCTCGGAAACGCCGTCACGACCAGAGTGGGCGAGATCAAGAAAATGCTGGAAAACACCCTTGCGGATATTACGGTCATGGTTTCTGGTTTTTCTCTGGCGGTTGGTGCCATTCTGGTTCTGACCGGAGCAAACATTCCTCTCGGCCTTGGCCTGATGGCGGCTGGTGCTGTCGGCATGGTTACAGCAATCGGTCTTAACTGGGATTCGATGTCCGACCCTCTCCGTAGGACAATCGGTATGCTCGAAACCATTGTTGGAGGTGCATTACTGACATTCGGTGCAATTCTCGCTCTGACTGGCGTAAACGTTCCTCTCGGTGTTGCGATGATTGCCGCTGGTGCGGTTTCTGTCGCTTCGGCAGTAGCTTTGAACTGGAACTCCTTAACAGGTGATGTTCAAGAATCCGTACTAAGCATTGTGGCTATCGTGAGCGGTGCTTTAATCGGTGTCGGTGCAATCCTCGCTCTAACAGGAGTTGCAACCGGGCTGGGTATTGCGATGATTGCCGCTGGTGCTGTCGGTCTTGCCGCAACGGTCGGTTTGAATTGGAATAGTATGCCGGACAATATCAGAAAGGTTACTACGAAGATTCTTCTCATTGCTGGGGCGGCTTCCATTGCCATAGGTATGATTCTCGCTTTCACAGGAGTTGCAACTCCTCTCGGCGTAGGTCTTATCCTTGCTGGTGCGGCGGCTC
>OGQA01001156.1_pt1 | contig 12655 bp, 8 predicted proteins | sample 1553011 | NCBI WGS metagenome assembly OGQA01 (sample SAMEA2580256, study PRJEB22360) | human gut metagenome | biome: human gut; feature: human-associated habitat; material: faeces | place: Denmark | collected 2008/2010 | reverse complement strand
GATTGCGCAATCGCAGAAAATATCAGAAGTCGGACATGTGGAAGCCGTTCTTCATATTCATGCTGGTGGTGTAGAGCACGGAGTCGAGCAGCTTGTCGGTTTCCTCCTTGAGCTGCGCGGCCATGGTCTCGTTGGCGGCGGCGAGCACTTCGCGGGCTTCGCCGTTGCGCACGGCTTCGATGATTTCGTCCGGTTCCATCGGCTGCACGTCGCCGATCTCGTCTTCGGCGTCGAATTCGTCGACCACGCCTTCCACCAGTCGGTCGATCTGCTCGTCGGTGGCGGCTACCATGCGGTGGCCCATGCCGCCGGTCTTCTCCTGGTAGCGCTCCACCGCGTTGGCGGTGTCGGCGAAGCTGGCGTCGCACAGGGCCGCGATGATGCGGTTCTCCCAGTAGAAGTTCTCGGAGGTGACGCGCGTGGTGGTGTCTTCGAGGTACTTCGGCGTGGAGTCGACGTTCGGGAAGAACGGCACGAGCGTGTTAAACGGGTTGGAACCGTAGGCAATCCACTGCACGGCACGGTTGACCTGCGGGCGGTACGGGCGAATCTGCATGACGGACAGCTGGCTCTGACGGTTGATGCCGATCGGACGGAACATGTGGCGCGAATGCTGGTCGCCGAGCTTGCCGTACGGATCGTACGGGGTGCCCTGGTAGTGGGAGCTCAGCACGTACTTCACGTCTTCGATAGTGATCTTGCGATCAGGCTGGCGAGCCCATGGAATGTCGTCCGCGGTCGGCTGGTGGTCGGCGTCCTGACCGTCCCACTGCTCGTCGTACGGGTTGAGGAAACGCTGCATGTACCAGGCGCGCGGGGTGTTGTAGACGTGGTCGGAATCAGAGTGGGAGCCGAACGCGTCACGCGGATTGAACGGGGTGACGTTCTCCACGGCCAGGTCCAGATGGTTGCGTTCGATGAATTCACCGAGGTCCGCGGAGCACATATGCTCTTCCTGGTTTCCGAGGGCATCGTCAAGGTCGAATTCGTCGATGCCGAGCTGGTTCGGCATGGTCACGTATGCCTCGTCCGGCACGCGCTTGGCAATCCAGTGGTGGCCGCCGACGGTTTCAAGCCACCAGATCTCATCCACATCGGAGAAGGCGACACCGTTCATTTCGTACGTGCCGTACTGTTCGAGCAGCGCGCCGAGACGTGCCACGCCTTCACGGGCGGTCTTGACGTACGGCAGTACGAGGGTAAGGAAGTCCTCTTCGCCGATACCGCCGGGCACTTCCGGCTCGTAGCCGTCCTCGCCTTCCTTGCCCTTGGCTGGGGTGAGCTCCACGAACGGGTCGGCGCCGAGCACGCGCTCGTTGGTGGTGAGGGTTTCGGTGGCGCTCATGGCCACATTCGCCTCATTGACGCCGGCTTCGCCCCAAATGCCTTCCTTCAGATCCGCGTTCGGCACGGCCGTGTACTGCAACGGCTCGTCCGGCAGATCCACTTCCACATGGGACAGCACGCTCTTATAGTGGCGCGGCTGCTCGTCCGGCTTGACGACGATGAAGCGCTTCGGGCAGAATTCGCCGTTCGCGCTGTCCTCATTGCGGGCGATGATGGTCGATCCGTCATAGCTTGCGTCCTTGCCGACCAGAATCGTGGTGCATGCCATATATGTAGGTTCCTTTCGTTTGTTTTGTTTACGTTTGCGGTATTCTTTGGTATTTTCTTGCGATTACGCGGTTTGCGCCTTGCCGGCTGTTCTCGCCGGTTTCGCCGGTCACGCCTTGCCGGTCAGGAAGATAGCGCCTTGGTCCGCGATCGCACCGGAATTACGCAACGCGCGTTCCATCTCGTTGAGCCAGAAGCCTTGATTGAGACCATTGAGAGGCGCGGTGGTGCCCCATACGTGCAGGTAGTATTCGTGATCCCGATCAGGCGGATACGGACCGTTGTAACGCATGGTGACGGCGGGATCGTCGCTACGGCCTTTCAACAACGGCGATGCGGCGGACGTGCGTCCCTGCACCGTTTCGGGAATCATCGCGGAAACCGTGCGGGAAAAATCGGCCGGAATCGCCAATGCATGTGAATCGTTGAAATCGTACATCAGCGCGTCCACGGGCAGATTGGCGAGCGACCAATGGTTCCACTGGAAACCGCACACCGGAATGGAATCGGGATCGACGAATTCCCAATGCAGAAACTGCACGGACGGGTCGAGCTCGTCGATATAGAAGGGGAAGGAAACGATCGGAGTGCCGTCGATGCAGTTCTCAGGCGGCGCCGCCTTGGCGAACGCGTCGGGAATGACGGTGAAATCTGCGGAAATCTTCATGCTTCCAGTATCGCGCATGCGCGTGACGCGACGCGGCCGTATGACGCGTCTACGCCGGTGGCGCAATCGACGCAATCGCAGCAATCGACACAACCCGCAACCGAAACGACCCCGTCCGCGCGGCGATCGCGCGAAACGGGGTCATTCCGGGAAACAGGGCCCATCAGAACCGAATCGCTCTCATAGGCACATTTGCAGTGGCGGAACCCTGCGGCCGCGATGACGCAGCCGCAAAGTCCGGAATAGCCGAGCGAAAGAAAGAAGGGGGAAAAATCACTCGGCCGGCTTGTAGAAGTCGCCATTGAGGGCTGCAGCCGCCTTGGCCTTGGCCTCTTCGAAGGTGACTTCGGCGAGGGAGGCGCGCACATCGTCCAGCGCCACCGGGGTCATGGACAGCGAGTTGACGCCGAGACCGGCCAGCACGACCGCCAGATCCGGATCGGCCGCGGCCTCGCCGCACACGCCCACCGGCATGCCCTTGGCGTTGCCCGCGTCGCAGATCATCTTGATGGCGCGCAGCACCGCCGGATGCCATGCGGTCTGATAGTTGGCCACGGAGCCGAGGGTACGGTCGGCGGCAAGGGTGTACTGGGTCAGGTCGTTAGTGCCGATGGACACGAAGTCGGCCACGTCGGCCACCTTGTCGGCCATCAGGGCGATCGACGGCACTTCGGCCATCGCGCCCACGAACTTCAGACCGAAGCTCTTGCCGAGCTTGACGAAGTAGTCGGCCTCATGCTGGTCGGCGACCATCGGGGCCATGACCCACAGGTTCGCGTCGGTTGCGGCGTCGGCGGCGGCGAGCGCCTTGAGCTGGCCTTCGAGCACGTCCATGTGGGCGCGCAGGGTACGCAGGCCACGCAGGCCGAGGGCCGGATTCGGCTCGTCTTCCGGAGTCAGGAACGGCAGCGGCTTGTCGGCGCCGGCGTCGAGCATGCGGATCACGACCTTCTTGCCCGGGAACTGGCTGAGCAGCTCGGTGTAGGCCTTGGTCTGCTCTTCGACGCTCGGCGGCTCGGAGTTGCCGATGAACAGGAATTCGGTACGGAACAGGCCAACGCCTTCGGCGCCGTATTCCAGCGCCTTCGCGGCGTCGGACGGCTTGCCGACGTTGGCGAGCAGCGGAATCAGATGGCCGTCCTTGGTGGCGCCCGGCTTGCCACGCAGTTCCTTGGCTGCGGCGGCACGGGACTTGGCGGCTTCGGCGGCGGCGATCTCGTCTTCGCTCGGGTTCACCACGATCTCACCCTTGGCTGCGTTGACGATGACGTTGGTGCCGTTCTCAAGTTCGGCGGCTTCGGCGGCGGAGACGACCGCGACGATGCCACGGGCGCGCGCCAGAATGGCGGTGTGGGAGGTCGGACCGCCCTGGGAAGTGACGATGGCCAGGGTCTTGCTCATGTCGAGCGCGGCGGTGTCGGCCGGGGACAGGTCTTCGGCGACGAGCACGAACGGGGTTTCGCTGACCGGCAGTCCCGGAGCGGGAGCGCCCATGAGGTCGGCGATCACGCGCTGGCCGACGTCATGCAGGTCGGCTGCACGCTCGGCCTGGTAGCCGCCAATGGCGCGGAACATGTCTTCGACCGCGCCGAAGCCTTCCAGCACGGCGCGCTCGGCGGTCTTGCCCTGGTTGATGAGGTCCTTGATGGACTGCGCAAGGGACGGATCGGAGGCGAACATGGCGATGGCCTGCAGGATCGGGGCGGCCTGCTTGGCGCCTTCGTCGCCGTTGGCGGCTTCTTCGGCGCGACGGTTCAGGTCGGCGTTGACGAGGGCGAGCGACTTTTCGACGCGGGCGATTTCGGTTTCCGCGGAGATGTTTTCGGCGCGCGGAGCGTCCGACGGTTCCGGCAGCGGAGCGGCCATGCGAATGACCGGGCCGACTGCGACGCCACGACCGATACCAACACCCTTAATGTTCATGAGAACTCCTTTTCCTGTTTCCTTGGGAAAAAATATGGATACGCAAACGATTGCAGGATTATGCCCGCCTTGCGTAGGTGAGTTACTGCAATGATCCCCACCGTCTTTGCCGGTAAATCATTTTCAGCCTGCGATTAGTATACACGAAATTCCCGCAAAACAAAACCGGTAAACGTTTTCTGTGTTTCGTAAAAACTGTGCTATGATAATCGCAAGAAATGCAGATGCCGGCAAAAGCCGCATAATGCAATCGATATGCAAAAATCGATATACATCGACGTGTAAATATCGAGACAACCCAACGTAAGCAAACCAACCACCAACCACAACAAAGGAGACCATTATGGCAACCCGCAATCTCGTCATCAACGATCCGGTCGGCATTCACGCCCGTCCGGCCGCCATGTTCGCACAGGCCGTCACCGCTTCCGGCCAGACCGTGACCATCGCCAAGGAAGGCGGCAACGCCGTTCCGGCCGGCTCCATCCTGTCCATCATGGGTCTGGGCATCAAGCAGGGCGACACCGTGGTCATCAACGTCGAAGGCGACAACGCCGAGGCCGTGGCCGACAACCTGGCCAACATCCTCGTCAACGCCGAGTGACGCACCGCGCATAACGCACTGACGCACTGACGTACGAACGTTTCGACCGCCCGCCATATTCGACGGGCGGTCGTTCTATTCTTAATAGGTTCTTCGCGGCTCGAACCGGTTCATCAGACCAGACCTTTGGCCGAGAAGCACACAGGGGTTCAGGGCACCCTCTAGGGCATTTTGACAAACACTTAGGGAGCCGGGCAAACGCAAGCCGGACACGACGGAAAGGACAGCGCATGGCAGGCAGAACCGACAGCGGCAGCTCAATCACCAACGTCGCGGCGACGGCCGGCGTGTCCATCGCCACCGTCTCACGCGTGCTGTCCGGCAAACGCGGCAAGGACGACGATATCGCCCGCCGCGTGCGCGAAGCCGCCAAACAACTCGGCTATTCAGTCAACTATGCGGCGAGCGCGCTGCGCAGCGACGTGACGAAAACCATCGGTCTGGTCATTCCGAGCGCCACGGAACCGTTCGCCGCGCAACTGCTCGACGAGATCGAGCCGACCATCGACACCGAATCGCAGCAACTGCTGCTGGGCATCGGAGCCACGCAGGAAGCGCAGGCGGAACGCATCGAATCGCTGGCCAACCGCCATGTGGACGGGCTGATCGTGGTGCCCGCGGCCGGCACTGACCTTGCCGGAACGCTGAACCAGTACGCGAACACGCTGCCGATCGTGCAGATCTGCGGACGGCAGACCGCGCCGCGCGTGTCCGTGGTAGGCATCGACGAAAACGCCGCGATGGAGGCGATCGTCAAACATCTGGCCGAGCAGGGCATCGCGTCCGCCGCATACATGGCCGGCAACGAGCTGTCTTTCGAATCGGCGGAACTGTTCGCCACATTCCACACGCATATGCGCACTTACGGGCTTGCCACCAGCGAAAACTGGAACCAGTTCGGCGAACGTACCGTGCAGCGCGGTTTCGATTGCGCCATGCGGCTGTTCAACGGGCCGCTCGTACAGCCGGAAGCCGTGGTCTGCGCCGACGATGCGATCGCGTTCGGCGTGATGGTGGCGTTCGACGCGTTGGGAATCCGCGTGCCGGAGGACGTGCTGGTGGTCGGCTACCATGATTCCGCCATCGCGCGTACCACCATGCCCCGTCTGACGTCGGTGCGTGCGCCGTTTGAGCGTATTGTGTCGGAATGCTTGCGATTGCTGGCTTCCGGTCCTGCCGGAGGCGCGGCGGAGACGGCTGCTGCGCCAGGCGGCAGCGTGCGCGCGCCCCGTGTCATGCTTGCCCCGCAGCTTATTGTGCGGGATTCCTCGGTGTTCCGCCGGTGAATCGCGAATCGAATCGCCGGTAATTACTGGAAATTACGAAAATCACGGAATCAGCGCGCAGAACAGCGCTTCGAACACCAAAACCGGATTGCCGTTGCCATTGAGCCTGCGGCGCGCGGTGGCGATGTCCTCCAGCCGGCGCACGGCCCCCGTACGGTCGAGCCGTACCGACAATTCCGTGATGGCGGAACGGTTTTCGAGGTTGATGAGTCCCACCGCGTCCTCGGCGTTGTTCTGCAGCACCGCCACGTCACGGTAGATGCTGGCGACCGAATTGAGCGCACGGTCGAGCACGTCACGCGTGAGTCTGGTGGCGCGTCGTTTGAGCTCGTCTTTTTTGGCGATCGCATTGTATGCGCCACGCAGTTTCGGGGGTATGCGGTCTTTGGGTCCGAGCCCGTTGATGCGGCGGAAATCGGCTTCCGCTTCGGACGCTTTGACGTTGACTTCCGCTTCGGCCTGCGCCTTCGCGTTGTCGATGAGGTTGCCGGCCAATAGCACGGCATCCGACGCGCGATGCAAGCCGAGCACGCCGACGATGAGCTCGTCGCGGTCCGTCATGACGCGTTCGTCCTTGGCATACAGGCTCGCGATGCCGATGTGCCCCTCCGACAATCGTGCCGCACGCGCCGCGATATTCGGCTCGAAACCTTGCGATTCCAAGAATTTCGCCACCGCCTGGTTGGACGGTACGGCCAAGTTGACGATGCGCGTGCGCGAGCGGATGGTCGGCAGCACGTCTTGGGCGCTGGGCGCGCACAGCAGCCAGATGGTGTGCGGGCTCGGCTCTTCGATTTCCTTCAACAGCACGTTGGTGGTGCGTTCCATCATGCGGTCGACGTCTTCGATGATGATGATGCGCCACGGCGCGGTGCCGGGCATCTGCTCGGATGTGGTGATGATGTCACGCACCTCGTCGATGCCGATGGTCACTTTGTTGGTGGCCAGCACGCTCACGTCGGGGTGGGTGCCGGCAAGCACCTGCTCGGTGGTTTTGGTCGGCTCATCGTTCAGGCCATGATCGGGGCTTTCGAGCGCGGCGGCGAACGCGCGGGCAACGTTGGAACGGCCCGATCCGGGAGGGCCGCAAATCAGCCACGACTGCGCGATGGCCTTCGGGTCGCCGCTGGCGATGGCCTTCAGCTGTTCGACCACCTGCGCTTGGCCTACTATGGAGTTCCACACGCTCATGCGATACCCCCGTCAGCGGTGCTCACGGTGTCGAAATCGGCTTTGATACGCGCCCACACGTCTTCGATGGACTGGCTTGCGTCAATGACGTGGAACCGTTCCGGCTCACGTTCAGCCAAGTCGAGGAACGCGACGCGTGTGCGACGCTGGAAGTCGTTGCCGGCCGCCTCCATGCGGTCTTCGGCATGCTGCAGCCGCGCATGCGATTGCGCCGGATCCATATCCAGCAGATACGTGCGTTCCGGCAGCAGACCGTTCGTGGCCCACATGCTCAGGTTTCGGATTTCCGCGGCCGTCAGCTCGCGGCCGCCCGCCTGGTACGCCAAAGAGGAATCGAGATACCGGTCGGTGATGACCACCGCGCCGCGTTGCAGAGCGGGCAGAATCACTTCCGCGACGTGCTGCGCGCGGTCGGCGGCGAACAACAGCGCCTCCGTACGCGGGGCGATGTCGGCACAATCGTTCTCATCCCCCGTATCCACGCCGTGCAACAGCATTTTGCGAATCGCCACGCCCAATGCGGTGCCGCCCGGCTCGCGCGTGACCACGCATTCGCGGCCCTGAGATTCAACATATGCGCGCAACCGTTCGACCTGCGTGGTCTTGCCCACGCCGTCAACGCCTTCAAACGAGATAAAAGTGCCCTGCATGCCTTTCACTGTACCGTGCGCCCCTGCCGTGCCCGGCCATTCGGCCCACGGCTTGGTGTCGCACGATGCCGATTGTCTTGCGGAACATCAGATCGTGCGACGTTTCGCGCGCCGCATAACGTCAGCGTGCGGGAACGACTTCAGGACGCGCGTAGCCTTCGTTGGCGGTCAGCCAGTCGACGTCAGCCTTCACGGTGGACGCGGTGGAGCCGATCTCCTTCGCTATACGCGTATTCGCCCAACCCTTGTCGGCCAGTTCACGCACCTTGGCACGGCGGTCGGCACGCGCCTGTTCGGTCGCGCTCACCTTCTTCGCGGATTTCGCTCCTTTGGCAGCGCCCTTCTTGGCTCCCTTCGCAGCCGTCTTGCGGCCACGACGCTTCGACGGCCCCTGCGCGCGCTTCTCCGCCAGCAGGCGGAACGCCTCGGCCGGTTCGATCGATTCGGGCGCATACTGCTTTGGCAGTGTACGGTTTGTCTCGCCGTCGGTGATGTACGCGCCGTAGAAGCCGTCCTTGATGGTCACGTGCTTCTGGGTTTCCGGATCGGTGCCCAAGTCGCGCAACGGCGGCTTGGCCGCGCCACGTCCACGACCACGTCCGTACTTCGGCTGCGCGAACAGTTCCTTGGCCTTCTCCAAGTCGACGGTGAAGATCTCGTCTTCGGAAGCCAGCGAACGCGTGTCGGACTTGCCGTCGGCACCGGTCTTGGTCAGGTACGGGCCGTAACGGCCATTGTTGGCCATGACCGTAACCGTTTGCATTTCGCCGGTTTCGGCGTTCGCCTCATCGTAGGAGCCGACTTCGCGCGGCAGGCTCAGCAGTTTCAGCGCGTCTTCCAACGTCAGCGATTCGGGACTCATCGTCTTGAACAGCGACGCCATCTTCGGACGGTCGGAAGCCGCCTTCTTACCGCCGGAACGCTTCGTCTTGCCCGCCTTGCCTGCGGCGGACTCGGCAGCGGTATCGCCGGCATCTTCCGCGCTCGGCATGACCAACGCCACGTACGGGCCGAACCGGCCATTGCGTACCTCGACGGTGCCGCCGGACACTGGGTCCTTGCCCAGTTCACGCGGCCCACCGGAATGGTTTTCAATCAGATCGTGGCCGACCTCGACGGTCAGCTCATCCGGAGCGAGCGTATCCGGCAGCGAGGCGCGCTTCGGATTGCCTTCCGCATCCAGATGCTTCATGTCCTCAAGATACGGGCCATAACGGCCGACGCGCACGTGCAGGCCATCGCCGATATCGATGGTGTTGATCTCACGCGCATCAATCTCGCCAAGCTGCGCCACCTGCTGCTGCAGGCCCTCATGCGCCTCGTCGGCGGACTGGGCCGCACCATCGCCGGAACCGAAGTAGAAGCGGGTCAGCCACGCCTTGCCGGTCTCATGGCCACCAGCAATCTGGTCGAGGCCGGTTTCCATATCGGCGGTGAACTCGTAATCCACATACTTCGGGAACTTCGTTTCAAGCAGTTTGGTGACGGAGAACGCCAGCCAGGACGGAATCAGCGCACGGCCACGCTCGTACACGTACCCGCGGTCGATGATTGTGGAGATGATGCTCGCATACGTGGACGGACGGCCGATTTCCTTCTGTTCCAACGTTTTGACGAGCGACGCTTCGGTGTAGCGCGCCGGCGGCTGGGTCTCGTGGCCGTCCGCGGCAACGTCCACGGCGGCAAGCTCGTCGCCCGGCTGCATCGGCGGCAGGGAAACGTTGTCATCGGTTTTCTTCGAAGCCTTCGCAGACTTTTCGGCCTTATCGCCAATCTTCACGCCCGCCGCCTCGGCGCTCTTCTTCGCGTCGACAACGCTACGGCGGCCCTCGCCGGTGGCCTTCATGAAGCCGGGGAATTCGATGACGGTGCCGGACGCCTGGAACATGGCCTCGCCGTCGGCTTCGGTCGGCGAGGACAGACGCACGGTGGCGGTGGAACCGGTCGCATCGGCCATCTGGCAGGCCAGCGTGCGCTGCCAGATCAGGGTGTACAGCTTGAGCTGGTCGGCCGGCACTTTGGTGGCGATTTCAGCCGGATCGCGGAAATGCGCGCCCGCCGGTCGGATACATTCGTGGGCTTCCTGCGCGCCCGCCGTCTTCGTGGCGTACTGCTTGGGCGCATCGGACAAGTACTTTTCGCCGAAGTGCCGCGACACCGCTTCACGGGCGGCCGCGATCGCCTCCTGCGACAGCGTCACCGAATCGGTACGCATATACGTGATGAAACCGTTTTCGTACAGCCCCTGCGCGGCACGCATGGTCTGGCGCGAGCTCATGCCAAGGCGATTGCCGGCCGTCTGCTGCAGCGTGGACGTGGTGAACGGCGGCACCGGACGGCGACGGTACGGCTTGGTTTCCATCGACGAGACGGTGAACGTCGCATATTCCAGCGATCGCGCGATCGCATTCGCGTGCGTTTCGTCCAGCTGCACGACGTTGTCTTTGACGCCGGCGGCGGTCAGCTGGCCATCATCGCCGAAATCCTTGGAACCGGCCAAACGACGGCCGCCAAGCGACACCATGCGAGAATCGAACGCAACATTGTTGCCGTCGGCGTCGGGCGCTTCCAGCGTGGCGGTGACATCCCAATAGGGGGCACGCACGAACGCCATGCGCTCACGCTCACGTTCCACGATCAGACGGGTGGCCACGGACTGCACGCGGCCCGCGGACAGGCCCGGACCGACCTTGCGCCACAGCACCGGGGACAGCTCATAGCCGTACAGACGGTCCAGAATACGACGGGTTTCCTGGGCGTCCACCATGGCGGCGTCCACATCACGCGTGTTGTTCAGCGACGCCTTGATCGCTTCCGGCGTGATCTCGTGGAACACCATGCGCTTGACGGGCACCTTCGGCTTCAGCGTCTGCACAAGATGCCATGCGATCGCCTCACCTTCGCGATCCTCATCAGTGGCGAGGTAGAGGGTGTCTGCCTTCTTCAGCGCGCTTTTCAGGTCGGCAACGGTTTTCTTCTTGTTGCCGTCCACGATGTAATACGGCTTGAATCCGTCTTCGATATCCACGCCGAACTTGCCGTACTTGGCTTTCTCGGCCGCCGGCACCTGGCTGGGCTGGGCAAGGTCGCGGATATGGCCGACCGATGCCATGACCGTGTATCCGGAGCCCAAGTATCCGCCAATCTTCTTCGCCTTGGTAGGAGACTCCACAATAACGAGCTTGCTGCCGGTAGCCATAGCCACTCCTTATTACTAGTGTTTGCAACGCAATAATACTCACTGAATACGGAGAAATGGCAAACCGCCCGTGTGGCGTATGGACGGCAGCATGCCCGGAACCGGCTGTTTTCAGCGCTTCGGCGGTGCGGGCGGCGCTCCCACCAAACCCAGTTTCGTCAACGGCGAGGCGGTCAGCTGACGCATGGCGAGCGTTATGCCAAGCACCAGCGCGGAAACGGCGGCCGTCAGCAGCGCCGTGGAAACGTACGCGCCGGCATTCGTCCATTCGGCGCTCATGGCGAGTCCCGGCTGAATCTGCCAGATGATATACGCGCCGTACAGGATGCCCAATACGCCAATCGTCAGCATCACACTGCCGACGATCTGCACGCTTGCCGACGAGACGCGCGTGCCCGGCCCATCCATGCCGCTGGCGAACGTGGTGGCAAGCGCCAGCAACGCCAGTCCGCCGACGATCAGCAGCGCCATAATCACGTCGGTCGGACGATGCCATTGCGCCGCGATCACCGACAAACCGACCAGCACCGTATACGCCCAGCCAATCACCGCCACCAGCGCACGCAGCACGCGCGGCACGGCGCACAGCAGCATCACGCTTGCCGCAGCGGCAAGGATGACATGCCCGGAAGGCGCGGAATTATTAGGATTCGATTCCAAATTAATAAGATACGGGCGTGGCAGCAGCGGCTTCAACAGTTCCGCGGCGAAACACAGGCCTCCGAATACAGCGAGCTGCGCGATCGACAGCCACCGTTTGCGCACGATCAGCACGGCAAACGCGATTGCCCCCATGATGACGCTGGTGGTGATGACCACTGCGGAAATGGCGAAGACGTGCACGACCGGCGCCAGCCAACCCGGCAACGCGGCATCGAATTTCGACCAGACGATATCCTCATAGCTTTGGCCGTCCATGGTACGCACGCCAAGCCACCAGACGCCGGCGGAAGCGGCAAGCATCAGCAGACCGAACACCACGCACAGCACGATGCTGGACACGCGCGGATGGCGGGTCAGCGGATCCGCCTGAGCCAAGCCTTTGTTGACATCCTGCGGAGAAAGCACCGCCTCGACTTCGCGCATATCAGGGAACGACAACGATTCCAACGGTTCCGCAGGCGTTGCTGCCGTGGGCTGCTGAAGCATGTTCACAGGCTGCTGTGGATCTCGGACAAGTGGCTTGAATTCGTTGGTCATAGTCACCGAGAATACGGCATCGCCCCTACTGTGGGGAACGAATCGGAGAAGATATAGAAAAACCTCCACGCACCCGGAAGAGGCCACTTACCCTTGCTGCATTCCTGCCCTGGGGGAGTTGGGTGACATACCGCCACGCGGAGGCTCTTGCCATATTACACCATGCCCGGACCTCGCCGCACCGACTAGACGCACGGGTACACTTGAGAAGGAATCGCACGCCATCCCTGTGCGTTTGCGTGGCTGCGATAAGCATCGATAACGTTTGGAAGGTTGTTTTGTTATGACTGATGCGGTGGAGTATCCCGATCTGGTGGTCGT
>OGQA01001143.1_pt1 | contig 12717 bp, 9 predicted proteins | sample 1553011 | NCBI WGS metagenome assembly OGQA01 (sample SAMEA2580256, study PRJEB22360) | human gut metagenome | biome: human gut; feature: human-associated habitat; material: faeces | place: Denmark | collected 2008/2010 | reverse complement strand
CACAAAATATTAACCCAAGCGGGCTCAGACAGAGTGTAAAATGTTGTCGCCTGGAATATGGAGGTGTCGTTATGAATAAGAAGGCGCTTGTAATAGAGGACGATAAAAACATAGCCGAGCTGCTGCGGCTGTATCTGGAAAAGGACGGCTTTGAGGTCATGATAGCCGCGGACGGCGGCAAGGGCCTGCAGCTGGCCGAGAACGAGGCCCCGGACGTGGTGCTGCTGGACATAATGCTGCCTGTCATGGACGGCTGGCAGGTCTGCCGCGAGATACGGCGCTCGTCGCAGGTGCCCATAATAATGCTCACGGCGAAGGGCGAGACCTATGACAAGGTCTCGGGCCTCGAGATGGGCGCGGACGACTATGTGACGAAGCCCTTCGAGGTGAAGGAGCTCATCGCCCGCATACACGCCGTCATGCGCCGCACCGAGGGCGGGGACAGCCCGGCGGCCAAGCGGCTGGAGTACGACAAGCTCATCATAAACCTCGACTCCTACGAGCTCATAGTTGACGGCAAAAAGGTCGATACCCCGCCCAAGGAGATGGAGCTTTTGTACCATCTGGCCGCCTCGCCGAACAGGGTCTACACGCGCAACCAGCTGCTGGACGAGGTCTGGGGCTTTGACTACTTCGGCGATTCGCGCACGGTGGACGTGCATATAAAGCGGCTGCGCGAGAAGCTCGAGGGCGTTTCGGACAAGTGGTCGCTCAAGACGGTCTGGGGCGTGGGCTACAAGTTCGAGGTCAGCGGCAGCTGACGGCGCGCCATGAAAAGCATATACTTCAAAAACTTCCTGGCCACGGCTATCATGGTCCTGGTGAGCTTTATGATGATAGGCATGGCCTTCCTGTTCATAGGCCAGAGCTTCGTCATAAAGTCGCACCGGGACAGCATGGAGCAGAACGCCAAAACGGTGACGCGGCTCATCGTCTCCCTGAGCACGACGGACAGGTACCTCAGCGACATCTACCTGAGGGTCATGCTCAACGTCACGGAGAGCATTTCGGGAAACCAGATCTTCCTCACGGACGAGGACGGCTATGTCTTCTCCTGCTCTGAGGAGATCGGCCAGTGCCGGCACATAGGCAACTATGTACCGGAATATTATCTCAATGCCATCGACCGGCTGGGCAAGCTGGACACGACGACGGACCTGGGCGGCCTGTTCGACGCCCAGCGCTATGTCTTTGCCATGCCGCTGACGATAGAGGGCGCCGCGGAGACGCAGAGCTATTACATTTTCGTCAGCACGGACAGGTCCACGATAATAGGCGCGTGGAGCGCGTTCATCTGGGTGTTCTTCGCCGTGGCGCTGGCGGTGCTCTTCCTGGCGCTGGTGCTCTCGCTGGTGGTTTCGAAGAAGCTGGCGGAGCCGCTCGACGAGATGACGGCCGCGGCGCGCAGGTTCGCGCACGGCGACTTTTCGGTGAGGGTCCGGGAGGACAAGGGCACGGATGAGCTGGCGGCGCTCACGAGCTCCTTCAACAACATGGCCGACAGCCTGGAGCGCTCGGAGCAGCAGCGCAACGAGTTCATAGCCAACATCTCGCATGAGCTCAAGACGCCCATGACGACGATAGCCGGCTTTGCCGACGGCATACTGGACGGCACCATACCCAAGGACCAGGAGGACAAATATCTCGCCACCATCGCCGACGAGACCCGCAGGCTCTCGCGCCTGGTGCGGCATATGCTGAGCCTCTCGCGGCTCAAGAGCCAGGGCTCCGACCTTACGAAGAGGCGCGACTTCGACCTGAACGAGCTCATAATCCGCACGCTGCTGAGCTTCGAGGGCCGCACGGAGGACAAGGGCCTGGACATAGACCTGCAGCTGCCCGAGGACCACATGACGGTCACGGCCGACCCGGACTCCATCACGCAGGTGCTCTACAACCTGCTGGACAACGCGGTGAAGTTCGCCCTGCCCGGCACGACGATAACGCTGCTGCTGTGGAAGCAGGGCGGCAAGGCCTATGTGTCCGTAAAAAACGAGGGCGAGACCATCCCGGCGGACGATCTGCCCCTCATCTTCGACAGGTTCCACAAGTCCGACCGCTCGCGCAGCCTGGACCGCGACGGCGTGGGCCTGGGCCTCTACCTTGTAAAGAGCATCCTGGACGCGCACAACGAGGACATAGCCGTCACGAGCCGCGAGGGCGTGACCGAGTTCGTCTTCACCCTGACCCTGGCCAAGGAAGTAAAGCAGAAGCCGGAGTCGAAAAAGCGCGCGGAGGGCCGAAAGAAGCAGGAAAACGAGAAGTCAGGCGAGGCCCTCTAATTCACAGAATGTTTTAAAGTTATTCATACCCAGCACAAAAATCGGAGTTAATCTAAACTTGACCTCAGGGGGTAAAGCTCATGAACGAGGAAAACGGCAGCCGCAGCTCACAGTGGTACGACACAAGCTGCTGGACAGCTGGCCCCGAGGGGCAGATACAGACCCAGCCGGCGGCAGCGGCTCCCCACCCCACACAACTACCTCCCCGCCGCTCCGCCGGCAACCCTGGCCGCAAGGGCCGCAGGGGAAACGACTCGGTGAGGGTCATCGCGGTCTGCCTGCTCGCAGTAGTCCTGATAGCGGCGTCGTCCCTGGCCTTTTCCGGCAGCGGCAGCTTGAGCTGGACGCCGTCCCGGACGGACGGGGAATGGGGCTTCGAGGACTATGAAAGCTATCAGGACTTCTTTGACAGCTACTATGAGACCAGCGCCAGCTCGCCGAGCGGCGGCAGCAGCATACCGAGGGCGACGGTGGAGGAGGGCTTCGAGCTCGCGCCCCTGCCCGAGCCGGAGAGCGCCGAGCTGACGCTCCAGGAGATCTACGAAAAGTGTTCTCCCTCGGTCGTGGGCATAACCGCCATGGTCAGCGATACCAGCTACTTCTGGGGCACGGGCATCGTCATTTCGGAAAGCGGCTTCATAGCCACGAACGCCCATATAATAGAAGGCGCATATTCCGCGACGGTGACGCTCTGGAACGACAAGGAATACGAGGCCCTGCTAGTCGGCATCGACAGCGTGAGCGACCTCGCCGTGCTGAAGATCGAGGCCAAGAACCTGAGCCCGGCGGAGTTCTGCTCGGACCAGGTCAGCGTGGGCGACCGCGTCGCGGCCATAGGCAACCCGCTGGGCGCGGAGCTGCGAGGCACGATGACGGACGGCATAATCTCGGCGATAAGCCGGGACATCCCGTACAACAACCATTCCATGACCCTGCTGCAGACGAACGCGGCCATTAACGACGGCAATTCCGGCGGCCCGCTCATCAACATGCATGGCCAGGTGGTCGGCATCACGAACATGAAGATGAAGGCCGCCACCTCGAGCGCCACCGCGATAGAGGGCATAGGCTTCGCCATACCGGTGAAGACGATCTGCTCGGTGGTGGATGAGCTCATCGCCTCCGGCAGCGTCAGCGACCGGCCCGCCATGGGCGTGACCGTGGGCACCATACCGGCAAACGCCGCCGAATACTTCGGAATACCCGAGGGCCTCTACGTCATAGGCGTGGCCGAGGGCTCGGACGCGAAGGTCAAGGGCGTGCTCGCCGGCGACATCATCATCGACGTCAACGGCGACAACGTAAGGAGCACCTCGGACCTGAGCGCCATCATCGCCGAATACGAGGTGGGCACGCTGATGACCCTGCACATCTACCGCGGCGGCGAGACGATGTATATAAACGTCGAACTGGTGGAGACCAGCGACATATATTGATCAGATACTTCTCACTCCTTTTCCATACATTTTCCCCTCTCTTTTTGCAAACAACCGGCCTTTTTACGGGCCGGTTGTTTGTATTTACGCCATATTCTGTTTGAGCCGGCAGACGAAGGCGTGCCATTCGTCCTCGTGCAGATGCTCCGTCAGCTCAAAGCCCGCGGCCTCGAGCGCGGCGGAAACTTCGGCCTCGCGGCCGTCTATGATGCCGCTCGTTATGAAGACGCCGGAGCGGGACATGAAGCCAGGGACGTATTTTGCCAGGGGAATGATGACGTCCGATACGATGTTCGCGAGCACGATGTCGTAACCCGTGCCGAGCTCGGCGCGCAGGCCGGCGTCGCCTATGATGTCGCCTGTGTACATGCGGTAGATGCTCCTGCTTATGCCGTTTAGCTTTGCGTTTTCTTCCGCGGACTCGGGGCTTTTGGGGTCCACGTCGCAGCCGGCGCAGTAGGCGCAGCCGAGCACCAGGGCTCCTATGCCCAGGATGCCGCTGCCGCAGCCGAGGTCGAGGACGAATTTTTCGGGCGCCGCGTATTTTTCGAGCGCCTTGAGGCACATCTTGGTCGTGGCGTGCCCGCCGGTGCCGAAGGCGAGGCCGGGGTCGAGCCGCAGGATCAGCCGCTCCGGCGCCTCAGGTATGGGATCCCAGCGGGGCAGGATGAGCAGCCTTTCGCCTATCTCGATGGGCTTATAGTACTGCTTCCAGTTCTCGGCCCAGTCCTCGTCCGCCACGAGCCGGGTGTCGGGCTCGAGGCCCGTGCCGGCCGTGAAGCCGGCGAGCTGGGCGCGGCCCTCGGGCGTGTCCTCGACATAGAGCTTCACGCGCGAGACGCCCCTGTAGCGCGCCGCGAGCTCCTCGTCCACATAGTCCCAGTATTGGCGGTTCTCCTCAAGGAAGCGCCTGAAGTCGGCCTCATCCTCTATGACCAGGCCCTCTGCGCCCAGCATGACCAGCTTGTCGCAGAGCGCGTCGAGCTGCCCGGAGCGCGCCTTGAACGAGGCTTCTATCCATTGCATATGTATCAGCTCCCAAAAAAGCCCCCTTGGAAGGGGGCTTTTAGTTGTATTATGCCGCGTCTCAGTCCTTGTCGTCGTTTATGAGCCCGTAGCCGCCGTTCTTGCGGCGGTAAACGACCGTGAAAGCGTCGCGTGCCTCGGCATTCCTGAAGACGAAGAACTCGTGCTCGAGCAGGTTCATCTGCAGGATGGCCTCCTCCACGGACATGGGCGCGATGTAGAATTTCTTGTTGCGCACGACCTTGAATTCCTCTTCCCCCGCGTCGTCCGTGGGGACCTGGAAGGGTTTGATCTCACGCTCTATCGCACCGTCACGCAGCCTCTTCTCAAGGCGCGTCTTGTTCTTGCGGATCTGCCTCTCGATACTCGCCACGGCAGAGTCCACGGAGGCGTACATGTCGCCGGTCAGCTCGCTCACGCGGTAGAACATTCCGTTGTTCTTGATGGTCACCTCGGCGCGGAAGCGGCCGCGCTCCGTGCTGAAGGTCACGAAGGCCTCGCTCTCAGTCTTGAAGAGGCGGTCTATTTTGCCTACCTTCTTTTCGGCATAGGCCCGCAGCTCCTCAGAGGCGTCCATCTTCTTTTCCGTAAACGTGAACTTCATTGGTTTCAGCTCCTTCCTGCGTATATGGGTCTTGCCATATTCATTTTAACATAAGCCGCGCACAAATAGAAGTATCTTTTGTAAATTTTACGAATAAACCGTGCAGCCGGGCAGGGCCTCCTCCAGGAGCCTGAGCTCCATGAAGGACAGGCCGCAGCCGCGCAGGTCGAGGGTGCGCAGGCTGCTCAGGCCGTAGAGCGGCGTGAGGTCGGTGACGGAGGTGTAGCTGAGGTCGAGCGTCTCGAGCTTGGTGAGGCCGGAGAGGGCCGAGATATCCCGCAGCCCGGCGTTGTCCGACAGGTGCAGCTCCGTGAGCTTGGTCATGCCCGAGAGAGGGGAGATGTCCATTATGCCGTTGCCGTCGAGGGCGAGGTTCGTGAGCGCCGTGAGCGTGCGCAGCTCACCGATGTCGTCGAGGGCGCAGTTTTTGAGCTCCAGCGCCGTGAGCGAGGTCACGCTGCCGAGGCCGGCGAGCTCTATGCCCCTGTTGTCGTTGAGCAGCAGGGTCTGGAGCGCCTTGAAGCGCGAGAGCCCCTCAAGGCTCGTGACGTTCAGGCCCGAGGCGTCCACAAAGGTGTCGTCCGCCTGGAACTCGCCCTCGCCGAGCCTGATGCCGTAGATCTCCTCCGAGGCTGTCACGGTGCAGCCGGTCAGCTTCTCCTGCAGGGCGTCCACGGCGGCGCCGGTGAGCGAGAGGTTGCCGGTCAGGTCGAGGGACTTGAGCGCGGTCAGCGTCTCGAGCGCCGCAAGGTCGGAGTCCTTGAGCTCCATGTCCTTCAGGCTGAGCGTCGTGAGCTTGGTGAGCCCGGAGAGCACGGAGAGGCTCTGCACCCGGCAGCCGTCGAGCCGAAGCTCTGTGAGCTCCGTGAGCCCGGTGAGGGCCGCGAGGCTCGTGACCGGGCTGCCGGAGAGGTCGAGGCCCTGCAGCTTCGTCAGGGTCATGATGGGCGAGAGGCTGGACACCTTCGTGTCAGCCAGGTCCAGCCGCGTGAGCTCCGACATGTTTACAAGCGCGGAGATGTCCTCGACAGGGTTGCCCGAGAGGTCCAGGCTCACGAGCGCGGTGCATTCGGCCAGGGCCGAGATATCCGTCAGGCCCTTGTTTGAGAGGTCGAGCTCCGTGACGTCAGACTTAAACTCCACGCCGCCGAGCGTGAGGTCCTTCACCGCCACCGTGGCCTCGTCTGAGAACACGGTGCAGTCGGGCAGCTTTTCCTCCAGCTCCTCGAGCTCGGTATCGAGGATCTCACGGCCCCGGATGTCGAGGGTGGTGAGGCCCTTGAGCGAGTAGAGCGGCTCAAGGCTGCCGACGGGATTGCCCGAGAGGTAGAGGGTGCGCAGCTCGGAGAGCCCGGAGAGAGGGGAGAGGTCCGTAATGGAGTTGCTGTTCAGGGAGAGCGAGCGCAGCTTCGTGAGCTTGGCCACGGCGGAGATGTCCGTCAGGCCGCAGTCGTTGAGGGTGAGCGCAGTCAACTGCGTGAGCTTAGCCAGGTCCTCCAGGTCGGCGGACGTGAGCGCGACGCCGGTGATGGAGAGGGTCTCGGCGTCCTGGGCGACCTTCTGCCCGCCTATCGTCAGCTCCTCGCCGTCCTCGTCCCTGCTGCCGTCCTTGTATTCGTCCAGGAGGGCCTGGGCCTCGGAGCCGCTGTTCTTGGAGAGCCAGTTTTCCAGCACGAAGATGGCGGAGGTGCTGTCCCCGGCCTGGTAATAGCACTTGGCCAGCAGCACGACGGCCTCCTCGGTGGAGCTTTCGTCCAGCGCCTTCTGGGCCGCGCCCGCGGCGGCGGTAAAGTCGCCGTCTATGTAGAGCTCCATGGCCTGGGAATAGTATTCCTCGTACTTGTCCGCCTTGCCCACGCCGCTTTTCATGAGCAGCACGGCGGCGACGATGATGAGTATGGCGAGCACCACGCCGACGGAGATGAGTATGACCGTTTTCCGGTCGAGGTGATGCCCCTGCCGCTTTTTCTTCTTGTTCATACCGACACCCCGTTTCAGAAGGCCCAGCCGCCGCCGCGGAAGAGCTCCACGCGCCCGCCGGAGGCGGTGACGCCGGTTATGGCCAGGTCGGCCGTGCCTATCATGAAGTCCTCGTGCACCATGGAGTCGTTGACCCCGAGCTCGCGCAGCTGCTCGAGGCTGTACTTTTCATAATCGCGGATATTGCTGGAATAGCCGCGCCCGAGGGCGAGATGGCAGGCGGCGTTCTCGTCGAAGAGCGTGTTGTAAAAGAGGATGCCGCTTTTGCGGATGGGGCTGTCGTAGGGTACGAGCGCGCACTCGCCGAGCCTTGACGCGCCCTCGTCCATGTTCACGAGCGTGCGCAGGGCCTCCTCGTTCTTCCCGGCGTGCAGTTCCACGACCTTGCCGCCCTCAAAGCGCAGCCAGAAATCTTCTATGAGCACGCCCTGGCATACCAGGGGCATCGCGGCGTGGACTATGCCCTCGGCGCAGCCGGCCTTCGGGGTGATGAAGAGCTCCTCGGAGGGGATGTTCGGGTCGTAGAGCACGCCGTTTACGGGGCAGCGCTCCGCCCCGCCGAGAAAGAGCGCCTCGGGTATGAGCCCGACTTTGAGGTCGGTGCCGTTGGCTGAACTGTATTCGAGCGCCGTGAGCCCCATGGAGTTGAGGCGCTCGGCCCGGGCCTTGAGCTCCGCGTTGTGCTGGCGCCAGTTTTCCTCGGGATCGCCCTCGAGCGCCCGCGAGCAGGAGAGTATTGCCTCCCAAAGGCTCTCGACCGCCCGGCCCTTGGGCAGGGCGGGGAAGACCTTCTTAGCCCACTTCACGCCGGGCACCGCGGCTATGCACCACTGCTCGCGGTTTTCCCGCGCGTCGATGTAGGGCTTGAGCTTCATGTACCGCGCCTGCATGCCCTTTGCGTACTTGCCCTGGTCTATGCCTGTGAGCCCGTCCGGGTCCTCGCTGAGCACGACGATGCGGGCGGGCAGGTTATCCGTCTGCCAGCGCTGCTTTTCCTCCTCCCAGGCCTTGACCTCGCCGAGCTTTTTGACGCTCTTGTGCCGCACGGCCAGGCGCGTGAGGGGCTGATGCCGCCAATCGACCTCGACCTCCGAGGCCCCGGCCCTGTAGCATTCGGCGGCCAGCAGCTCGATGAATTCCGGCTGGTCGAGGCCGGCCACGATGAGCACCGGCTGGCCCTTCTGCACGTTCGCGCCCGTGCGCGCTATAAGGCGCGCATATTGCTTCAAAACAGACTTTTTCATATTTTTCCTCACTTGATTTAAAGTTTAACTATTGTTGATATCAGGGGCATTGTGTGGTATTATGTACTGTGCTCTTGGCGGGGCACAGCGCTAAAAGGTATTATACCACACATCTGCGCCATATGCAAAATCTCCGCAGAAGCCATCTGTGGGAAAAGGAGTTAAGTAAGCAATGAAGAACACGGAAAAGACGATGGAAAAGCTCGTGGCCCTGTGCAAGAACCGGGGCTTCATCTACGCCGGGAGCGAGATCTACGGCGGTCTTGCCAACAGCTGGGACTACGGCCCCCTCGGCGCCGAGCTCAAAAACAACGTCAAGCGGGCCTGGTGGAAGAAGTTCGTGCAGGAGAACCCCTACAACGTCGGGCTGGACTCGGCCATACTCATGAACCCGCAGGTCTGGGTCGCCTCCGGCCACGTCACCACCTTCAACGACCCGCTCATAGACTGCAAGGCCTGCAAGATGCGCCACAGGGCCGACAAGCTCATCGAGGACTGGCTCAAAGAGAACCCCGTAGAGGGCGCGAACGTCGAGGCCATGACGAACGACGAGATGGTCGCCTTCATCCGTGAGCATAATATACCCTGCCCGGGCTGCGGAAAGTCGGATTTTACCGATATCCGCAAATTTAACCTCATGTTCAAGACCCACCAGGGCGTCACTGAGGACTCGGCCAGCGAGGTCTACCTCAGGCCCGAGACCGCCCAGGGCATTTTCGTGAACTTCCGCAACATCCAGCGCACCACCCGCCGGAAGATCCCCTTCGGCGTCTGCCAGATAGGCAAGAGCTTCCGCAACGAGATCACCCCGGGCAACTTCGTCTTCCGCACCCGCGAGTTCGAGCAGATGGAGCTCGAGTTCTTCTGCGAGCCGGGCACCGACCTCGAGTGGTTCGCCTACTGGCGCGGTTTCTGCCGCGACTGGCTCGTCGGCCTCGGCATGAAGGAGGAGAACCTGAGGCTGCGCGACCATGAAAAGGAGGAGCTTTCCTTCTACTCCAAAGCGACGACGGATTTCGAGTATTTGTTCCCCTTCGGCTGGGGCGAGCTCTGGGGCGTTGCTGACAGGACGGATTACGACCTCACGCAGCACCAGGAGCACTCCGGCCAGGACCTCAGCTACTTCGACCAGGAGAAGAACGAGCGCTATGTGCCCTACGTCGTGGAGCCCTCGCTGGGCGCCGACCGCGTGACGCTGGCCTTCCTCGCGGACGCCTACGACGAGGAGGTCGTGGACGCGGCGAAGAACGACACCCGCGTCGTCCTGCACCTGCACCCGGCCCTCGCGCCCATGAAGGTCGCCGTGCTGCCGCTCTCCAAGAAGGAGGTCCTCGCCGGGCCGGCGAAGGAGCTCTACGCCGAGCTCTCCAAGCACTTCATGTGCGACTACGACGACACGGGCTCCATCGGCAAGCGTTACCGCCGCCAGGACGAGATCGGCACGCCCTACTGCGTGACGCTGGACTTCACCACCGTCGGCGACGCCGAGACCCCGGCGGACAACTGCGTCACCGTGCGCGAGCGCGACAGCATGCAGCAGGTGCGCCTGCCCATCTCCGAGCTTGTCGCCTACCTGAGCGAGCGGCTCGCGTACTGAGGCGATATAGATGAAACTATCCGGCGCACGGCGCGGCCGCCGGCGCGAGCACCCCATAGCGTGTTCCGCCGCCGCGGCCTTCGCCGCCGGTTTGCTGCTGGCCGCGTGCTCGGAGCTCATAACCCGGCAGAGCTTCGGCAGCGCGGCGGCGCTGCTCACAGGCTTTACACCGCGCGCAGTCGCGGAGGCAGCCTTCCTGGGGCTTGTGATCTGCGGGCTCGGCTTTCTCTGCCGGAGCCTTTTCGCGGGCGGCCTGCTCGTGACGCTCTCCGTCGCGGGCCTGAGCTATGCAAACTATTATAAAATGCTCATCACCTCCACGCCGCTGTATGTGCAGGACATAAAGCTCATCACGCAGGTGGGCGGCATCGTGGAGATAAACGAGGTCTCGATGGGCTTTTCCCTGGAGAGCGGCGCTGCCGCTGCGCTCATGCTGCTCGTCCTGGCCGGGCTCTTTTACGTCTCGCGGGCCTTCAGGCCGGGGCTGAAGCATGCCCTTGCGGCGGGGCTTGCGTCTGCGGCGCTGTTTGCGGCGCTCTTCTGCCTGCCTGGCTCGGCCGAAGCCTGGTTTTACACGCCCTTGGGCTGCGGCCCGGAGAGCATGGAGACCCAGGCCCAGATAAACAGCCGCTGCGGCGTGGTGCTTGGGCTCTGGCGCTCCATCGTCGTCAGCTCTCAGGAGCAGGAGCAGCTGCAGCCCGAGCCTGACGAGGAGGAGCTGCTGCTGGAGCAGGCCCGCACCTGGCTCGAGGCCCTGCCCGAGACCGGGACCGGGACGCAGCCCAACGTGATCTTCGTCCTGGCCGAATCCTTCTTCGACGTGACGCAGCTGCCGGGCGTGAGCTATGAGGAGGACCCGCTCTCCGATTTCAGGCGCGTCTGCGCCGAGGGCGTGTCCGGGAAGTTCTACACGCACACGCTGGGCTACGGCACGGAGAACATCGAGCTCGAGCTCATGACAGGCATAAATTCCCGTTTCTTCCCCGCGGACGAGATGCTCTATTCCTGGACGCAGGAGCGGCTGAAGACCGTGAGCTGCCTGCCGGAGCTCTTTGCCGGAGCGGGCTACTATACGGCCTATCTGCATACCTTCAACGACAGCATATACGAGCGCGAGGAGCTGTTCACGGCCATGGGCTTTGAGGACATGTACTTTTCGGGCGACTACGGCGAGATAGACGAGAGCCTGGCCGGAGCGGACGAGGGTACATATTACAGCGCCATAGCGCCGCGGCTCTCGGGCGACTACTACGGCGACGACTACCTCGTGGAGCTGGGCACGATGCTCTATGAGCAGCACGCGCAGGAGGGCCCGGTCATGCTTTGGCTGGCCTCCATGGAGAACCACGCGCCCTACTATGCGGAGAAGTACGACTCCTACGACTTCCCCTTCGAGGCGGAGTTGAGCGAGGAGGCCGCGGGCGGCCTCGCGGCGCTTACCCAGGGCGCGGCGAACTGCTCAGAGGCCCTGGGCAAGCTCGTGGACTATTTTTCAGGCAGGGAGGAGCCGGTCATCGTCGTCTTCTTCGGCGACCACAGGCCGGGGCTTTCTCTGGTGCGCGGCGGCTCCATCTATACCGAGCTCGGCATGGTGCCGGAGGAGGTCGCGGACTGGACGCTGGAGGACTATGCCAAGCTCTACTGTACGGACTATGTGATCTGGTCGAACGAGCCCTCGCTGCTGCCGGCCGAACCGGGCAGCAGGCTGAACAGCTCGTCCACGCTGCTGGGCCTTGAGGCCATGCAGCTGGCGGGCATAGAGCTCGACGAATACTGGGGCATGTGCGCCGTCGTGGACGGCGTATCCGACGCCTGGAACTGGAATTTCTTCGTCCCGGAGGGCGGTGAGCCCTGCTTTTCGCCATATTCCAGCCTCGACAACGACGAGCTGGACATAATAAGGGCGATGCGGGTGTTTATGAACAGTACATTTTTCGGCACGGACGGCCCGGACTTTTGGGACATCTTCGCCGTTACAGATAAGGATACAGGGTGATGCAATGAAAGACGGCTTTATCAAAACAGCGGCCGCCGCGCCGGAGCTGCGCGTGGCGGACCCGGAGTACAACACGGGCAAGATCGTGGAATGCGTCGAAAAGGCGAGGGGAGAGGGCGTGAAGGTCCTCGTCTTCCCCGAGCTTGCCATAACGGGCGCGACCTGCGGGCACCTGTACTACCAGCGCTTCCTGCTGGACGCGGCGTTGGAGGGGCTGGGGCGCATAGCCAAGGCCACGCGCGGCGACGACATGCTGGTCGTCGTGGGCCTGCCCCTGCAGGCCAGGGGCGCGGTCTACAGCGCCGCCGCCGTGCTCTGCAACGGCGAGGTGCTCGGCTTCACCGCCAGGCGGAACGTGCGCGGTACGGTCTTTGCCAGCCTCGCGCCAGGGGAGATAATAGATATAAGCCTCGACTTTGAGGACTACTGCTGCCTGGATACCGAGGCGCTCTTCTGCGCCGTCAGCGTGGGCGAGCTGAGCGTCGGCATCCAGTTCGCCGCCGACAGGCGGCCGCCCCTGCCGCCCCCCGCCGGGGGCGGCGATGCCGGAGC
>OGQA01001140.1_pt1 | contig 12726 bp, 10 predicted proteins | sample 1553011 | NCBI WGS metagenome assembly OGQA01 (sample SAMEA2580256, study PRJEB22360) | human gut metagenome | biome: human gut; feature: human-associated habitat; material: faeces | place: Denmark | collected 2008/2010 | reverse complement strand
TTGAGTATGAGACCGAGAAGCGTCACTATGCTCACGTTGACTGCCCGGGCCACGCCGACTATATCAAGAACATGATCACCGGTGCTGCTCAGATGGACGGCGCCATCCTCGTCATCGCCGCCTCCGACGGCCCCATGGCTCAGACCCGTGAGCACCTGCTGCTCGCCCGTCAGGTTAACGTGCCTTATATAGTCGTGTTCCTGAACAAGTGCGACCAGGTCGATGACCCCGAGCTGCTCGAGCTCGTCGAGATGGAGGTCCGTGAGCTGCTCGACAAGTACGAGTTCCCGGGCGACGACACCCCGATCATCAAGGGCAGCGCGCTGAAGGTCCTCGAGAGCACCAGCACCGATCCTCACGCCCCCGAGTATGACTGCATCTGGGAGCTCATGAACGCTGTTGACGAGTGGATCAAGACCCCCGAGCGCAAGGCTGACCTGCCCTTCCTGATGCCCATCGAGGACGTCTTCACCATCACCGGCCGCGGCACTGTTACCACCGGCCGTGTCGAGCGTGGCCGCGTCAAGGTCGGCGACAAGGTCGAGATCGTCGGCATCAAGGAGACCCAGGAGACCGTCGTCACCGGCACCGAGATGTTCCACAAGACCCTCGAGTTCGCCGAGGCTGGCGACAACGTCGGCACCCTGCTCCGCGGCATCGCGAAGAAGGACGTCGAGCGCGGCCAGGTCCTTGCTGCTCCGAAGAGCATCCACCCGCACACCAAGTTCAAGGGCCAGGTCTACGTCCTGTCCAAGGACGAGGGCGGCCGTCACACCCCGTTCTTCAACAACTACCGTCCCCAGTTCTACTTCCGTACCACCGACGTGACCGGCGTCATCACCCTGCCTGAGGGCGTTGAGATGTGCATGCCCGGCGACAACGTCGACATGGACGTCGAGCTGATCACCCCGATCGCCATTGAGAACGGCCTCCGCTTCGCCATCCGCGAGGGCGGCCGCACCGTCGGTTCGGGCGTTGTCATCGCCATCAACGAGTAATTAATGTCCAGGGGGGATTCTTCCCCCCTAGATACGCGGCATAAATGCCGCGATACCCCCCTCGCCGGGCACTCCCCGGCGTCCGCGGGATAAGGTATCGGGCCGAGGCAAAGCCCCGTCCCGATGAAAAGACAGGGAATTGCCGTTTGGCAATTCCCTGTAGTTTTAAGTCAGGCCGTGCATGAAGCCGCCCAGAGCGGCGGAGTGGATATCGCCGCCTATGACGCGGCCCTTGTAAATGAACAGCTGGGCTATCACGCCCGTCTCGCCGCTCGGATAGCTCGTGAGGACGTAGGTGTAGCTCTCGCAGACCTCGCCGCAGTATTGGGAGAGGTCAAAACCCTGCTGCTTCTGCAGCTCGTTGTACTCCGCCAGGACGCCGCCGAGCGTCTCGGGCAGGACTATCTCCTTGGCCGTCTCGGACGAGGCGTCCACCTCCCAGCCGAGCGAGGCCAGATACTCGACACGCTTTTCGGTGGTGGTGAGCCCGGAGCCTGAACCGCCGGAGCAGATGAGTACGATGACCGCCAATACCACAGCGACGGCGATGATTATGAATACCGCGCTTCTTTTGCTGAGTTTTGATTTCGTCACGGGACATCCCTCCCGTTTAAGTATATTGAGAAGGGGGCCGCGATATGACAGCGGAACGCCTCGATAAGCTCATAGCCGACAGCGGCCTGTGGACGCGCAGCGAGGCGAGGACGCTCATCCGCGCCGGACGCGCCGCCGTGGACGGCGTCACCGTGCGCGAGCCTGAGCGCAAATTCCCGCGCGAGTCCGCCGTGAGCGTGGACGGCGAGCGCGTGAACTGCTCGAAATACCGCTACTTCATGCTGGATAAGCCCGCAGGCTGCGTCTGCGCGAACGAGGACCGGAACCTCCCAACGGTCCTGGAACTGCTGCCGGAGGAGTATAAGCGGCTGGGCCTGTTCACTGTTGGCCGGCTCGACAGGGACACGACGGGCCTGCTGCTGCTCACGAACGACGGCGACTTCGCCCACAGGGTCATCTCGCCGAAGTCCGAGGTAGAAAAATGCTACGCAGCCGTGATAGACGGCGAGACGACGCCGGAGGACGTGGAGCGCTTCGCCGCCGGGCTCACGCTGGGCGACGGCACGCGCTGCCTGCCCGCAAAGCTCGAGGGCCTGGGCCCCGGCAAGTGCCTCGTGAGGGTGCGGGAAGGGAAATATCACCAGGTGAAACGCATGCTCGCGGCAGTGGGCAAACCGGTGCTGGAACTGCGCAGGATTTCCATAGGTGAACTGAAGCTGAAAGAGGCTTCGCAGCCCGGATGCCTTGTCGAATTGGACAAAAACGACTTGTTGGCTGTCCTAACGCAATAATGACCGTTTGCATTTGCCTAATTTGTGCCATTTAACGAGGGAAATCAAAAATGTTCACAAAAAGAATACAATTTTCTATTGAAATTTGCACAGAAATGTATTATTATGTTAGGCACAAAATCGAGTAATATTGTGTATTATAACTAAAGCCGGCGCCGGACGCCGAGGGAGAGGGGACACGCCCGACAGGGCGTTTGCAGAGTAGCAGGGAGGATACAAAAAATGTCAAGCAGGGTGTTTCAGAGCGTAATCGTACAGATGAAAGAAGCGACGGACAGGTCGATCGGCGTAGTAGACGAGCAGGGCTTTGTGATAGCGTGCAGCGAGCTTTCGATGATAGGCTCGCATCTGGACGACATGCAGGCGGCCCTGGCAGACAACCCGGAACAAATTTTCACTTCAGCCGTCAGAACGTATAAGCTGCTGGGCGCGGCGGGCACGCGGTTTGACTATGCGGTGTTCGTGGCGGGGCATGATGCGGCGTCGAAGAGCATCTGCATCCTTGCGGCGGTAGCGATGAACGAGGCCCGCACGAACTACGAGGAAAAGCACAACAAGGCCACGTTTGTAAAGAACATAATATCGGACAACATCCTGCCCGGCGACGTGTATGTGCGGGCGAAGGAGCTGCACTTTGTGACGGACGTACCGAGGGCGGTATTCCTGGTCCGGCAGCTGGAGCGTTCGGACGTCGCCGCGCTGGAGGTCATCCAGAACCTCTTCCCGGACAGGCAGAGGGATTTTGTCCTGTCTGTGAGCGAGACGGACATAGTCGTCATAAAGGAGCTCACGCGGGAGGAGCGGCCGGAGGACATCATAACGGTCGCGGAGGAGATAGAGGCCGCGGTAAAGAGCGAGCTGCTGGTGAGGACGGTCATCGGCATAGGCACGACGGCGTATCACCTGAGGGAGCTTGCGGACAGGTACAAGGAAGCGCAGGTGGCCATAGAGGTCGGCAAGGTCTTCGACACAGAGAAGTCGATAATAAACTACGAGAACCTGGGCATCGGCCGGATAATCTACCAGCTGCCGACGACGCTGTGCGAGATGTTCCTGTCGGAGGTGTTCAAGAAGAACCCGATAGAGGCTTTGGATGCGGACACGCTGGAGACGATAAACAAGTTTTTTGAGAACAACCTGAATGTATCAGAGACAAGCCGCAAGCTGTATGTACACCGGAACACGCTGGTGTACCGGCTTGAAAAGATAAAAAAGATCACCGGCTTGGACCTGCGCGAGTTTGACCATGCCATAGTGTTCAAGGTCGCGATGATGGTCAAAAAATACCTCGACACGCAGAACACGTCAAAATACTGAGTCTCGGGGACAAACGGAGGATCGGTAAATGGTTCAGATGAACAACGTGAGGATGATCTACGACAGCAGCGGGACAGAGGCGCTCAACGGCGTAGACATCGAAATACACGAGGGTGAGTTCGTGTTTTTGGTCGGGCCGTCGGGCTCGGGCAAGACGACGATAATAAAGCTCCTCACCGGCGAGGTACAGGCCGCGGGCGGCGAGATAACCGTGAACGGCTTTGACATGCGCAGGATAAAGCGGCGGAAGCTGCCGAAGCTGCGCAGGACGCTGGGCGTCATCTTCCAGGATTTCCGGCTCATCGACAAGATGACGGTGTATGACAACGTTGCCTTTGCCATGCGCGTAGTCGGCGCAAAGAGCAGGGACATAAAAGAGCGCGTACCCTATGTGCTGGAGCTGGTGGGCCTGAAGGGCCGCGAGAAGCGGTATCCGCAGGAGCTCTCGGGCGGCGAGCAGCAGCGTGTGGCGATAGCGCGGGCGCTGGTGAACAGCCCGAGGATGATAATAGCGGACGAGCCCACGGGCAATCTGGACCCCGTGCGCAGCCTGGAGCTGATGCTCCTGCTCGAGAAGATAAACGAGCTGGGCACGACGGTGCTGGTCGTGACGCACGAAAAGGAGCTTGTGAACGCCTTCTCGAAGCGGGTCGTGGCGATAGACGGGGGCAAGGTCATAAGCGACGGAATGGACGGGTACTACAACTATGAATAGACTGGGATATCTGATAAAATCCGGCATAACGGGCATCTTCAGCCACGGTTTGATGAGCTTCGCGACGGTGACGATCATCATGGCCTGCCTTATCATCATGGGCAGCTTCGGGCTGCTGGTGGTGAATATAAACGAGATGCTCTCCGGCCTGGAGGACGAGAACGAGGTCGTGGCTTTTGTGGACGACGCGCTGACGCTGGAGGAGGCCGAGGCGCTGCAGCCGCTCATAGAGGCGGTGCCGAACGTGGCGGGCGTGGAGTTCATCACGAACGAGCAGGCGATGGAGGACTTCCAGGAGGACTACGACCCGGAGCTCTTTGAGATACTGGATTCCTCGACCTTCAGGCACAGGTATGTGATACACCTGACGGACATCAGCCTCATGAGCCAGACGAAGGCGGATCTCGAATCGGTGGACGGCGTTGCGGATGTGAACGCACACCTGGATTACGCGCAGGCCTTCATCACGGCGCGGAACATCGTGAGCATAGTATCGCTCATCCTTATCATCATCCTGATAGTCGTGTCGTTCTTCATCATGTCGAACACGATAAAGCTGGCGACCTTCACGCGGCGCGAGGAGATCGCGATAATGAAGATGGTGGGCGCGTCGAACGGCTTCATCCGCTGCCCGTTCATAGTGGAGGGCCTGGTGCTCGGCATACTGGGCGGCGGCCTGGCCTATCTCATTGAGTGGGGCCTGTACAATCTGGTGACCGGCAGGATAGTGACCGGCGTGACGGGCACGCTCATCAGCGTGGTGCCGTTCTCGACGGTGATGTACCCGCTGCTGGCGGCCTTCCTGGGCGTAGGCATCCTGGTGGGCGTAGTCGGCGGCTCGAGCGCGATAAGGAACTATCTGAAGGTCTGAACCGGCATAGGAGACACAGCATGAAAAAGAAAACGATATCCGCTATCTGCATAGCGCTGGCGTTCATCATGATAATAACGCTGGTGGTGTCGCTGATGGGCTCGTTCGGGGCTTTTGCCTCGGGCGGCCAGGCGGAGATAGACGCCCTGGAGCAGCAGAAGCAGGAGCTCCAGAGCCAGCAGCAGAGCATACAGACGAACATCAACGAGCTCATGGCGCAGCAGGCTGACGTCATCGAGCAGAAGGCCGCGATGGACGAGAAGAACGAGCTGGCGCGGCAGGAGATCGAGCTCATAAACGAGCAGATCGAAGTCTACACGGGGCTCATAGCCGACAAGGCGAAGGAGCTGGAGGAAGCCGAGCGCACCGAGCAGGAGCAGTACGAGCTCTATAAGAAGCGCGTGCGGAACATGGAGGAGAACGGCAGCTATACATATCTGGACATCCTGTTCCAGTGCCGCAGCCTGTCGGACGTGCTTTCGGCGATAGACATGATCGGCGAGATCATGGCCTCGGACAAGCGGCTGTACGAGCAGTACAAGGAAGCCCGCGAGACAACGGAGCGGGTGAAGGCCGAGTACGAGCAGACGCTGGAGCTGCTGGGCGAGAAGCAGGAGACGCTCGAGACTGAGAAGGCCGAGCTGGAGGAGCAGATCGCCGCGGCGGTCGAGGTGATAAACCAGCTCGAGGAGGACATCGAGAAGGCGAAGGAGGAGTACGCCAAGGCCGCTGCGGCCGAGGCGGCGGCCCAGGCCTCGATAAACGCGATAATCGCTCAGATGCAGGCCGAGGAGGAGGCCGCGCGCCAGGAAGCCGCCGAGAGCGGCGAGGAATATACCGGCACGGGCTCCACGGCCACGGGGACGTATATCTGGCCCTGCCCCTCCTGCAACATCGTGACGAGCACCTTCGGCATGCGCGAGCACCCGCTGTTCGGCGACGAGAGGCCGCACACGGGCATAGACATCGGCGCGGCGGCGGGCTCGACGGTCATCGCGGCGGACAGCGGCACGGTGGCCGTGGCGGCCTACAGCTCGTCCTACGGCAACTATGTGACCATCTACCACTCGAACGGCGACTATACGCTGTATGCGCACATGAGCAGCCTGGCGGTGACTGCGGGGCAGAACGTGACCCAGGGCGACGTCATCGGCTATGTGGGCTCGACGGGCTGGGCGACGGCACCGCACCTGCACTTTGAGATAAGGGTGAACGGCTCGACGGTGAACCCGCTCAGCTACTTTACGAATTACGTCGTTTATGAATGAGCCTCGGCACGGGGCTGGGATACTGACTGCGGGCGGCCCGAATAAGGCCGCCCGCACAGCGGCATGTATGCGGATGGGAGGATAACCATGAAAAGCAGATTTGGCGGGCTCCTGCGCGCATTTTTCGGCATAAAGATACCGCTTCTTGCGTTTATAATCATCCTCGGGCTGGGCGTTGGCGTGACCTACGGCGTCACGGTGCGCAGCGAGCGCGACAAGGTGGGCAGCGGCGACAACTACAGCCAGGCGATGAAGTATCTGGAGATAAAGAACATCATCGACCAGAACTACGTCGGCGAGGTGGACGAGGAGACGGTGTCTTCGGCGGCGTTTGCGGCGATGGTGACGGGGCTGGGTGACAAGTGGAGCTATTACATGAGCCCCTCGGAGTACGCGGCGTACAAGCTGTACTCGGCGAACCAGTATACGGGCCTGGGCGTTTCGATAGACAAGGACGCGGAGACGGGCGGCTTCAAGGTGCTGGGCGTGAGCACGAATTCCCCGGCGGCGAATGCCGGGGTGAAGGCCGGGCATATCATCATCGCCGTGGCGGGCAAGGACATCACGAACCTCACCGTGGGCGACGCCCGCAGCTTCATCAGCGCGAACCTGGGCAAGAGCGTGGCCGTGACGCTCATAAACCTGGACGGCAACCAGCAGGAGCTGACGGTGGACTGCACGCTGACCTATACGAACCCGGTGAGCTACGAGCTCAAGGACGGCGATATCGGCTATATCAAGATAGCGAGCTTCGACTCGGGCTCGGCGGAACTGGTGACGGCGGCGATAGAGAGCCTGCTGGGCAGCGGCGCGCAGCGGTTCGTGTTCGACGTGCGCTCCAACCCGGGCGGGCTGTACGAGGAGATGACGCAGGTGCTGGACTATCTGCTGCCGAGCGGCGACATCCTGGTGGCGGTGAACGAGTCCGGGGAAGAGACGGTGGAGCGCTCGGACAACGTGTGCCTGAGCATGCCGATGGTGGTGCTTGTTAACTCGGACACCTACGCGGCGGCGGAGTATTTCGCGGCGGCGCTGCAGGATTACCGTTGGGCCGGCGTCGTGGGCGAGCGGACGACGGGCAAGGGCCGGATACAGACGACGATAGAGCTCTCGGACGGCAGCGCGATACACATCTCGAACGGCAAGTACCTGACGCCTAACCGGGTGGACCTCACGGAGCAGGGCGGTCTGCGCCCGGACAACGAGGTCACGCTCACGAGCAGCGGCGACGCGCAGCTGGACGCGGCCATGGCCGACGTGCTGCTCAGATAAGGACAGAGACCGAACCGGGCATGGCCCGGAAATCAATCATAATTTGAGAGGAAGATAACGATGGCAGCCGACAACAGCAAGTACAAGATGAGTCAGGAGCGTTACGACGAGATAAAGAAGGAGCTGCACTATCTCGAGACGGTCAGGGAGAAGGAGGTCTCCGAGCTCATAAAGGAGGCGCGCTCCTTCGGCGACCTGTCGGAGAACAGCGAGTACGACGAGGCGAAGACGGAGCAGGGCAAGCTGTATTCCAAGATAGCGGAGCTCAAGGCGCTCATAGAGAAGGCTGAGATAATAGAGAAGACCGAGCTTGACGGCGGCACGGTGGCGCTGAGCAGCCGGATAAAGCTGCTGGACGTGGACGAGAACGAGGAGCTGGAGTACCAGATCGTCGGCTCGCAGGAGGCCAACCCGATGTCCGGGCGCATATCTGACGAGAGCCCGATAGGCCGCGGCCTGCTGGGGCACAAGGTTGGCGAGACGGTGACGATAGACGCGCCGGCGGGCGAGATAAGGTTCACGATCCTGTCGGTGGAGAACGCATAAGAGAGGTTCAGGGGGATATATGAGCGAGGAGACCAGGGTAGAGGAGCAGGAGCTCTCCGAGATACTGCAAATACGCCGCGACAAGCTCTCGGCGCTGCAGGAGGAGGGGCGCGACCCCTTCAAGCTGACGCGCTTTGTGAGGAGCGCGTGGTCGAGCGAGATAAAGGGCGATTACGAGCGCTATGAGGGCAAGACCGTGCAGGCGGCGGGCAGGATAATGTCCAAGCGCGGCATGGGCAAGGCCATCTTCTGCCACATAAAGGACGACAAGGGCCAGATACAGCTCTATGTGCGCTCGGACGCGGTGTCGGAGCAGGAGTTCGCGGACTTCCGGAAGTACGACATCGGCGACATTATCGGCGTGTCGGGCTATGTGTTCAAGACCAAGACGGGCGAGACCAGCATCCACGTCGAGAGCGTGACGCTGCTGTCGAAGAGCCTGCGCCCGCTGCCGGAGAAGTTCCACGGCATGACCAATGTGGAGCTCAAGTACAGGCAGAGGTACGTGGACCTCATAATGAGCGACGAGAGCCGCCGGAATTTTGAGATACGCTCGAAGTTCGTGAGCTATGTGCGGCGCTTCCTGGAGGAGCGCGGGTATATGGAAGTCGAGACGCCGGTGCTCAATACCATCTCCGGCGGCGCGACGGCGCGGCCTTTCATCACGCACCACAACGCGCTGGATATCGACATGTACATGCGCATAGCGACGGAGCTGCATTTGAAGCGGCTCATCGTGGGCGGCATCGAGCGCGTGTACGAGATAGGGCGCATCTTCCGCAACGAGGGCATGGACACGCGGCATAACCCGGAGTTCACGACGGTGGAGCTGTACCAGGCCTATGCGGACTTCAACGACATGATGGACCTGTTCGAGGACCTGCTCTCGGGCGCGGCGATGGAGATACTGGGCACCTACGAGGTCGAGTGGCAGGGTGAGAAGGTCTCGCTCGCGCCGGGCTGGCCGAGGCTGACGATGGCCGAGGCGGTGAAGCAGCACCTGGGCGTGGACTTCATGGCCATAGACAGCGACGAGGAAGCCGTCGCGGCGGCGAAGGCCGTCGGGGTGGACATGGACGGCGTGGAGCCGACCTGGGGCCACGCGCTGTACGAGTGCTATGACCAGAAGGTGGAGGAGCTGATGGTGCAGCCGACCTTCATCACGATGCACCCGGTGGACGTGTCGCCGCTGGCGAAGCGCAGCCCGAAGGACCCGCGGCTGACGGAGCGCTTCGAGCTGTTCATCTGCCGCAGTGAGATGGGCAACGCCTTCTCGGAGCTGAACGACCCCATCGACCAGAAGCAGCGTTTTGAGAAGCAGGTTGAGCTGCGCGCGAAGGGCGACGACGAGGCGGGCATGATGGATACGGACTTCATAAACGCGCTGGAGTACGGCATGCCTCCGACGGGCGGCCTGGGCATAGGCATAGACCGCTGCGCCATGCTGCTGACGGGCTGCGATTCGATACGGGACGTCATTTTGTTCCCGACGATGAAGCCGCTGGACAAGACGGAGCCTGCGAAGACGGAGCCCGCGAAGGCCGAGGCGCCGGCGCCGGTGGAAAAGGCGCAGGAGCCCGTGGACTTTTCCAAGGTCGAGGTAGAGCCGCTGTTTAAGGACTATGTGGACTTTGCGACCTTCAGTCGTTCGGATTTCAGGGTGGTGAAGGTGAAGGCCTGCGAGGCGGTGAAGAAGTCGAAGAAGCTTTTGAAGTTCGTCGTGGACGACGGCTCCGGCGAGGACCGGGTGATACTCAGCGGCATACACGAGTATTACGAGCCCGAGGAGCTGGTGGGCAAGACCTGCGTGGCGATAACGAACCTGCCGCCGCGCCCGATGATGGGCATAGACTCCTGCGGCATGCTGATAAGCGCCGTGCACCACGAGGAAGGCGAGGAGCGCCTGCACCTGCTGATGCTGGACGAGCACATCCCCGACGGCGCAAAGCTGTATTGATATGAAGATCCCGCAGGGCCGCAAAAGCGATCCTGCGGGATGCCTGTTTCAGGGCGTGTTTGACAATAATCGACAGCCGTTGTATAATGCAGCCATTCATGACGGATGCTAAAAGAAGTGAGCCGTCTGCTGCAACAGAACGGCTCACGGTTTTGAGAGCTGAGCTCTCCATCCGGTAAGTTTTATGTTTGTGGCGACCGTCTGGGTTTCCACGTTTTTATTATAGTCGGCGCGGCGGCACTTGTCAAGTTCGTGCAGATACGGGGCCGCGCAGGTGGAAAGGAATACGCGCATGAGAGCATTAGTGGTAGTGGACGTACAGAACGACTTTGTGACGGGGTCGCTGGGGACGGCGGAGGCCCGGGCGATGCTGCCGGGGCTGGTGGAGAAGCTGCGCGGCTTTGAGGGCGCAGTGTACTTCACGCTGGACACGCACGACGCCGGGTACATGCAGACGCAGGAGGGCAGGAAGCTGCCCGTGCCGCATTGCGTGAAGGGCACGCCGGGCTGGCAGCTCGCGCCGGAGGTCGAGGCCGTCCGGCAGAGCCTCGGCGCCAAGGCCGTCGAAAAGCCGACCTTCGGCAGCGAGGCGCTCGTCGAAGAGCTGAAGGCGCTGTACGAATCGGGAGGGCTGGAGTCCGTCGAACTCGTCGGCCTGTGCACGGATATCTGCGTCGTGTCGAACGCGCTGCTGCTCAAGGCCGCGATGCCGGAGCTGCCCATTTCGGTGGACGCAGCCTGCTGCGCCGGCGTGAGCCCGGCCTCGCACGAGGCGGCCCTGACGGTCATGGAGTGCTGCCAGATAGAGGTAAAACGATAAACGAACGCAAACGAGGGCCCCAAACGGGGCCCTCGCTTTTCTATGTGCGGGCCTCAGCTGCGCTCGGCGAGGTAGAGGCTCACGCGGTCCTGGGTGTAGGCGGCGGCCTGCGAGGCCGGTATCTGCCCGGAGAAGAACTGCGCCGCGTCCTCTTCCATGATGCCGGTGACGGCGGGCAGGAGGTCGCTGAGGGTGGAGGTGCCCTCCAGCAGCTCGCGGAATTTGCGCACGTCGTCCTCGCTGAGGCGGTAGACGGTGCCGTAGAAGTCCAGGCCCGGGCCGCTCATGACGTCGAGCTGGGCGTCCAGGACGGCGGCGCTGCTGGGGAAGGCCAAGTCGGTGAGGCCCTGGTTCTGCTCGTCGAGCACGCTCCTGACGAATTGCCAGGCCGCGTCGCCGTGCTCCGAGCGGGCGGAGATGGCAAAGCTGAGTCCGGGCGTGAACATGCTGCCGTTCGTCGTGTCGTTCGGCGCGCCGGCGAAGACGTAGGCCCCGCCGTAGTTCTGGCTGATCGCGGCGAGCCGGATGAAGTTCTGCAGCTGCTCGAACTGGAGCAGGCCGGAGTAGAGCGAGGCGTAGTCGTCGGAAAGCTCGGGCGCGGCGGCGGCACACTGCTCGAGCAGGGCGATGTAGTCCTCGCTGTCGAAGCTGCAGACGCCGGCCTCGAGGTCTACGAACTGCCCGACGGCGAAGCGGCTGAGCCAGCCCCAGAGCGTGTCCCGGGTCATCCAGCCGGGGAAGAGCGGCAGCCCGAGCGCGTCCGCTGCGGCCTTGGCGTCCTCATAGCTCACGCCCGGCCCGGAGATGCAGGCCGAGGGCGCGGTGAAGGTGGAGATGGAGAAGGCTTTGGGCAGCCAGAACAGCCCGCCTTCGGCGCACATGGCCTGCAGCAGGCTGGGCACCAGCGTGTCCCGGCTGTATTCCGGGTCGGCGTCGAGGCGCGGCAGCAGATCCTCCAGCGCCGAGCAGCCCAGTCCCAGGCGGCTGCGGTCCTCGAAGGCGAAGATGTCCGGCCCGTCGCCTGCGGTAAGCTCGGCCTGGAGCCGCTCGGGCGTCAGCCCCTCCTCGTCCATGTACCGGATGCTGATAGAGCAGTCTTCGCTTTCGCGGTTGAAGGCGTTGACTATGTCGGGCAGCTCGAGCAGCCTGTGCTCTGCCAGCAGCGTGAGCCTGAGCTTTGGCGCGGCGGCCTCGACGGAGAGGCTCTCGAGCATGTCCATGCCGCGATAGCAGCAGAGCAGGGCGCCGCCGTCCCCGAGCCGCGCGAGGTGGGTGTAGGAGGGCGAGACGACGCCCGGCTCGTCCCAGTAGAAGAGCGGCTCAGGCCCGTCCTCGCCGAGGCGGCAGACACATTCGCGGCCCTCGAGCTCGCCGCCGAGCAGAAGGCCGCCGTCCGAGTCCAGGCCGATGGCGGTAACGTTGAGGCCGCCGGTTTCGAGTGGCAGCAGCACCATGGCCTCGCGATCCAGCTCGAAGAGCGTGCCGAGGCGGTAGATGGGGTTCCAGGCGAGCAGGCAGAGCCGCCCGGAGCAGGGCTGCAGCGCGCAGAGATAGCCGTAGTCGTGCTCGAGCAGGGCGGAGCGGCCCGTCTCGCCCCAGGCCGAGAGCTCCACGAC
>OGQA01001134.1_pt1 | contig 12751 bp, 6 predicted proteins | sample 1553011 | NCBI WGS metagenome assembly OGQA01 (sample SAMEA2580256, study PRJEB22360) | human gut metagenome | biome: human gut; feature: human-associated habitat; material: faeces | place: Denmark | collected 2008/2010 | reverse complement strand
AGCGTTAAATTTATTCTTTCAAACACGTTCGGTTTTTCCGCCGACAATATGTATCGGCTTATCGCAAAAAACGTCGGAAACGGCAGGCAAATCGTCATCGTACCCGACAAGTTTTCACTTGCTTTTGAAAGGAATATCTTAAAAAAACTCGGGCTGACCTCGACGTTCGACGTGGACGTTACGTCGTTTATGCGACTTGCCGTGAAAGCAATGCGCGGGAAAAACAGGAAGTGTTTGACGCCCGAAGGCTCGGTCATGCTGCTGAAAAGGGCAATCGACGAGGTGAAAAACGACCTTACCGTTTATAAGGACGTCGACGACGTGACTTTTCCCAGGGAAATGTACGCCGTCATCACCGCTCTTCGAAACAGCGGCGTCAATGCCGAAAACACGTTGGCGGTCGACGACGAAAAACTGAAAGACGTCGGTATTATTTACGAAAAATATCTTGAAATACTGCACAAATCGTTTATTGATTCGACCTCGCGGCTCGAAGCGTTTTCCGCGGGCATCGGCGACGATTTTTCGGACGCCGACGTATATATTTTCGGATTTCCCGATTTCACCGCAACCCAGTATGAGATAATTTTCCGTCTTTTCGTCCACGCAAGGAACGTGACGATAGGGCTTATCGCGCCCGATGACGACGCGAAAAACAAAAGACTGTACCCGAGCCGCGCTTTCAAAAAACTCACAAGCGGGCTTTCGGACGCGAATATCGCATACGACGTAACGTACGCTTTCGTCGGGCTCGATAACGTCAAAAAACAACTTTCAAACCTGTTTTCATACGCCAAACTTCCTTCCGTCGAAACCGACGAGAAAGTTGAGATTATCGAGGCGAAAAACATCATGGACGAGATGGAATACGTCGCGAAAAACATTCGCCGCGCGGTAATCGAACAAAAACTGAGATACAAAGACTTCGCCGTCGTCGTGCCGTCGTCGGACGACTACGAAAACGACGTCAGAAACGTCTTTACGCGATACGACGTGCCTTATTTTCTGGACAAAAAAATACCTTTTTCGTCCGCGCCGCAGGCAAGATATATTTTGTCGGCGATCAGGTGCGCGTCCGACGGCTTCGATTTTTCGGACGTCAATGCGCTTATCAAAAATCCGCTGTTTTACAAAAACCCGGAAGGGTACGAAAGCGTGCAACTTTTTGAAAATTACGTGCTGAAAAACGCGCTTTCAAACAAACTCCACAAAAAATTCAAAAACGAAGCGGCGGAAAGCGTCAGAAAACGCATATTCGACGTAACCGCGCCTTTTTCGGGACTTGACGGAAAGGACGTCAAAGAATACGTTGCTGCGCTTAACGCTTTTTTGGAAAACGAAAAAATCAAGGAATATTCGGAAACCGTCTCGGACGAAATCAAAACCGTCGAAAGCAAGGCTGCCGAACAGTTTTACGATAAGTTCGTCGATATCGTCGACGAAATGCAGGTCGTCTTAAAAGACACGACTTTTTCGCTTTATGAGTTTTCGGAAACCTTGAAAGGAGTGTTTGAAAACGTCAAAGTCGCGCTTGTGCCGATGTATCTCGACAGCGTTTACGTCGGACAAAGCAACGAAAGTTTCTTTGACGGAATAAAAATAATGTACGTGTGCGGGGCGGTCGAAGGACTTGTGCCGCGTTCTGTCGCAAATACCGCCGTGCTTGGCGTAAAGGAAGAAGAAAGCCTTCTGAAAAACGGGCTCGATTTATACCCGTCGAAGAAGGAGAGCGTGAAAAACAACGCGTTTGAACTCATATCCCTTCTGACAAAGCCCGAAAAAGTCGTCGTGTCGTATCCCGTAAATTATAAGGGAACGGAAGGGCGCGCGGCGGCGTTTGTCGCGTCGATGACGGATTACTTCACCGTCGGCGGCAGACCGCTTTCGCCCGTTCGCACCGACAAAAAACGCGCGTTGACCAAGGATGAGGAGTTGAAAGAGTACGCCTTCGACACGGCAACATACGAAAACGGAAAATACAAACTGCTGCTTTCAAAATCCGCAAAAGCGAAAGTCGACGCCGGCAGTTTCTTTTCGCTGTTGTCCGACGAAGAAAAATCTTACGTCGAAAAACTTATTGAAACGTCCGACTCGCAAGAAAGCGTGAAAATCAACACGTCGCTCGATCGGGGCGTGTTTTCGGCAAGCCAGCTGGAAACGTATTTCGCCTGTCCGTACAAACAGTTTTTGCGCTACGGCATAAGGCTGAAACCGCGCGAAGAAGGTGTGCTTCGTACCCTTGAAACGGGCACGCTCATGCACGCGATTATGGAAAAGTTCGTGAAAGAAAAGGCTTACGAAAACCCGACGGACGAGATTATCGCAAGCGTTTGCGACCGCGCCGTGAAAGAACAGCTCGAATCCCCCGATTTTATGCAGTTCGACGCCGCAAAAAACAAGCTTTCTTTCGACCGCGTGAAAAAGGAAGGCGCGAAAATCTGCAAGGAAATCGCCGCGCAGTTCCAAAAATCCGATTTCAAGCCGTACCTTGCGGAAGCGAAAATCGGAAAGAAGGGCGAGGCGAATTTTGAAGGGCTTAAAATCAAAAAGGACGGGAAAGAGTACGTCCTTGTCGGAAGTATTGACCGCATCGACGAAAATGACGGGTATTTCGCGATAATCGATTATAAGAGTTACTCAAAAAATCTTTCGGTGAAAGATATTTACAGCGGCGAAAAAATCCAGCCCGTTTTATATATGGACGCCGCGAAAAACAAGGATCTGAAATATCCCGTCGGCATGCTTTATCAACCCGTTTCGGTGGGATATAAAACAAAAGGAAAAAACCGCTTCAAAATGAGCGGATTCATAATCAACGATCCCGCGATTATTTCGATGATGGACAATACGCTGACTGCGGGGAAAAGCAGCGACTTTCTTCCCGTTTCGCTGAAAAACGACGGAACAGCGGGCAGTCGGAAAAACGTCGTGGCGGATACGGCATTTCTCGCATTTGAAAAGTACGCCGAAAAACTGTCCGAACAGGCGATTGGCGAAATTCTGGACGGCAACGTCGCGCCGTCTCCGCTCAAAGAGGCGTGCGGCTATTGCGACTATAAGGATATGTGTCCGTACGAGGGCGACGAACGGTTTGTCCGCGACGGCTTCCCGAAAATATCTTCGCCCGAAGACCTTATGACGCTTGCAAACGGCGGCAAAATCGAAAGCCGCATCGAAAAGGAGACGAACGAAGATGACTAAGTGGACGAACGAACAAATTAACGTCTTTGACGCAAGCGGCAACGTTCTCGTATACGCCTCGGCAGGCAGCGGGAAAACGTCGGTCATGGTCAAAAAAATCGTCGACGACGTCGTGAAAGGAGTGCCCGTCAAGGATATTCTCGTCGTGTCGTACACGAAAACGTCGGCAACGGATATGCGACTGAAAATCATCAACGCGCTGTTCGACGTCGCAAAGGACGAAAACGTCAAAGACGTCGACAAAATCCGCGAAGAAATCGACAACCTTCCGTTTGCCGAAATCGGCACGATGGACTCGTTTTTAGGAAGGCTTATCAAGGAAAATTTCGAATACCTTAAAATCTCGCCGAAAGCGCAGCAAATGGACGAGACCGAGTCCAAGGATATGAAACGCCGCGCCCTGAAAAAGGTGATGAACGACGAATACGAAAAACAGGCGGAAGACTTTATCCGCGTTGCGTCGCGCGCGTCGGGCATCGTCGACGATACCCCGCTTTCGGAAATAGTATTGAGAATTTACGACGCGATTTCCATAAACCCGCGTCCCGACGAGTTCAAGGCGATGCTGCTTTCAAGCGTCACCGACAACCCCGACAGCGTTTACGGAAAAGTCATACTTGATTTTTATCGCGACCTTGCGGCGGAAACTTTGCCGTTTGCGAGAAGGACGATTGACGTTACCTCGCTCGGCGGCGCGCCGGATTACGCCGCTGCACTCAGGTATTCCGTTGAAATCCTTGAAAAACTTTCGGATATGCAAAACTCCGACGACGCGAAGAACATAATCGCCGAGTTTGTGAAACCGAAATTCAGCAGTAAAAAGTCCATTATAACCATTGAAGATAAGGAGCTTGTCGCGGCGGCTCGCGACAAAACCGCCGAAATAATCGAGAATCTTTCCGAAAAACTTTTTGTCGATTACACAAACTATAACGTGAACGACGCAAAAGAGTTTATGCGCGTCGTTATGCGCGTCGTCGAAGAGTTCGACCGCGAGTACGAAAGACTTAAAAAACGCGAAAATAAAATCGACTTTGCCGACTTGTCGAAATACGCCGTAAAACTTCTGAAAGACGAGTCCCGCAGGGAAGAAATAAGACAAAAATTCTCGCTCGTGTTCGTGGACGAATATCAGGACATCAACCCGTTGCAGGAAGAAATTTTGTTGAAAATCACCGACGGCAATCTGTTTATGGTCGGCGACGTCAAACAAAGCATTTACGCCTTCCGAAACGCCGACTCCAAAATCTTCACCGACAAAAAGAAGTCGTTTGAAACGGGAAGGTCGCAAGGTCGCGCGCTGCCGATGACCGCAAACTTCCGAAGCGATCAGGGCGTTCTGGAATTTGTCGACCGCGTGTTTTCGGGGATAATGACGCTCACTCACGGCGGGTGCGATTATAAAAACGAAAGCCTTTTCATAAAAGACGGATTTAAGGGCGAAATGTCGAAAAACGCGCGCATTATGCTTGTGAAAAACGATCCTTCGCGCGAAGAAACCGAAATTTCCGGCGTTTACAGCGTAATGTCGCACGAAAGAAACTCGTCATTGGACGAAATAAGCGGTTATACGGAAGGCAGCGCGGTTGCCAAAGAAATCAAGAAAATAATCGGCTCAAAATATGTCAAAAGAGACAACTCGCCGCTTGAATACAAAGATATCGCGGTGCTTTTCAGGAAAAGGGGAAGCGGCGCAGACGGATTTTTGCGCGCGCTGACCGACAACGGTATTCCTTACGCCAGCGACGGCTTTATCGAAGGCGCGGGCAAACGATATATAAAAGAACTTTCCTGCTTTATAAAAGCGGTCGACAACTCGCTGGACGATATCGCGTTCGTCGGGTTTTTAAGGTCGCACTTCGGAAAATTTTCGGATGAGGACGTCGCGAAGGTCGTGAAGTATTATAAAAGCGATTTCGTTTACGACGCCGTGAAAAAGTGCGCGAAAAAGACTGACGAACTTTCGGAAAAGTGCAGAAACGCTCTGGCATTTTTGTGGGACGAAAGAAAAAGGGCGGCGTTTTGCGGCGTGAAAGACTTCTTGTACGAAGTGGTCGGAACGACCGCGTTCGACGCATACGTCCTTGCCGGCGAAAACGGGAAAGACGATATGACGGCGGTCAGAAAATTTATCTCGGACGGCGCGGCGTATCCCGATTTGCAATCATTTGCGGCGGCGATACGAAACGGCGACGACGACGATTGCACAAACCCCGACGACGAAGCGGACGCGGTAAAAATCCTTACCATCCACGCAAGCAAAGGGCTTGAATTCCCTGTCGTATTCCTTGCAAGGTGTGACGCAGGCTGGGGCGGCGAAGTGAGAAAAAGCGACATAGTTTTTGACAGGACGCTCGGCGCTGGCATAAAACTTTTTGACGAGGAAACAAGGTTAAAGGCGGATTCGCTTGCCTATACCGCAATAAAACTGGAAGCGAAACGCAGGGAAGCGGACGAAAACATAAGGCTTTTGTATGTTGCGCTGACGCGCGCGAAAAACCGCATTTACGTCACGGGAATGACAAATAAAGCGCTTGAAAAGAAGTTTGATTTCCCGACGCCTGTCATCTCGTCAATGAGATTTTTCGACCTGATTACGTACGCCGCGGCAATCGACGGGGGTTTATACGGGCTTATCGATTTCGTGGAGCCGACCGTTGAAAACCCGAATAAAGTCGCAAAAGACGGACTTTATCTGTCAAAATGCGACGATAAAACACGAAATGCGTTGAAAAAGGTTCTTGATTTCGTTTATCCGTTTGAAAAATCGAGCCGTATAAGCCCGAAATATACCGTAACGGAGATAAACAGGCTTGTCCGCGACGAAGAAAACGAAGGATTCACGCCGAGTATGATAAATCCGTCGTCGGATAATCGCCGCGCGGGTATCGCGTACCACACCGTCATGGAAAACATCGACTTCTCGACAAGCACCGTGAGCGAGATAAACTATCTTTTGAAAAACCTTGTCGAAAACGGCGTCCTTCAAGATGGCGACGAAGAACTTGTCGACGCAAACGATATTTTAAGGTGTATTCAAAGCCCCGTCATTCAGGAAGGGATAAAGGGCAGATATATCCGCGAAAAATCGTTCATGCTTTCGTTGCAGGCGGGGGAAGTCGGCGGCGACTCGTCCGACGATATTCTGGTGCAGGGCACGATCGACCTTGCGTTTTTCGGCGAAGAAAACGTCATAGTCGACTTCAAATATTCGGGACTTTCCGACGAAAAACTTGCAGAAAAGTATGCGCGGCAGCTCAAAACGTATAAAATCGCCGTCATGAAAGCCTACGACGTCAAAGTTGATAAAATCCTGTTATATTCTTTCAAAACCGGGCATTTTATAGATATAAAGTAATTTTTTTGCTGAAAAGTGCGCGTAATTATTTGCAAATAACTAATTTTATGTTATAATAGCATAGATTTGTAACAAGCATTGTTTTACTACGCGAAATAAAGGATGTGTTTTATGGTTGCTCAATTGTTGTCAACAGTGGAATTTTGGCAGGCTTTCAGCGTTCCCGAAAGGGCACTTTTCTGCGGTTTGGTTAGCGTACTCGGGCTGACGCTTATCGCATTCGTCGTATTCGGCGGCATTCTCGGAAAATTGTCGGGACGCAGGTTCATTAAAACCTGCAAAACAATCGGCAATTTCGCAAACGAATCCGGCGTTATCGACGACGGTAATCTGGAACAGTTCGAGGCAACTTGCTTCAACGAGAAAACCGACAAAACTTTTATGGAAGGTTGGGAGGCGTTCAAAGGCGCACGTTTCGATTATCCCAGCAAATACGTCGATTCCGACACGATAAAGGCGAAATATTCCGGCAAAAAGTTTAAGGTCGGGCTTATTTCGACCGCAATCGCATTGTTTGTTTTCGCACTTGTTTTCGTGGTTTACGGGCTTGTTCAGGTCAAGAGCGCCGGAGGCGTCGATATCGTGGTTTACTGCGTGGTGCTTGCGCTCCCGATTATTCTTATGTTGTCATACGTTTTCGTAAAGCCCGAGAAGAAGACCGGCGCCGCATTAGACCAGATGCTGGAAGACCTCGACACCGCGGTGAAACTCCAACGCCACGTTGAACACAAGGTTGACAACAGCCGCCTGTACGAAATCGAAAATCGCATCCGCGACGTCATCATTCACGAACAGTCCAAACCTATTCCTTCAAAGAAGGATCAGCTTGAAAAACAAAAAGCGCAGGAACTTGAAATGGCGGACGAAGACCTTGACGATATCCGCGACGAAATTTTCGCCGACGACAACGTTGAAGAGCCTGTTGCGGAAGAACCTGTTGCGGAAGAACCCGCGGCGGAAGTCGAAGCACCCGTCGAAAAACCCAAAAAGGTTATCCCGTTCGAGCCGTTCGTAAAAGTCCTTGACGAAGCCATCGAAAAAGGTTATTCCAAAGCGACGATGCGTAAAATGGCAAACATTCTCGTGCTTGCTTTCGGAAAATTCCAGGAGCCCACTCAACGCGAAACCCTTAAAAACTCCATCAGAAAATTCATCGTCCAATACAAAGCGGCGGTTGAAAGAGAAAGGGCGGAGGAAGCGGAATATGTCGCGGCAGACGCAGCGACTCAGCAGGAAGCCTACGGCGAATGGCAAAACCCCGACGCAGAATAATATAAAATGCAATATCCCCGACAAATCGTCGGGGATTTTTTATGCGATTAAAGCGGAAAACGTCGCAAAAACTTGACGGTTTTCTTTGAAAAAAACTCTTTTTTTCCGTAAACGCGGTTTTTTTCTTGCCAAAAAATTTTTGAAGTGTTATTATTTCATTATCTTTTTGAACACGAGGTGTTAATAATTTACTATGGACGACCCTTTAAGTAAAAAGCAAATCAATATTGTTGACACCGCTCTTTTTGCGTAAGTAATTCTTTCCTTGTACGATGAGCGCGGTGTCCCCGTGCTTTTATTTTGTATTGGAGGAAGGAGAATGCTTCAAATTTACTATACCGACGAAAATAATCAGCTTTTGTCGCTTGACGTCGAAAACGGCGTCGAAAACGTCGATCTCACCGGAAAATGGATTAACCTTTCAAACCCCACGGACAAAGAAATCGAACTCGTGAGCCGCGTTACCGCGCTTCCCGAGGACTATATCAAAGCCGCGTTGGACGAGGAAGAGCGCGCCCGTATCGAAGTCGAAGACGGGAATCTTCTGACGCTTTTCGATATCCCGGTTATGGAAGACGACGAGGGCAGCGACTACTATACTTATTCGACCTTGCCGTTTGCGTTCATTTCAAACCAGAAAACCGTCGTTACCGTTTGTCTGAAAGAAAATATCATCACGCAAAACTTCATTATGAACCGCGTGAAAAGTTTCGCGACGTATAAGCGCACAAGGTTTTTGTTGCAACTTATGTACGTTTCAAGTACGAAGTTTTTGCAATATCTGCGCCAGATCGACAAAACCAGCACCCGTATTCAGGCGGAACTTAACAAAAGCATGAAAAACAAGGAACTTATCCAACTTCTGGATATCGAGAAATCGCTTGTTTACTTTTCGACGTCCCTTCGCGGAAACAGTTTCGTCATCGACAAGATTCAGCGTACCGAAGGCGTGAAATTTTATGAGGAAGACCAGGACCTTTGGGAAGACGTCGGCATCGAAAACCGTCAGGCAATCGAAATGTGTAATATTTATCGGGACATTCTGACGGGGACGATGGACGCGTTTGCGTCGGTCATCAGCAACAACCTGAATATCGTCATGCGTACGCTTACCATTCTGACGCTGCTTGTCGCGATACCTTCCATGATTGCGGCGTTCTGGGGAATGAACACCGGCGTGCCGTGGGAAGGGAAACTGTACGGTTTCTGGATTGTCGTGGGGATTTCGATTGCGATTTGTCTGGTTTTGGGCTTATTTATGTTCAAGAATCGCGGCAGGAAGAGATAACACGGCGGTTAAAATTGACATAAAAGCATTTCTTTGGTATAATTTACCCTGAACTTTTGTTCAGGGTGATTTTTTTATGCGCAAAAAAGTTTTATTAAGTTTACTGATTTTAATAATTGCGGCGTCGGTGCTTACGGCGTGCAATAAGGATAAGGACAAAAACCCCGCCGTAACTTACGGCGATATTTACGTGCAACACGGCGGCATTGTGCGAAAAGCCGATTACGACCACGATCGTTCGTTTGCTTTGCCCGAAGGGCTTATGCCGTATTACGAGGAAAAAGGCACGGTCAATACGTACAAGGAGTACGTCAATGCCTACGACAAGGAAAACGGCGTGTTGAAGGTCAGGAAAGACATCCTTGGCGAGAACGGCAAGGTCGCTTCGTCCAGGTACGGTTTCGTCAGCCTTAAAACGAAAACCCTTATCGGAAGCGGCGCGGTGTATTCTGCGGACTTTTTTGTCGAAAACGGATTTATCGGCGCGTACAATGCCGACACAAATAAATATGAACTTTTCAGAAACGACGGCACGCGGCTGAACGTTCCGGTGAGTGCCGATTCCAAAAAAACGTCCGAAATGTTTATGACGTTGTCGGAGGACTATTACGCACTTTCGGACGGCAATAACTCCTGGCAGATTTACACCGCAAACAACTCCGCGTCGCCCGTTGCAGGCGGCAAAAAGTTTTCAACCTATTATTTCGACGAGCAGGCGCAAAAGGCTTATGACGTGTCGTATATCGTTGCCGACAATTACATTATCGCAACGCGTATGATAAAAGCGACGTCGGTGTTTTCAAAGGACGCTGTCGTCGACGTTGTCGCATACGACCTTGCAAGCGGCAACGAGATCACAAGTATGTTCAATGGCGTCGGCGCATATTCGTCGGGCGCAATCCGCGCGGCGTATTACCTCGGAGGCGACAAATTTTATTGCTATGAACAAACGTCCAGCACCAAAGACGACGGATATCAGTACAAGGTGCTGACCAACCCCGAAGAGGAAGAAATCGACAAGCGATACACTTATTACAAAATTTCGGTGTGGACGTACGATATGAAATCGGGTGCGAAAACTCTTATCGTTCCCGACCGCATTTTCTCGACAATCGTCAATAAATATTATAAAAAGAGCGTTGGCCGCGATTTGTCGGAATATATTAACAACGGATACAGTTGGGTGTCGGTCGCAATCACCAGAGACGCCGACCGCGTTGCGACGCAGGATCAGCAATACGTCATCGACAGCAATATGAATATTTACGTTTCGCTGTCGGATAAGTCGGGCAGCGCGACTCGTTACGACGAAGGCTCCAACGATTATCGCTACGTCAAACTGACTTTTGTCGACGGCTACGGCTTTGACGAGGACTCCACTTCCGACCTTATTATCTACGACAAGCAGGGCAACACCGTTTTAAGAAAAGAAGGCACTTACAGCAAGGTATTTTACAACAACGGTATCGTTACCGCGGTCAAGGAAGTTGCGGACGGAAGCAAGTACGTCGTCGCTTATAAACTTGACGGCACGGTCGTCTTTGACGAAACGAGAAAATACTCGGACATCGTCGGCAGCACTTATAACAACGACCGTCTGGCTTTCGTCGGAAAGTACGCAATGGTCAAAAAAGGCACGACGTACCTTCTTGTCGACAACACGGGACGCGACGTCGGAAATCCGTCGGTCAGCGATATGTACACGACAAAAAGAGGCGCGTTCTTCTTCAACGGCGTGTACGTCACGCAGGATAAAAAAACCTTGAAATTCGGGCTTAAAAACTACGACGGCGACGTTATTTTCGAAAATCAGTTCAAAGAAGTGATCATCGACGCGAAAAGGTTCGGCGACGTGGCGTTTTACGCAAAGGACGAAAACGGAGTGTGGAACGTATACTTCGTATAATCAAGAAGGGCGTTTGACAAACGTTATCGTTTACGACGTTCTGGCAGATATTTTTGGAGCGGCGTTTATATTATTTATTCACGGATTATGAAAACGCAGGTTATGGGAGCGGAAGGCATCGACCTTGCCGCAAAACTTATAAGAGAAGGAGAAGTCGTCGCATTCCCCACCGAAACGGTTTACGGGTTGGGGGGAGATTGTTTCAACGATGACGCCGTAAAAAGGATTTACGCGGCAAAAGGACGTCCGTCCGATAATCCGCTGATCGTGCATATTTCGACGCTCTCGGACGTTTACAGGGTGGCGAAAGACGTGCCCGACGCGTACTTCCGCCTTGCCGAAAAATTTTTGCCCGGCCCCCTTACGGTAATTCTTCCCAAAGCGGACGATCTGCCTTTGTCGTGTACGGGCGGGTTGGATACCGTCGCGGTGAGATACCCCGCGCACAAGATGGCGCGCGACTTCATAAAAGCCACGGGAACGCTTATTGCCGCGCCTTCGGCAAACGTGTCGACGCACGTGTCGCCGACAACCGCAAAACACGTTTACGACGATCTGAACGGGCGTATTCCGCTTATCCTTGACGGCGGCGAATGCGAAGGGGGAATCGAAAGCACGATAATCACGTTGTGCCGCGAAATCCCCACGATATTACGCCCCGGCATTATTACCGAGCGCGATATTTTAGGTGTTCTGAACGAGGTGGAATTGTTCAAGGGCAAGGTGGAAAAAGCCGAAGCCCCCGGCATGAAATACAAGCACTACGCACCACGTTGCAGGGCGGTGCTCGCAAGTACTCCCGAGAAGGCGATTGAATTGTACGATAATGCAGTAAAAGACGGTTTATCGCCTGAAATCCTTGCGTTAACCGAACATATTGCAATTTACGGTAACAGGAAACTTATTGATCTCGGCGGCGACGAATATGCCGTTGCGCGCCATATTTACAACGCTTTGCACGTTGCGGAAAACGACGCCGACTTCATCATCATCGACAATCTTACGGGCGGCGGCGTGTATGACTCCGTGATGAACCGTGTGATGAAAGCGGTTGCGGGAAAGGTGGAATGATGCGCGTGGTTTTCGTATGCACCGGGAATACTTGCAGAAGCCCTATGGCGGAAGGGCTGTTCCGCCAGATGATGCGGCAGATCGGCATGGAGGATAAGGTGCTCTGCCAGAGCGCGGGGCTTTCGGCGGTGGACGGGGATCCGGTGACGGAAAACGCGGTAAAAGCCTGCGCGGGGCTGGGGGTGGACATTTCCGACCATGCGGCCCGGCGCATCACCGGGGAAGAGATTCCGGTGTGGGACCTGTACTTTCCCATGTCAAAAACCCACGGTTATATTCTGGAGCAGGCAGGGGTCCCCCAGCAGAAGATTTACATACCGAAATATATTGAAGACCCCTTTGGCCAGGATCTCAATGGCTACCGAAAATGCAGGGATAAGCTTGCAACAGAGCTCGGCATCTTCTATAATAGCTTTGTTGCGCGGCTGCTTGTCTTTGACAGCACCATTGAAGTGGGAAAGGAATTGTAAGTTAGTGGAAATCGTCAGAATGACAAGAGAACATACGGAACTTCTGGCGGAGCTGGAAAAGCTCTGCTTTGCCAGGCCCTGGAGCCAAAAGGCGCTGCTGGATGAGGTGGATAACCCCAACGCCTATTTCGTCACCGCGGTGGATGGCGATATCGTACTGGGCTACGGCGGGATGCACTGCGCCT
>OGQA01001120.1_pt1 | contig 12876 bp, 9 predicted proteins | sample 1553011 | NCBI WGS metagenome assembly OGQA01 (sample SAMEA2580256, study PRJEB22360) | human gut metagenome | biome: human gut; feature: human-associated habitat; material: faeces | place: Denmark | collected 2008/2010 | reverse complement strand
CATGTGTGGGATGGTGACTCTACTCGAGTCACCTTACAAATAAGAAAACTGCTACTTACATGCAGGCATGACGTATCAGTTTTTCTTATTCTGCGGTTTTCTGAATAGTTATTGTTTATTTGTCAAATTCTCCGCGGATATCTTCCGCAGGCGGTTCCATAGGGTATTTGCCGGTAAAGCAGCCCTTACAGATACCGAGCTTACCGCCCACCAGTTCTTCCAGTCTCTCGATCTTCAGATAGTCCAGACTGTCTGTACCGATGAGGTCACTGATCTCCTTCACGGAACGGTTATATGCGATCAGCTGGTCTCTCGCCGGAACATCTGTGCCGAAATAGCAGGGCCACAGAAAAGGCGGTGAGCTGACTCTCATATGGACCTCCTTCGCTCCTGCCTCCCGCAACATCTTCACGATACGGTCGGAGGTGGTGCCGCGGACAATGGAATCATCGATCATGATGACACGCTTGCCTTCCACGGCTTCCCGGATAGGATTTAACTTGACCTGTACACTGCTCTCTCTGCTCTTCTGCTTCGGCTTGATAAAAGTTCTGCCCACATAGGCATTTTTCACGAAGCCCATACCATAAGGGATTCCGGACTGCATGGAATATCCCATGGCAGCGCAGTTGCCGGACTCCGGTACGCCGATGACCAGATCCGCATCCACCGGGGAATCCATAGCCAGGAACTTTCCTGCCAGGATACGGGAATCATATACGCTGATCCCATCGATAAAGCTGTCAGGTCTGGCGAAATAAATATACTCAAAAATACATCTTGCGGTATCCGCAGGCTTCAGCACATGGCTGGTGTCGGACTCGATCCCCTTCTCCGGAGATATGGTCACGATCTCACCGGGTAACACATCCCGGACAAATTCAGCTCCTACCGTATCCAGAGCGCAGGTCTCACTGGACAGAAAATAGGTATGGTCTCTCTTACCGATACATAACGGCTTAAAACCATAAGGGTCTCTGGCGCCGATCAGCTTCCTCGGAGACATCACCACCAGGGAGTACGCTCCCTTGATCTTCATCATGGCTCTGCCCACCGCTTCCTCTACGGATTTGGAATTCAGACGCTCTCTGGCAATATGGTATGCAATGACCTCGGAGTCAATGGTGGTCTGGAAGATAGCACCGGTGTACTCTAACTCTCTCCGCAGTTCCGGAGCATTGATCAGATTACCGTTATGTGCCAGTCCCAAAGTACCTTTTACATAATTCAGTACCAAAGGCTGTGCATTTTCTCTGGTAGAACCGCCCGCCGTGGAATAGCGGACATGTCCCACACCAATATCCCCCTTTAACTTCTCGAGGTGTTCGGGTGTAAATGCCTCATTGACCAGTCCCATATCCTTGCTGCTTAAGACTTTCCCTTTCGGTCCGTTTGTATCGCTGACGGCGATACCGCAGCTCTCCTGACCTCTGTGCTGCAATGCCAGAAGTCCGTAATAGATCGTAGATGCCACATCGTGTCCGTCAAAGTCGTACACACCGAAGACACCGCATTCTTCCTTTAATTTGTCGTTATTTTCTGTCTGGATATAAATGTTGTCCGTCACTTGTAAGCCTTACCTTTCCTGCCTGCCCCCACAAAAAGGAATACCCAAAATTATTATTTACAGATCCTTTCCTGTCAGCATCTTGTATGCCTGAAGGTATTTGCCGATGGTCTTCTCTACGATCTCCTCCGGCAGCTTCCAGCCCTTTTCGGGATTGGCTTTCAGCCAGTCACGGGCGAACTGTTTGTCAAAGGAAGGCTGGCCATGTCCGGGCTCATAGCCGTCTACCGGCCAGAAACGGGAGCTGTCGGGAGTCAGCACTTCATCTCCCAGTACCATATTGCCGTTCTCATCCAGACCGAACTCGAACTTGGTATCTGCAATGATGATTCCTTTGGTCAATGCGTAATCCGCACACTTTTTATAAATAGCGATGGTATAGTCACGAAGCTTGGCAGCATATTCTGCACCCTTTCCGGGGAAACGCTTCTCCAGATATTCCACACTCTGTTCGTAGGAGATGTTCTCATCATGATCTCCGATCTCCGCCTTGGTGGAAGGGGTATAGATGGGCTCAGGAAGCTTATCTGCCTCCTTCAGACCTTCCGGAAGCTTGATGCCGCATACGGTACCGTTCTTCTTGTAGCTTTCCCAGCCGCTTCCGGTAATGTATCCACGAACGATGCACTCGATGGGGAGCATGTTCAGCTTCTTGCACATCATGCTGTTGCCGTCAAACTTCGGCTGTCTGAAAAATTCCGGCATATCCTTAACATCAGCGGATACCATATGATTGGGGATCACATCCTCAGTCATATCAAACCAGAATTTTGACATCTGGGTCAATACAGTTCCTTTCTTCGTTACTGTGTTGTCCAAGATCACATCAAAGCAGCTGATACGGTCAGTTGCCACCATGATCAGGGTATCTCCGTTGTCGTAGATCTCACGAACTTTGCCTTCCTTGATCGGTTTCATTTCCTGTACGCTCATACCATCAGTCCTCGCATTCTTATGTTTTTCAGTCTTTTATTGAAACAGGTGTGGGCAAGATACACCCACACCTAATAGATAAACAGATTTGCGAAAAAAAATCAATATGTTTTTACTGCAACTTACCGATAAATTCCCGAACCCGGGCATTTTCCGTTGTAAAAAGTGCTTCGGGAGAACCTTCCTCCACGATCACACCCTGTTCCATGAAAATAATGCGGTCGGATACTTCTCTGGCAAACTGCATTTCATGAGTCACGATGATCATGGTCATATGTTCACTTGCCAGCTGTCTGATCACCTTTAATACTTCTGCCGTCAATTCCGGATCCAGTGCTGAGGTCGGCTCATCGAAGAACAGGATCTTGGGCTGCAGTGCCAGTGCCCTGGCTATGGATACTCTCTGCTGCTGTCCGCCGGACAACTGGTAAGGATAGGCATCTGCCTTATCCGACAGTCCCAACTGTGCTAAAAGCTTCTCCGCCCTCGCCACGGCTTCTGTGCGGCTTACCTTATCCACATGGATCGGCGCATCGATGATATTTTTCATCACCGTATAATGGGGAAAAAGGTTAAAATTCTGGAATACCAGTCCAAAACATTTACGGATATTATGTAATTCCGCCTTCGATGCATATTCGCACTGTACTCTGCCGTTTTTATCCGTTTTCTCTGAAGCTGCCGTCTGCCCTAAATAGATCAGCTCACCGCCGTCCATTTTTTCCAAAAGCGTTGCACAGCGAAGCAGTGTGGACTTTCCGGAACCGGAGGGACCGATGATGGAGACCACCTCTCCCTTTTTCACGGTAAGGGAGATATCCTCCAACACTCCGTTTCCATCAAAGCTTTTTTTCACATGATTCATTTCTAAGAGGATTTCGCCGTCTGTCTGTTCCATATACGATACTCCTGTCTGTCACCTATCTGTAATAAGATGTCTTCTTCTCCAGGTATTCCATGAAGGATGCCACAACGAGATTAAAGATATAATAGAATACACCTGCCGCCAGCAACGGAACCACACTGGTCTGTGCCGCTCCGATCTGCTTCGCGACTGTAAACATCTCCGCGATGGAAATGGTAAATGCCATAGAAGTATCCTTGACTAATGTGATAGTCTCATTGGTCACCGGCGGAAGCACCCGCTTCACCACCTGCGGCAGAATGATCTTCACGAAAGTCTTTGCCTTACTGTAGCCCAGTACCTGCGCAGCCTCATACTGTCCCACCGGAATAGATTCGATCCCCGCACGGTAGATTTCCGCAAAATATGCTGCATAGTTGATCACGAATGCCACGATCACCGCCGGGAAACGATACCCCGTTCCCACGTGCATGCGGAACACATAAAAGGGTGCGAAATACACCACGATGATCTGCAGCATCAGAGGGGTTCCTCTCATGATGGATATGTAAATTTTGGAAATAATGCGGATCACCTTACATCCCGACATTCTTCCGAAGGCTACGATCAACCCAAGAGGAAGGGAGAATAAAAGGGTCAGTACAAATATTTCCACCGTTATCAGAAAGCCCTCTGCCAGCTGGGCACTCATGGTCAGCAAACTCATGAAATCTACTCCTTAATTATCCTGACTTACATCAATTATCTTTTGTTATTTACCGAGGCAGACACTGTCGGTCAGTCCCCACTTTTCAGCGATCTGTGTGAAAGTACCGTCTGCTGCCATCTCATCAAGGGTCTTCTGCACGGTATCTCTTAACTCATCGTTACCCTTTAAGAAACCAACGGCATACTGCTCTACTGCCAGCTTGTTGTCCTCACCCTGCAGCATAACGAACTTCCCTGCTTCTCTCTGGGCGATCTGGTACTGTGCTACACCGATATCGATAGCTACGGCATCTACCGCACCCTGCTCCAGATCCATGAATGCAGTGTTATAATCCGCATACTCGATCAGCTGTGCAAAGGAATCACGAAGTGCAATGTTATCGGTGTTCTCTTCATCATTCAGTGCAGCCAGTGCGGAAGAATCCTTCTGTACCGCTACAACCTTGCCTGCCAGCTCTTCCTTATTCTGTACACCGGAAGCTGCTGCTACGACGAACACCTGGCTGTTATCCACATAGGGCTCGGTCCAGGTGTAGGCATCCTCTCTGCCGTTCATGGTGAACCCGTTCCAGATACAGTCAATGGCTCCGGAAGAAAGCTCCATATCCTTTGCATCCCAGTCAATGGGTTGCTTTACCAGTTCCCAGCCCTGTCTCTTGCATACTTCCGCTGCCAGATCCAGGTCAAAGCCTACATATTCTCCATTGTCATCACGATATCCGTAAGGGGGAAATTCCGCATCAAAACCTACGGTAAATGTCTTATCAGATCCTTTAGAACCACAGCCGGTAAGAACACCTGCTGCCATGCTGATCGCCAATAATGCCACTAATACTCTTTTCATAATACATCCTCCCGTTCTGCCACTCACTGTTGGCCGCATTGTATACTTTAGCATGGTAAATTGCTAACACGGTGTCATAGTAACATAACGGGAGGGTCTTGTCAATTCTTTATCGGTCGTAACGCTCCACCATCGAGAGAATTTCCTTTGCATATCTGGGGTATGCTGCTGCTACATCCTTCACTTCGTTCCTGGCAGTCTCCGCCACCTCCTGGTTGTAATCCATCTGTTTGCGGAGCGCCTGTCTTCTCTGAATGAGTTCATGTCGGATTTCCACCATTTCGCGTTTATCCAAAAGAGCTGCCGTCTGACCGATCCAGCGTTCCGGCATCTGTACCCGATAGTTAGACAGCTGTTCCACCAGCTGCTTCTGGTAATATTCGATCTTGGCTTCCGCCTCCGCGAACTGTTTCCGTTCTTCCTTTTCATCCTGGTACATTTTCCACAGCTTTTCCAGTCTGGCTGCACTGTCCGTATTATATTTCAGATACAGATATTCCATCAGCTGACAGTTGTTCACATACCGGATCTTTACTTTGTTCTGCAGCTGGATCAGTTTATTGATGGTCTTCTCAACACGCTGCAATTCCCTGTCACTGTCCATGTATTTGATACACACATAGGAGATTGCCACTGCGCCGGCGCCTACCGCCAGGAAATATCCCACATAAGCATCCATTTCAAATGCAAACTGCAGAACAGCCAGCATGATCACGCACACGATCAATGCCGTCAGGAAGATCACCGCCATTCCCCTCTGATTGTTCATCAGATTCTCCAGTTCATTTCTGCGATATTCATAGGCATGCCGTTCTCCATCCAGTCGATGCAGATCCTGTCGTACCAGATTGCCGTATTTTTCGCCTTCCCGGATCTTCTGAATCCCTTCTTCGATCTCATCTTCTCTTTTACGGATGGCATAATAATCCGCATCTTTCATCCGGTTTTTCTTCTCACGATATTTACTGCGTTCCTGTTCCAGCGCAGATATTTTACCTGCGGTACGGTTGATCTCCCCTCTCTGCTGTGCAGGTAACGCCTCAATCTCTTCCATATCCGTCAGGTACGATGTTACCAGTGTATATTCTCCGGTGAGCAGATCGATTTCCCTGGAAGCTTCCGTTATCTGCTCCAGGCAGTTCACAATGTAACGCTTCCGCTGATCTTCCTCTTCAAAATTTACACCGTTACGTGTATAGACCACCTGTTCCCAGTCATCCTCTTCCACCGGCTCTGTTTTTTTCTTAAAAAAGCGTTTCCACCACACCATAGTTTTCTCCTGTCCGTTCTGATCCTGTTATATGCTGACACTCGTCCGATAACTGTTTTTCAATGCTGTGATGAGTCTCTCATTTTCCGCATCGTATTTCTGTCTGTCATTTGCGCGCCATTCTCTTCGCAGTTTCAACTGCCGGAATTCCGGCTGCTGTTCCCATTCTCTCCCGAATTGTTCCATACTTTTCTCCAGTTCCAGAGATTCTGTATAGAATTCCGGATTTCGGGCCGCAAATGCCACATAAGCATCTTCTGTAAGCTCCATGCGTTTTGCCGCAAGATAAGCATCCAGATGGCTTCTGTCCGGATCCGCCTGCCATGCCTCACGAAAATACTCTGCCGCCTTATCATAAAGCATCAGTCCGGTAAGGGCCACGCCTTTATTATGCAGGATCGCCGCCCTGACTTTTCCGGCCGGGAGCTCTCTTCCTTCTCTCTCCAGATCACTCCAGGTTTCCAATAGCATATCATATCCGCGAATGGCCGCGGCATATTTTCTTTTTTCCACCATATAGTCGATCTGGCTCTTACGTTTCTCCAGGTTGCTGAGTCCGGATCCCTGCTTCAGCACCTGTGCGACTGCCTGCAGCTCTTCTTCCCCATAGATTCCCACATACTGCAGAATCGTCAGTACGAAAACACTCAGTGACCCCTGTTTATGTACCATGGGGTACAATTGCTTTGCCAGTTCTCTGACCCTGCATTCCTCTCCGATCCAGTCCACCAGTTTATCATTCATGATAGACATATCCAGAAGAAACGCATTTTCCTTCAGGCAATAGCACAGTTCCTCCATGCAATAGACCCGGATCTCCAGTTCTTCTATATTATAGGCTGTTTCACAATATTCACCTACACACAGACTTGCCTTCATTTCCATTCTCATCTCCATCCATCTTCATCTCCGGTCAGAGTTCGATCTCTTCCTTCCAGATGTGATGTGTTGCAGCACGAAATGTGCCAAATCCCAAATCCTCCAGTTCCACCTTGAGGTGCGTGTCATCCCGCATTTCCACGCTGATCCGCAGGCGGATGATTCCCTCCTGTAATTCTTCCGGTACGATTCTGGCGATCCGGTTCCCCTTGCCGGTCAGGGAAGTGATCAGGATCTCCACAGCTCGTCCCTCCAGCAGATAGAATTCCATGGTATTTTTGGCTTCATACCAGTTGATTCCGGCATCCAGCAATGCCTGGTAGGATACCTCTCCCCGCCTGAGAACCTTCATTCCGATATTGGATTTAAGTTTATCTTTTCCCAGAAACACATGATTTTTACCTGTTTCCCCGGGAGTCAGTCTCTCCATCATGCCATAACAGGCACCCTTGCTGAACAGATTATTGCCTTGGAAAACTCTCCTCCCCTTACACAGATAGCGCAGGGATTCCTTCATCCAGTCCCGGGAAAAAGCTTCACCGATCAGATATACCGAAGATATCATCTGATTTTCACACAGTTTTTTCGCGATCTCCTGCATTTTCTCATCGGATTCCGGTACCGGGAAAGGAAATTCCCTCTCCTCCATATATGCCACTACAGGTGTGGTATGCCGGTTGCATTCCATGCAGTAGGTACGTATGGAAGCATCTCCATATTCGCATAATATCGTCTTATGCCGCCACAGTTCCTCCGGCTGGTACAGATTATAGTAATAAAAGCTCTCCACATGACTTTGGAAGCAGATCTGATCCGTCTTCAGATGAAGTCCCTCTGTGGCTGCTGTCAGCACTTCCAACATCCGATGATCCAATTCTTCGCAGGTGATCATCAGGGCACCGATACGTTCCGTATTTGTCACCTGAGATAAAAGACCCAGACTTCGTTTCAGGAAAAGCGTCAGCAACGCAACCGGATCAATCGGTGCGCCGTCGATCTGCACCGGTTCTCCGTCCCTGGCCAGCTTCAAAAGGTTCTCCACCAGAATTCCTTCTTCCTCCCCGGCATATCGTATTGCTTCGCTTCCGTAAAACCACTGGTTGACTCCCTGTCTCTTACTGAGCGCCAGCGGAATGGTATAGACCGAAGATCCCGCTACGGAAGACAATGTTCTGATCTCTTCCTCACTACCCGTAACATAGCAGCTGATCTGCGCATATTTGTTGCCAAGATCATATCCGACGATTACTTTTTCGCTTCCCGGCAGTCGCATCTTCCTTCCGCCTCCTCTCTGTGGTCTGTCTGATCTTACTGCAGAGTGAACAGTCTGTGATCCAGATATTCTCTGCGGTAATATTCCTCCAGAAGATGATCCAGTGTATCATCATCCTGCAGCGACATACTGATCATCATATCATTGACAATCTCGTATTTACTGTCTGGATTATCATTCATGATATCACTCTTCTGTAAGCTTCCGCTCTCCGTCAGTTGTTCTCCGTTTGCGGATTCTTCCATAATATAATACTGAATATTCTCACCAAAAAAGAGCACAAACTCTTTGAAAAATACTCCACTGTATACTTCCTGCATGTATTCCGACAGATAATCCTCCGCCTGTCCGTTCTCATGCAGCATCACATAATGAATTCTTGCCCGGACACCGCCTCTGGTATGATACTCCACAATGGTCTTGTCCTTTAGTTCCTGCAGCTCGGGAAGGCAGTCCTTATATTCCCGGAAAAAGTTCAGATGAATATGCTCTTTCATCATTTCCTGCAGGAAGTCCCGGATCAGCAGCTCATCTTCTCTCTCCAGCCTGTCTCTGTTCTCCGCATAGAATTTCAGATATGCCAGTTTACAGATTCTCTGTGTCTCTTCCCCCCGCAGATAGCAATTACGGATTTCATGAAAAATGTATTCCTCCGTCAGTTTTTCTCTGCAGAAGTAATCATAAGAGCTCTGGATCAGAACCGCCTCTTCGATCTCCTGTCCGGCTCCCTGGGATACGTAATAGCGGAAAATATCCAGCCGTTCTCCCACAAATGCACCGGAAAACAACATTTGTACCAGAATTTTCTCACTGAGTTCATAGCAGTCTACTTCAAAAGATCTGGCTGCTTTCCAGATATCACGCAGCTCTTTCGTCGTTCCCTGTACATAATGAGACAGATACTCCAAAACATTTCCGTTGTATTTTCCTCTGCGAAAAACAGACAATGCCGCCGCATATAAGGCAGGTTCTCCATCATGTACGGACTGTGAGATCAGCGCATCCGTCAGGCGCAGCAATATTTTGGCTTCCGCAAAATACGGTGTATACCGTTCGATCCACTGATATGCCTTCTCATAATTCCCCCGCAGTATCAGGAAACGAAGTACGGTCTCCCTCTGTTCCACCGTCAGATGTTCTCCATCAAACTCCTGCAGATATTCATCCAATGCCTGCACATCATCGGCATCAAAATAAGCCTGCGCCAGCTCTACCGCTATTTTATGCCGCAGCTTCGGCTCCACGGCATCGGATGCCGCAAGTCTTGCCATACGCATTAACTTTGCGGAAGGCATAGCTTCTTCTCCTCTGTCATTTTGTGCAAAATACAGATCCAGTTCCACAGTATCCGGCACATAATGTTCCAACAGCCGCAGATATTTTCCGGGCACCAAAAGCTTTTCCAGCGTGTATTCTACATTTTTCAGGAATCTGTTCCCATAGGCATCCTCAAATGCAATGGTATAATCATTTCCGTAGATTGCCACCCATGCGATACCGTTCTGCAGTAAAGTCTCCGTCATTTTCAGGTTGCCCGGCTGACCGACGATCACCTTGCGTATTCTGTTATCTTCCACCCGTACCAGATGTGCAAACAGAAGACGGGAAAGGGGCTTTGCCATTGTCTCCGTCACAATCGCGGGTGTCAGGAATCCCTGATACAGCACCGCCAGATGTCTGTTAATGTGCTGTTTCTGAATCTGATCGATGACAAACCGTTCGATACGCGGTTCGTAATGTTCATACAATTCTTCGTATTCCGCCCTGTGTTTCAACAGATACGCATATAAAAAGGCACTGTGTTCGTAATCCAGGTTGTTCTGGAACGAGAAATACATCAATATTACCTTCGGCAGTTCCGTTACGGAATCCATATCTGTCGAGGCCATATAATATTCATACAGATTGGTGATCCGCAGATGGCTTTCCACACCCTTCTCATACCAGCCAAAAGCATCCGTACCGGTCTTGCCTCCTTTGATCAACAGACTGCAGATTTCCTGCAGGATACGTACATCTTCTTTTTTCCCATATACTTTTTTCAGAATTCTGCACAAAAGCGGCGAATATTCCCGCACTCTGCCTGACAGATACAGAAGCTGCTCTAACAGGCTGTCACTGATCGCCTCCTGTCTGGCGCCAAAATGCAGCACCTGCAGTTCAAATCCGTTCAGCTTCCGCAACAATGCAGGATTGCTGTTCAGAAGTGCCAGTGCCTCCAGATAGATGACCGGACTGGTACATCCATACTGATATTGCTTCTCCAGGAACAGCCATTTTCCGGAAGCAGACCGGTTATACTCTTCCGACAGATACAAAAGCAGCCACGCCACCCGCCATCTGGTCCTGTCATAGCGATAGATCTGCTCCACCTGTTCCGCCATCTGCCTGGTATACTGGGGATCTCTGTGGATCAGTGTCGTCAGATACAGATAATATGCCCACAGATCCCCGCCGGCAGCTTTCTGTTCCTCCAGCATATCCGCTGCATGATCCAGGATCCAGCCGGCTTCATTGTATCTCTCTTCGGTAATCAGAAGTTGTGCCTGAAACAGTCTGGCCGATGCATCCCGTTCATCCATAGTCACCATACGTTCCACCAATTTGCCGGTCTCTGCCAGCCAGGTACCTGTTCCGATCTTACGTAATCTGAAATCCTCATAATATTTCATGATCTGTGCTCTGCACTGCATATGACTGTGGTCCGCATGCCGCACCGCCGTCATATCCCCCAGCTGTACCGTCACCGGGATCTCCAGCGACGTATAAGCATTGTATATATAGATCCTGCCGAAATTTTTACCGGGCCTGCATATACTGCTGTCGATATAGACCGGGAGTCTGCACCGGTTTCCCAGAAAATCGTCATCACTTAATGTTTCTTTTTCTGTGAAGACAAACTCTCCCTCACATTCGATCTGTAAATCGGTATATCCCCAGCCGTTTCTGACAATATTCAGGCTGTTCTCCGTCACCCCGTAATTACCTTCCGCTCTGGAAAGCTTTTTCACCAGTTCCTTTTCCTCTATCAGAAACTCTATCTGCTGCTTTTTATTGATACAGATCAGAAATTCCTCCACGTTCTGCTCATTGCCCTCATAGGCGGACAGCATACGATAGCAGCCATAAAAATGTTCATCATTCCCCTGGAACAGACGCCGGAAATCCGGATCATAGAATAACCGTACCGCTTCCGCCCAGTTACTTTTCGCCAGATTAGCAAAATGAAACAGATTCCTTATGGTAACGATGGAAGAATTCAATACGCCATGCTCCACGGTCACCACGAAAGGCAGATTGTATTCTCCCCTGTTGCTGACTACAGAAAAAGAGCCCTTCACCACATCCCCTTCCTCCAGATTCTCTCCATGGAAGCAATAAAAAATTTCTGCATCGGAGCCGGTAAACTGGTCTGTTATGCATTCCATCAGCAGATGGTCCGATATTACAGATCCTTTTACATAGCCTTCCGATGCAGAAAGGATGTGAAAAGAGCCTTCGTACGCTGTTCCCTGAGACAGGGAAATCTCTATTTTAGAGCAGGAGAATTCCAAAGAACCATTCTCATAATCGAAGTTTCCTCCTAAAATTCTATCAAGTATCTCCTGCATGTACCTTCACCCGTTCCCTGTTGTCATTTGGATTTATTATACCAAATTTACCAGTTGAGAGCAAGCTGTAGACCCGGTTAGTCCAGGTTTAATTTTCGGTTCATGATGTAATAAGATACGCCGTACATGATGGCCGCAATGAGCAGACTGGTGATCACGTTAATATCATAGGCGGAATTGGTGCTCACCGTGATTCCACTGGCACTGTTTGCGACATTGGCACCAAACATGAATGCGCTCTGTACGGTGCTGCCGATGATGGACGACAGGATCGTCAGGCCGGCATATGCCAGAATTCCCATCAGGCCTTTATGTTTGGAGGAAAGCTGTCCGATGGTCAGCGCTCCGAACAGAGTGACCATGGTAATGAACGGTCCTGCCACATAGGTTAAGAGCAGCGTGATCCCATAATGCAACAGATTGATCCCCATCTCTTCTTCGTATGTTCTGCCAAGTTCATAAAAAGCATCTGCCAGAAATTCCCAGATATTCCCATTATATTGTGTCAGTACACTACTCAGTTCACCGATATTTAAAAGGCCTGTCATCAGAGACACGATCAGTGCCACCACTGAAATACCGATGCCTATCGTAATGAACAGATACCAGACACCGGAGACCAGTACCTTGCTTAAAAACAGCTGGTTAGCTGTTACCGGCAGGGTGTGGGACAGATAGCCTTCATCCGTATACATACTGCGGTAAAAGCGGATGCCCAAAAAAATCAGCATTCCCCAGGTGGATGCCAGCAGCATGATCACATACAGGATCAGTGTTGCCACAAAGGAAGAGAGTACAAACCAGCTCTGTGTCGCATTCATGTTATTGCCGTCCGCAATCTCCGTTACCAGTCCTCCCGGCATGCGTAATACCACGCAGCCGATCACAGTGACCACAAACATTCCAAGGAGCATCAGTACGCCCGC
>OGQA01001118.1_pt1 | contig 12883 bp, 9 predicted proteins | sample 1553011 | NCBI WGS metagenome assembly OGQA01 (sample SAMEA2580256, study PRJEB22360) | human gut metagenome | biome: human gut; feature: human-associated habitat; material: faeces | place: Denmark | collected 2008/2010 | reverse complement strand
AAAACGGCACGATCATCATTCCCAAGTCGGTGCATGCGGACCGGCAGCGGCAGAATCTCGACCTGTTCGGTTTCGTGCTTGACCCGGACGAGCATGCGGCCATCGACGCGTTGGATGGGCCGACGCGTGCGGGACATGATCCGATGACGTTTACGTATGCGTGACTCGCGTTTCCGCAGGCAGCGTTTCAATGCCAACGGGCTAGCGGAACGTATTGCGATTCTGCTGGTCGTGGCGGTGGTCGCCGGCATTTCGATCGGTCTGCTCATGCCGAAGGTCAACCCGACCGTCGGCGAGATGACGGGCGAGTATGTGGCGACTGGCAGCGCGGCGGAAACATTGCAATCGTTGACAATCGATGACCAGCCCAGCCGGGCCGGGTACGACCGCGATTCATTCGGTTTCCGGCAGACCGATGACGATGGCAACGGTTGCGATGTGCGCGAGGACGTGTTGGCGCGCGATTTGACGGATGTGCGGTATATAGCGGGTTCTGGTTCTAGCTCTGATTCTGGTTCCGGGTCCGGCGCCGGCTGCAAGGTGAAGTCGGGTGTGCTGTCCGACCCGTACACCGGTACGACGATCCGGTTCACGCGCGGAGTGAAAACGTCGTCAGCGGTGCAGATCGACCATGTGGTGGCGTTGGAGAACGCGTGGCAGTCGGGTGCGAACCAGTGGGACCGTACGAAGCGGTACCGGTTCGGCAACGACATGTACAACCTGCTGGCGGTGGACGGGCCTGCCAATCAGGAGAAGGGTTCCGCTTCGGCCGCATACTGGCTGCCGACGAACAGCGAATACCGTTGCGATTACGTGGCTCGGCAGATTGGCGTGAAAGACAAGTACGGGCTGACCGTCACCACGCAGGAAAAGCGAGCGATGCTTTCCGTGCTGCACGGCTGCCCGGCGCAAAGCGTGCCGGAGCGGTGAGGCGCGTGGCAGGTGGCGGAGCGTAGGTGCGCGGTGAAGCGTAGGTGAGTGGCGGAGTCTCCCGAAATGTGTCACGATTCGAAATCTCGGCTGTTTTTTCGAATCGTGACACATTTTTCCTTCCAAAAAAACAATACGGGGGTATAAAACGACATATTCCCAAGGAAAATGCCTCAAAAACATACCCCCGAACCGAAAGTGATGTGTCACGATCCAAAATTTTGGTCTTTTTTTCGAATCGTGACACAAAAAACAAGCCTCCTATATCCTGTGCGCAACCAAACGTATCGGAATGACGCGCGACGAACACGATTATCAGCGGCTTTCAAGGATTCCAGCGCCGATCGCCACAAAAGAGGCACAACACCGAGGAGTCGCGATCATGCGGAAAGCGGGCGGCCTCACGCGCGCACCCAACGAAACCGCATCAGTCAAGCAGCCTAAGCTTGCGGGCTTTCTGATAACGCAGCACCACTTTGCGCCATGGCAAGGGCGTGGTCACCCCAATCGGCCGACCGACGATCGAAGACAACGCATGGGCGACGTTCATGGCGAACGCGGCGCGATGCAATTCGTCGGACAAATCCAGCTGCGTGACCGAAAACACAGTCCAACCAGCGGCCGCAAGACGCGACAGCTTGTTCTGATCGCGCCGATATTGCGCACGGTCAGTACGATGATGGTTACCCTGATAGTCCAGGCCAAAACGATGCTCGGCATCGACAAGATCCAACGTCACCGCAGCGCCATTCGCAAAATTCACGCCGGGGACCACACAGTTCGGTTGCATAATCGGCAGGCCATAACGCACAAGAGTCAGCCTCATTTCGGTCTCCTTGGGGGAATCGCTGCCTGACTGCACGAGCGCCAACGCATCCAGACACTTGCTCTGGTATGGGACGTTCTCAGTTTTAACAAACTCAATCAGCCCCTTGCGAGTGGCGAATCGATGGCGAATCAACGACTCCGCAACCATGACGATGTCCTGGATACCCCACCGGCCGGCAGCCAAAGACCACGCCGGAACGGGCATAAGCACCGGAACTCCAGCAACCTCACGCACGTGTCGCGCGGACAAGCCCTTCCAGACATGCACGGTCACATCGGCCGACACCGATGTGCTTTTCTTCACACGGCCGCGACGAGCCGGCGATTGGGCGACCGTATGAAGTTTCGCCGGGGATTGCGGGAATTGGGAAGGCTGAGAAGCCGACTGCCGAAGACCTGGAATCTGATTCCGAGAAACAGCCTGGGAATCCGGGAAATATTGAAAATCCGAATCCGGAAAATCCTGCCCTAAGCGGATAGAGTGCTCGGAATGGCCGAAAGCCGGACTTTCTCCACTCCATCCATAGTCCACGTCCGTCCCAGCGTAACCGCCTTGCGACGAACGCAGCGAAACAACGGAGCAATCACTATCTGCGGGCAGCTCGACGCCCCAAATCGCGAGCGCGGTCTCGTGACTTACGGGATGCCGCAACTCCACGGACTGGGCAATGCGGAGAATACGCCAGCTGGCTTCGGACAGGGTCGCCCGCTGGATCGGCTTGTATGCATCATCAGCATTCATGGCGTGCAATATAAACGATGGCAACGGTTTGATGTGCGTTTTTCCAAAGTTGTGGTCGGAGAACATGCGATTTGGGGCAGTTCAGCATGGCATGGCCGTAATTCCAACGATTTGGAGCGCAACAGCCTGTGGATAACCAATGGAGATGGTTCCAGCTACCACCGCAGCCTTTACAAGGGACGCGGCCTGGCACTTCCGGAAGTGCGGCAAACCCGGTATTTCTTTTCGCTTGGGGAATCGGGGATGGATCAGCCTCAGCCCAGCCTTCAAGGCAATTCGGACCAATTCATCACGAACCAGCACAAACTAGTCTCAAGCGAGCCTTGAACCAGCTTTGGAGCGGAATCTTCCGCTATAAATGTGTCACGATTCGAAATTTCGGCTGTTTTTTCGAATCGTGACACATTTTTCCTTCCCCAAAAACAATACGGGGGTATAAATCGGCGTATTTCCAAGGAAAATGCCTCAAAAAACATACCCCCGAACCGAAAGCGATGTGTCACGATCCAAAATTTTGGCCATTTTTTCGAATCGTGACACAAAACAAGCGACACGGGCAGTACCGGAAGAGTAGGTCCAAGGCCTGCTCTGGAAAGGGCGGAGCTGGCGCACAGATAGCGTGGGCAGTGCCGGAAGAGCGGAATCAAGGCCTGCGATGGAAGCGAGGAGGGCACTCAGGGGAGGAAGGCATGCGGAAAGCGGGAAGCACTAGGCGGCGAGAAACCAAACACGCGACACTAGGCACAGGCAGCTAGGCACAGCCAACGCGACACTAGGCACGGGTGGTGGCGCGGGCTATGACGCGGGATTGGGTGGTGATGAGCTCCGGTTCCAGCGTGCGGCTGCCGTCGATGCGGTTGATGATGCGGCTGACCGCAGTTGGCGCGATCCAGTCAAGGCAGGAATCCATGGTGGTCAGCGGCGGCTGGAAATACGCGGCTTCCTCGTTGTTGTCGAAGCCGATCACCTGCACCCGGTCGGGCACCGCGATGCCGTTCGCTGCCAAAGTGAACAGTGCGCCCAACGCAAGCTGGTCGTTGAACGCCACGATGCCATCGAAGGGGATGCCGGAGTCGACGATGCGCTGCGTCATGCGCGCGCCCGAGCCGATGGTCCAATCCTGGCCGACGTTGGGCACTAGCCGTGTGTCCAATTCGACGCCTTGGTCGGCACACGCTTCGAATATGCCTCGCATGCGCAGCTGCGCGTTGCCTTCCACGGCGTCGCGCAGCTCGAGGATATGCTCCGGATCGGTTCGCGAGCCGATCACCGCAAGATTCGTGGCACCGTGGTCGAACAGGTATTGCGCGGCGAGACGCGCCTCCTGGACGTCGTCCGGGGTGACATGGTCCGCCTTGCCATGCGTGGACCGCGCGCCCACGCAGACCAGCGGATAATCCACGTCCAGGTCCTCGGGATCGAGATCCTCGACTTCGGAGATGGACAGGATCATGCCGTCCGACACCGTGGCATTGAAGTTTCGCAACAGCGCGCGGGCACCCTGCGCGGATCCTTCCACATACGTGGTGATGTACACGGAATAGCCGTAGATGCGGGCCGCGTCGATCACCCGGTTGGCCAGTTCGGCCAAATATGGCGCGGTCAGGCTCGGCACCGCGAGCGTGATGAAGCCGGTTTTGCCGCGATTGAGATTGCGGGCCGACACGTTGACGCGGTAGCCGAGCCTGTCGATGACGTCCTGCACTTTTTCGCGTGTGGCGTCGGCCATGCGGCCGGAATGGTTGATGACGTTCGACGCGGTTTTGAGGGAGACTCCGGCCTCTTGCGCCACTTCACGCAGTGTGACGCGTTTCCTGTCAGACTTGTCCGGCTTCACTTCGGCCATATCTCCCCCTAACCGCATCCGTCATCGATATTCGACTTCCGACTTTACCGCCTTACCACGAGCACGCCGTTGCGGCGCACGGTGTACGAGCCGGGCTTTTCCTCCCGATCCGTCTGGAACAGGATGACCGGCTCGCCTTCGATGCCTTGCAATTCGACCGTCTTCTTGCCACGGGGCAGGTAGAAGTCGAAGGTGGCGTCGGCGGAGGCGCGCACGGTGTGCAGCACGTCGGCATTCTCCTGCGACGAGGCCGCGAGATATGCGCGGACCAGCTTCGTCAGATCGGCCACATCCAGGTCGCAGCCGACGAAATACGCTTCGCCGGAGCCGTACGGATTACGGGTGACCGCGGCCGTGCCGTCGAGCTCCCATTCGTCCGCTTCCTCGCCGGCGTACGTGGCAAGCACCTGCGCGTGTTCGCCGGTCACGTTCACGTCGTTCTGCCACAGGCGGGTCGTGGTGCCGTCCAGCGCGGCCGAATCGTCGGCGGACGACAGTCGGATCTCGCCCGGCTCGCCTTCGGCTTCGGCGCCGAGGATGTTGAATTCCTCGCCGCGGACGCCCAACATCGAGCGCAACAGGCCATCGCCCGCGCCCGGGTATCCGCCGAGCCAAGTGTGGAAATGCTCGTCGATCAGTCCGGTCGCGTAGCCGACCACCACGCGGCCGCCGGCGGCCGCGAAGTCGGCCAACCGCTGCGTGTCGGCGGTGCTCAGGATCAGCACGGTCGGCAGCACGACGGTCTTGTACGAGCTCCAGTCGTAGGCGAGCGGCACGATGTCGGCGCGCGAGCCCGCGTCCAGGAACGCGCGGTACCAGTCACGCACGTCATGCCAGTGGTTGAGTTTCATGCTCGGCAGGGTCTGGGAGCGGGTGGCCCATTCCGATTCGGCGCTGAAGAGGATCGCCGTGTCGGAGTGCGCCAATTCGGTGCCCTGCACGCCGGCGTCGGCGAGCGTGTGCAACGACGCGCCCAGCTCGCACACCTGGCGGAACAGCTTCGTGTCCTCGCCGGCGTGCGGAACCATGGCCGAATGGAACGCTTCGGCACCGAACGCGGACGCGCGCCACTGGAAGAAGTTGATGGCGTCGGCGCCCATGGCCACATGGGCCAGGGAGTCACGCACGGTCTCGCCCTTGCGCTTGCGGGTGTTAAGCGGCTTCCACTGCACCGCCGAGGTGGAGTGTTCCATGACGTACCACGGCTTGCCGAGCGCGAGCGAATCCATGAGAGCGTCGGAGCAGGCCAGCTCGTCGAGGTGGGATTCGCCCTCGTGGAAGTAGTGGTCGTTGGATACGAAGTTCACTTCCTTGGCCCAGGCGGCGTAGTCCATGCAGCACTGGTCGGTGGAGACCATGAAGTTCGTGGTGAACGGCTTGTCGGGGCAGATTTCGGCGATCGCGTCGCGTTCGGCTTTGTAGAAGTCGAGGAGCATGTCGTTGCCGAACCGTTCGAAGTCGAGCTTCTGGCCGGGGTTGACCATCGAGTCGGCGCCCATGAACCGTGGGATGAGCACTTCGTCGAAGCCGTTCATCTCCTGGCCCCAGAAGGTGGTGCCCCACGCCTGATTGAGCGCGTCGATGGTGCCGTACTTGCGGCGGCACCATGCGCGGAAGGCCTCGAGCGCGTTGTCGGAGTAGTCCTCGCGGTTGTTCCACCCGTATTCGTTGCCCATGTGCCATGCGGTCACATACGGGTTGGTGCCGTACCGTTCGGCGAGCTTGCGGCACAGGGTCAGCGCGTATTCCTTGAACACCGGGCTGGTCGGGCTCCAGGATTGGCGCGAGCCGGCGTTGACCGGATGGCCGTACTTGTCACGCGGAAGGACCTCCGGGTGGCTTTCGTACAGCCACAGCGGCGCGGTCGCCGTCGCGGAGGCCAGGTCGACCACGATGCCGGCATTGCCGAGTTTGTCGATGATGCGGTCGAGCCAGCCGAAATCCCAACGATCCTCGGTGGGTTGGATGCGATCCCAGCTGAAGATGGCGAGGGCCACGGTGTTGACGCCGGCCTGCTTCATCAGGCGGATGTCGTCGTCCCAGATGTCCTCGGACCATTGGTCGGGATTGTAGTCGCCACCGAAGGCGATGCCGCGGCCATCCGCGGTCAACAGTTCCGGCCATTCGAAGTTGCGTCGCGCACTCACGATTATCTCCTTTGGTAATTGGCATAAAGCCATGGTTTTTTGTATATTACATTCGTTATTTGCCCACCGGCATGTGGTACACCGGTGTAGCATACACGTCGGTGACGTCAGCGACGCACGCATCGGACTGCTCCAGGCGGGCCGCCATCGACGATGTTACCTTCACGCGGACCCCGCGCCTCAGCGGCGTGACGACCAGCGTCAGCTTTCCACCAGCGGCATCGATGGCATCCGCGTAATCGCGCAATCCGACCTGCCATGTCTCGCCGTTGCAGAAATTATCGGCGATCAGCACATCGCCGCAGAACAGCCAGCCGATATCGCCCTGGTATGCGATGTTCAGCATGACATCGGCGACCTGCCGTTGATCGCGGAAAAGCCGTCCCATGCCAGCCGGCAAAGCGATTTCGTACCGATCGGCGTGCAGTCTTCTCAGACGCGCATACACCGATACGGGCTCCACCGGCCGCGGAGAGCCGAGCAAGCCTTCCGGATATGCGGCGATCCCGTTTTCGGCGCGGGGCGATTCCAGCGTCCACCCATCGCCGTCCTCGTACAGCAACGCGTTGTCGTCGTCGACGAAGGCGAGGCCTCCGTCCAACACCGTCATCCGCCCGGCGAGCGCTCGTGTGACGCATACGATCTCCGCCGCGTCCCGGACCATGAAGCGTTCGAAATCCGCCTTGCCGACGGTGACGTCCTGGATGTCGCCTTCGAAATGGAACGTCAGCTCATCCATGCCATCGGGCTTGAGGAACACGAACGTGCGGAACGGTCGGCCCGGCACCCGCAGCACGGTGACCGGCTGCAGGTTGGCGCGGACGAGCCGCACGCCGTCCAGATCCATGTTGAACGGCAATATGCAGTTCTCCCCCTCGGCGAGGCCGATGCCGGTGAACCGTATGCGCTCACCGGTACCCGTCGTCACGTCGATTTGCTCACCGTGACGGCTCGGCACGCGCGCATGGTCCTGGAAGTTGTCGATGGACACGAAACCCCGTTCGCCATCGCTGCGCACGGCATACCGGAGGGTCTCGGAGTCGGACGGATCGATGCGGTCCTGCCCGTCCTGCAACGAGACCGGCATTCCGGCGAGTTCCGGCCCGAAGGCTTTGACGAACTCGTGCAGGGTGCGCAGCCGCCGGTAGGATTCCCGCACCTGTCCGAATTCGCCAAGGGGCGCTTGGAAATCATAGGAGCGTTTCGGGGTCTGCCCCTCATTGAGGAATCCGGCCGCGCCCTTCGGGTTGGTTCCGCCATGGAACATGTAGTAGCCGAGGAAATCGCACCCCGAGCCGAGCTTGATGTTGGCCATCGCGTCGACGGAGCGCTTCGGCAGCACGAAACGGTAATCGTACGAATTGAACATCCCGCCGCCCATCTCGCAGCAGGCGTACGGGCGGCTGTCCGGATCGTACGGGGGATCGAAGCCGTCGCTTGTGCTGGAGCCATGCAGCCTCCGGTATCGGTACTCGTCGGTGGCGGGATGCTCCGTCATCCCCTCGGCACCGACGCCGTCGTAGAACAGCCACGGCCGGTACGCGTATCCACCCCACAGCGGCAGCATGTCGTCCGGAACCGGTGACTGCCAGCCGGTGCAGGTGAACATCGGCGGGTCGATGCCTTCCTCGATCGCGATGTCGCGCAGCCGTTCCAGGTAGCCGGCCCCATCGTGGCCGGACGGCACCCATTCACGGCTGATGCCGGTGGTCATCTCCCAAGGAGCCGACGACGCCATGTACTCGTTGTCGACCTGGGCCGCGATGATCGGCCCGCCATCCTTGAAATACAGGCCGCGCAGCTGCTGCGCGATATGCGCGTAGAGACCGCGCACCGCATCGAGGAAGCCGGCGTCGAGGGAACGAACCTCATACGACTTGCCGTACAGCCAGTCGGGAAGTCCGCCGTTGCGCACCTCGCCATGGCAGAACGGTCCCAGCCGCACGATGACGTGCAGTCCGTGCCGGGCGCACAATTCCACGAATCGGCGCACGTTCCTGTTGCCGGAGAAATCCCACTCCCCCTCGCGCTCCTCATGGTGGTTCCAGAACACGTAGGTGGATACGACGTCGATGCCCGCCGCGGCCATCTTCGCGAGTTCCGTGTCCCACCGTTCGGCGGCGATCCGCGAATAGTGCATCTCGCCGGCGATGGGGATCCATGGCGATCCGTCACGGGTCAGGAAGCGGTTCGTGGCGCCCAGGGTCCCGCCATCCGGCCCGCATGCGGCTGCGGCGCGGATGACGGGGATCCCGTATGCGGGCGTCCGCGCGAACTTGCTGGCTTCCGAAAGATCAACCTCATAGCGCATAACGCTGCTCCTTGTCGAATTCCCGCAAGCAGGAGGACCGGTCAGCCCTTGACCGAACCGGCGACCAGGCCGGCCACGATCCAACGCTGGCAGAAGATGAAGAACACGAACACCGGGATGAGCGCGATGGTGGTGACCGTCATGAACAACGGCCAGTTCGTCGTGAAGGTGCTGATCGCGTTGAACACCTGCAGCACGATGGTCTGTTTGTTGGTCGACGAGATGTACACGCTCGGCGTCATGAAGTCGTTCCACGTGCCCATGGTCTGGAACACGATGACGGTGGTCAGGATCGGGCGGATCAGCGGCAGCACGATCGTCCAGAAGATGCGGAACGGACCGGCGCCGTCGATACGGGCGGCCTCGATGATCTCATACGGCAGGCCGCGCATGTACTGCACGATCAAGAAGTAGCAGAAGGTCGCGCCGCCCGTGTAAAGCACGATCAGGCCGAGCAGCGAATCGACGAGACCCACCTGTGCCTCCATGCGGTACTGCGGAATCAGCAGCGTCTGGCCGGGGATGATGAAGGACAGCATGAGCAGCACGCCGATCACGGCGGTGAACTTGCTCTTCTTCAGGATCATGCCGTATGCGGCGAGCGCGCCGAACAGCACCTGCAGGCCGACGCCGACCACCGTCACGATGATGGTGTTCTTGAAGGCGTTGACAATGGGCAGATGCCCGAATGCATACGTGTAGTTCTCGAAATTCCATGTCTTTGGTAACCCAATCGGGTCCATGGACATCTCGGCGCTGCTTTTGAACGTGTTGATGACGATGACGTACAGCGGCACCGCGCAGATCAGCGCGATAGCGATGACGACGACGGAACGGATGATCGAGCCGATACGCTCGCGTTGCTGCAGAGTCATGACAGCCTCTTTTCTACCAGATTGGTGATTACCTGCTGCAGGGCGACCAACAGCGCGCAGCAGATGAAGAAGATGACGCCCAGTGCGGAGCCCAGTCCGTACCGGCTCGAACCGATGCCCGTGAGGATGATGGACTGGGTCACGGTGTAGGTGGAGTAGCCCGGACCGCCGCTGGTGAGGCCATACGGCAGATCATAGACCTTCAAACCACCGGTAAGCAGCATGAAGATGCTCACACCCATGGCCGGAACCATCTGGGGCAGTGTGATGTTGAAGAACTGCTGGCGACGGTTTGCGCCATCGACGGCGGCCTGTTCGTAGATATCGGCGGGGATAGCCTGCAGATACGCCAGATACAGCGTGGCGTGCCAGCCGATCTGAGCCCATACCGCTACGAAAATCACACAGAATTTGGCAAGTTCGGAATTCGACAACCACGGAATCGCATCGATGCCGATCTTGGCGAGCAGCGTGTTGACGACGCCGGACTTCAGCGGGGAGAAGATGTACTGCCAGACCAAGCCGAGCACGGCCATGGACGGCACCGAGAAGAAGAAGAACAGGGAACGGGCGAAGTTACGGCCGAAGAACTTGCGGTTGAGCACCACAGCCAGCGGCAGGGCGATCACGGTGATGAGCACGGTGGTGGCCACCGTGTACAGCAGCGTGAAGCCGAGGCCCGCGAGCAGCGTCGGATCCTTGAAGCACTGCACGTAGTTCGCGAACCCCACGAACTTCGCGTCCGCGAAATTGTAACCGGAGTAATCGGTGAAGCTGAACACCAGGCTTTGCAGGAATGGGATGAGGATCACCACGATGAACACCACCATGATCGGCAGCAGGAAGCGTGCCGAGGCGAAGTTCTCCATGAAGTTGCGGTGACGACGCTGCTTGAGATGCAACGCCTCTACCTGATCAGCGGAATGTGGACGCGCCGCTGACGCTGTTGATACTGACATGTTGGTTGCTTTCTACAAAACGTGAGATTGGCAGGTCCAGGCGTGGCGCGGACGGAAGGGTCCGCGCCAGCCTGCCGCGATGGATGTCTGTTCGCGATGGATCAGGAGAGGGTCTTGAGCTTGGAATCGAGGTTCTCCGCGGCCTGCGTAGGGCTGATGGAGCCGAGGGCTACCTGCTGCAGCTGGGTGAAGGTCTCGGCGCGCAGCGCGGTGGTGCCCTTGCTCCAGTGGGCGGAATTCAGGTACACGTTGCCGGTCTTGATGTACAGGTCGTAGGCGTCCTTGAAGTGGTCGTCCACCGTGGCGTTGAAGCCCTTGACGGACGGGATCAGGCCCAGCTGCTTCTGGTACAGCTTGAGGCCCTCGTCGGAGGTCAGGAAGGTGAAGAACTTCTCCGCGGCCTTGAGCTTGTCTCCGGAGATCTTGTTGTTGATGCCGAAGGCCGGATCGATGGAGCCCGGCGCGTACGGGGTGTCACCCTTCTTCAGCATAGGGATCTGGCCGAAACCGTAGTTGAGGCCGGTCTCATTGAAGCTGTCGATGTCCCACGAGCCGGAAGGATAGACCGCAAGACGTCCGGCGGTGAATTCCGACTTGACCTGGTCGCCGCTCAGGCCGGACACGTCGGAGCTCATCAGGTTCTGCTTGATCAGCTTGTCCCATTCGCCGTAGTACTTGCCATACACGTTCTTGAACGTGTCCTTACCGGCGTCGATCTTGGCGTCGAGCGCCTCGCCCTGCTTGGCGGATTCAGCGCCGATCCAGCCCTCGACGGCGTTGCCCAGTCCATCCTTCGGCTCAAGGTATGGGGTGATTCCCGCGGCTTTGAGTTTGCCGCACATGGTCAGGAATTCATCCCACGTCGCCGGGATGGAGTCGTAACCGACCTTCTTCAGCAGATCCTTGTTGTACACCCAGGCATTGGTCCAGGTGCTCACGCCCATGGCGTATACTTTGCCATCCACGCTATAGGCCTTTTTTGCGGCATCGCCGATTTTATCCATGAAGCTTTCATTGCTCAGGTCCTTGGCGTAGTTGCCTTTGACCAGATCGCTCAACGCCTCCGGAGGAACGATGTAGACGTCGGCCAGGTTTCCGCCGGAGATTCGAGTCTGCAGCGTCTGCTGGTAGCCACTCTGGGAACCGGTGGTGGTGCTGTAGTCGATCTTGATGTCCGGATTGGCCTTTTCGAACGCGTCGATGATCGGCTGGTACTTGTCCTGCGAATTGTTCGAGAAGAACGACAGCGTGGTCTTGCCGTCGGCGGCGTTTCCTCCACCGCACGCGGCCAGCGGAACAAGCATCGCCGCAGCGGCCACCGCCGCAATCATCCTGATGGATTTCTTCTCCATGATGTACTCCTCCTTGTGTCCCATCGTTGGCACCCGCTTTACGTGCGTTCATTCGTCGAACCCACTCCAGCTGCGGTAGATACACGTCAATATGTCTTCAACTGACCATTCAGTTGATTCGGGATATTTCCTTCCCTTTTTGGTATAACTGTGTACCTGTTGAAACAGTATAGGTTTTCCGGTGTACCATGTCAATTCAAACAAGGAAATTTGCATCCCATCGACCGCTACCCCTACAAAACATCGGCGTGTCGTATACCGGCAGCACCGTCGACAGCGGACGACGACCCGCCCGCACCATCCGGAGACGCGCAGCCCGAAAGCGTATTGCGGGTGGGCAGGACGCATGTGGACAAGTCGGTGTATTACGGGGGATTATTTTTCCGATGAATTCCCCAGTATTAGTTGGGATTGAAAAGATGCTGAAAGTCCACAGATAAAAAATCGGCGGCCCCAAGGAAATATCCTTGGAAGCCGCCGATATGCTTGCGTGCGTCGCGCTACGGGCTCAAGCGAGTACACAGCGTGCTACGCAGACCGTGAGCAACACAGACCGCGCGCTACACAGAATCGCAAGCTACAAACTCAGGAACAGCTCGTGGATGCGGGTGTCGTCGGTGAGCTCGGGATGGAACGCCGTGGCGAGGATCTTGCCTTGGCGCAAGCCGACCACATTGCCGTCCACCGACGTTTCGACGGTGGCGGCCGGTCCGACTTCGGCCACGAACGGCCCGCGGATGAACACCAGCGGGAAATCTTTGAGCACGATGTCGGCCGGGGCGTCCTGCGGAACATGCTCGCCCGGTGCGACCACGACGGCGGAATCACCGGAAGAGGAGCCGAAATCGGCGGTGGCGGCGAACGAGCCAAGCTGGCGGCCGCGGGAAACTGCT
>OGQA01001114.1_pt1 | contig 12904 bp, 10 predicted proteins | sample 1553011 | NCBI WGS metagenome assembly OGQA01 (sample SAMEA2580256, study PRJEB22360) | human gut metagenome | biome: human gut; feature: human-associated habitat; material: faeces | place: Denmark | collected 2008/2010 | reverse complement strand
AGCGTCCATCACGCCTGAGAACGCTGATCCCGACATCCAGTATGCGGATGACGTGGAATTCGACACTCTGTATCCCGATCCGGAACTGAGCTTCAAGACCAAGATGGCAGATGTGCCGCTGGCTATCCAGGAACAGATCTTCGGCAACCAGATCGATGACAACGGCGTACTGGTTCGCACCGCGTCGGATAAGCCCGGCTACTTCGCCGTAGGCTTCAAGTCCGAAAAGGCGGACGGCAATTTCCGGTATGTATGGCTCTACAAGGTTCGTGCCAAGCCCGCTACCGAAAACTATGCGACCAAGGAAGGCACCACTATTACCCGTCAGACTGGCGAGGTCGAATGGACTGCCATCAAGCGCACCCATGACGGTCGCTATCAGGCAGTTGCTGACGAAGGTCAGAACGGCTTCACCGCCGAGAAGGGTAAGTCCTTCCTGTCCACCGTCTATGAGCCGACCTTTACCGCCGGTACCTGATAACCTACTCCGGCACACCTCATGCTTTCAATCATGGGGTGTGCCTTTCCTTTGGAGGTGATCCCGATGGCGCTTGAAGCTATGCAGCGCAACGGACACAATCTGGGGCTGGGCGTGTTCGAATGCGAAGGTCTGTACGATACCCCCATGTTGGTGCCAGTCCACTTCAATGAGAAAGCGGACTGGATCAGCTTCAACTGTGCCGGAACAGACCGAAAGCGCAGCGTCCACGGTGTTCACTTCTTTGTGGACGATTATATTTTTGAGCGCACATGGCATGATCCCAGACGCTATGCGCTTCTTCTTTCTGAATTCAAGGCGGCTATGACGCCTGACTTCAGCCTGTTTACCGACTATCCCAGAGCCGTGCAGATCTACAACCATTATCGCAAGCATCTGATCGGCGCTTACTGGCAGAGCATGGGCATTACAGTCATTCCGTCCATCTGCTGGAGCGATCATGACAGCTTCGAGTGGTGCTTTGACGGCGAGCCTGTCGGCGGATGCGTTGCAGTATCCTCCGTAGGCACCCAGAAAAGCCCGACCGCACGTGCTCTGTTTATGGACGGATACAACGAAATGCTCAGGCGGCTGAAACCTGAGAAGATCATTTTCTTTGGCGATGTTCCGTCTGCCTGCGAGGGCAATATCGAACGGCATGACCCTTTCTACAAGGCAGTCCATGCCCGAAGGCGGTGCTGATATGGGCGGACGAGGAGGTTCCAGCCACCGTCAGACTGCGGGCGGTACGGCAGCTATCCAGACATTCCTGCAGAATGCCTATGGAGCAAATCATGCCAATGCAGTTCTGGCTATTCTCCAGAATGCGCCGGCACATATTCGTGCGCTATGGGAGCAATATGCCGCACAGTTCCGTGCAACAAACATGCGGCGCGACGAAGGCGCTTTCTACTCTCCGAGAGATGACAGCGTCCATCTTCACATCCCGTCTGTTGCCCGGGGCGATGCGATATCAACGCCCTACAGCGTATTGTTCCACGAATACGGGCACATGACCGATTACCTGATTGCCCGGACTCATAATCAGGGCAATTACAGCGCTTACTCAGATCTGTTTCAGGGAATCGGCTCGGATGGCAAGGCGATCATTCGCAGCGGATCTTCCGGCGGCTTGCTTGGCAGAACTGCAAAGGATGAACTGGAAGGACATCTGGCACGAATGCGCAGGCAGAATCCCAATCTGAATCGCCAGCAGGCTGCCCGTGCTCTGGTCAGCGAAGCAAACAGCAAATACAGCTATCGGGATCGAAGTGATATCTCCGATATGTTTGAAGGCGCAGGTCTTGGCATTGCACATCCGCTAGGTGCAGGACACGGCCTCGATTACTGGATCAGCCGCGGCAACAGCAGGGAGATCTTTGCTGAGATCATTTCTGCCGAGGCCGCTCATCCCGGATCACTGAAGGCTATCAAAGAATATTTCCCCAGGACCTATCAGGTTTATCAGGACATGATGAAAGCGAGGAAAAAACGATGACTGAGTTTGATAAGGCCATGAATGACTATTTCGATCATTTCGGTGTGCCGTACCCTTATGCTGTAGGCGTTGGCTTTCCCGGCAGCACGGACGAAGAGAACATTGAGATCATCCGTCGCTGTATCTCTGAAAACAAGCCCGCACAGTTTTCTCCTTTGTATCTGGACGATGTAGATTACTGATCGGAGGTAATAATCATGATTACTTGCACACTGAACAACAAGAAGTATACCGTTGACTTCATCACCGGCCGTGCGCTTCGCGAGATGGAACCCGCCGCCAAGGTGTATGGTAAAATCGTAGCTCTGTCTCAGGCGGCTCTCAAGGGCGAGAACATCCAGACCGATGATCAAATCAGCATCCCAGAAGCGATGGATGTGATGATCCGCTGGTTCTGTATCCTGTTCTGCAACCAGTTCACCCCCGACGAGGTGCTGGATTACTATCCCGTGGACAGGCTGATGCACGATATCGCTCTCGCCCTCATGGCCGTGCAGACGCAGACTACCGGGGTGCTTGATGAGTTCCCTACGAGGGCAGCGCAGACGGACATGACGGCCCCGGCCTGACGCTGCACGACTTTATCATGGACACCTACAACTCTCTTCTTGAAGGCGGCTGGCGCATGAGCGAGATCGACAGCATGGACATGCTGGGCTTTCTCGGCGTCCGCGCATGGAACGCCCGCAAGGAGAAGAAAAAGAAAGAACCCCGCCGCGCGTTCATCGACGAGGTCTGGGGCAACCTTACGCCCACTGTATAAGGCAGGTGAGAAATCTTGAGTGAAACCCTCCGCGACCTGGTTGTGTCGCTGTCCCTTCAGACGGACAACTTTACCCGCAATATCAAATCTGTCAATAAGCAGATTCAGGAAGCGGAGAGCAAGTTCAGACTCGCCGCTGCCGGTATTGAGGGCTTTGAAAAGACCGCAACCGGGCTTTCGACACAGCTTTCCACGCTGGAACGGCGGCTTCAGCTTCAGAGGGATGCGGTCACACAGTATGAAAAGGCGCTGACTGCCGCAAATACCAAGCTGCAGGAGTGCTATAACCGCCAGAATGATTATGCCCAGCGGCTGACGGATGCCAAAACAGCACAGCAGGCGCTCAAGGAGCAGGTCGGACTTGCTGCACAGCAGTACCGTACCTTTGCGGCAACACTGGGCGAAACCGACTCCGCTACCATTGCTTCCAAGGCAAATCTCGATCAGCTGAAGGTCGAATACCGCGCCCAGTGTGCGGAAGTGAAGAAGCTGACCGGTCAGAATGCGGCTCTGAAAAAGAGTACGCAGAACGCTGCTGATGCTGTATCTCAGGCGAACATCAATCTGAATGGCGCCCGTGCTGCCGTCAAGACGACGGAGTCTGAAATCAGCAAGTGCAACCGTTCTCTGGCGCTGGCTCAGACCAATTGGGATGCCGCCGGAAAGTCCATTGAGCAAAGCAGGACGGCTATCACTACCTTCGGCAAGCAGATCAGCCTTGCAGAGAGCAAGTTCAAGCTGGCGGCTGTCGGCATCAAGGATATGGACGCCAGTGTCGGCGGCTTGACTGCCAAACTGACCATGCTCCGCGAGAAGCTCACCCTGCAGGAAAACACAGTCACCGAGTATGAGAATGCTCTGCGCGGTGCCCGTGAACAGCTGAAGGCGGCACAGGATGCTCATGATCCAGAGAAGATCCAGCAGGCATCCGATGCTGTCATTGATGCTGAAACTGCTCTCAACAAAGCAAAGACTGCTCTTGCCGAGGTTCGGCAGGAAATCGAGCAAACCAATAAAGACCTTCGCACCGCACAGTCTGCCTGGACGGAAGCCGGACAGAGTCTGGATGCCTTCAGCAAGTACTGTGATAAGGCCAGCAAGGTAACCGGAGCCGTTGGACGCACTCTGACCACCGTAATGACCACGCCGATTCTGGCGCTGGGATCTGCGGCGATCAAGGCGTCCATTTCTTATGAGTCGGCATTCACTTCCGTCCGCAAAACGGTCAATGCTACCGAGGAAGAGTTTGCAGCCCTGTCTGATGAGATCAAGGGCATGTCGACCGAGATCGCTACTTCTGCGGACGATATTGCTGAAGTCGTTGCCATCGCCGGTCAGCTGGGCATCGGTACGGATTATCTGACCACATTCGCGCGTACAATGATCGATCTGGGCAACTCCACCGATATTGTGGCATCCGAGGCAGCCTCTACGCTGGCGAAGTTTGCGAACATAACTAATATGGATCAGAGCCTGTTCGGAAACCTTGGCTCTACGCTGGTTCAGCTGGGCAACAACTTCGCCACAACAGAATCCTCCATCATGATGATGGCTATGCGACTGGCTGCTGCAGGTCATCAGGTCGGCCTTTCTGAAGCGCAGATTCTGGGCTTTGCTACGGCGCTGTCCTCTGTCGGCATCGAAGCCGAAATGGGCGGTTCCGCATTCTCCAAGGCGCTGATCAAAATGGAAGTAGCTGCTGCTACGGGAGGCGAAGCGCTTACCGACTTTGCAACCGTCGCAGGTATGACAGAAGCCCAGTTCAAAGCTCTGTGGGATGCTGACCCCGCTACCGCTTTTCAGGCATTCATTGTCGGTCTGTCCCAGATGGATGAGCAAGGCATGAGCGCCATCGCTACCCTTGAAGAGATCGGCATCTCCGAAATCCGTCTCCGTGATACTCTGCTCCGTGCAACGAACGCTACGGAGCTTTTTGCTGATGCGCAGGTCATGGCGAATGCAGCATGGGCAGATAACGCTGCTCTGACCGAGGAAGCCGGCAAGCGCTATCAAACCACCGCCAGCAAGCTGACGAACCTGAAAAACAAGGCTGTTCTGTTCGGTCAGCAGATCGGCGATGATCTGAATCCCACGATCCAGAATCTGATCGAGGGCGCGGATGAACTACTCGACAGCTTCATGGAAATGGATGAAGCACAGCGGCTTCAGATCATCAAATGGGCTGGCATCGCAGCGGCAACAGGTCCTGTTCTTCTGGGCATCAGCAAGGTGTCCAAGGGCATCAGTGTATTTACCGGGGGTATCGGCAAGTTCGCTACCGCTGTCGGCAAAGCTGGAGGCGGCTTCAAGGGCTTTATGTCCGTTTTGGGCAAGTCTCCGTCTGTGTGGCTGGCTGTTGCTGCAGCGGTTGTGGTTGGCACGATTGCGCTTGCCGACTATGTTTCCGGAGCAAAACAGGCCCGTGAAGCACTCGAAGGCATGGCGGAAACCGCTGAAAGCTGGAAAAATACTGCTGCTGAAACTTTCTATGGCAAAAGCGATGGCCTTTCTTTCTTCGGCATGAGTGAAAGCGACTTCACCAATGAAGCACAGACTGCTGAAGAGTGGCTCACCGGGCTTCTTACTGTCTGGACGGATGGCAAGAAAGAAACAGATGAGATTGTCAGCGAATGGACTGAATCCTTCAAGACGCTGACGGCCAATACCCGCAATGCGCTGGTTGAACTGAAGGCCACCGCTGACGCCAACGGCTATACCGGTGTGTCTGCCCAGCTGCAGGCTGACATTGATCAGCTGGACGCCATCGATAAGGAAATCGAACGGCTGCTGAGGAAGCGGCAGAACGGCTATTTCTCCGAAGGTGACCAGATCCGTCTGCAGGAACTGATCGATACCCGCGAGGCGATCGTTGTCAAGTATCATCTGACTCCGGCTGAGACGGACGGCTTTGAAACCATCGCTCAGAAGGTGGAAGCAGAAGTTGCCCGTGCGCATGCCCGCGGTCAGAGCGATGCGGACGTATCTGTCTATGAGAATGCAATGGTCGCCGCCGCTGAAGGCATGGCTGCCATCAATGCACAGATCGATGCGCAGTATGACAGGGAGTACGCTCTGATCATGCTGATCGAGGATGCTTCCGAACGTCAGGCGGCTCTGGATGAACTGAACCTCAAGTACAACGAAAACCGCCGTGCCGCTGCGCTGGAATACGCGCAGACGATGGCTTCCATTGTGATGCCTGTCTGGCAGCAGGACGATATCCAGCAGGCGGCAGCAGACATTGACACACTGAACCAGAAGCTGCGCGAATACAGCATGGCTTCTGAAAGTGACAAGCCCGGTCTGCTGGCTGATCTCAATGAGCTCACAGCAAATATGGATGAGGGCGCATTGATCGAGTATATCGGACTGCTCACGCAGATCCAGTCCCTTCTGGACAGCGGTCTGACAGAAGCAGAGATCGAAGCCATGTTCCCGGAGATCGATGTGTCCGGAGCTATGGAACAGCTGGCTTCCGTTCAGGATTATCTGGACACCCACCAGCTTGAACTCCCGGGTCTGGCAAGCATGTTCTCTGAAGCGATCCCCGAAGAGGCACTGAAGATCGCAACCGATCTTGATATGACGGGTGCGCAGGCACGGTGGGATGAGTTCGCTGCCAACCCCGGCGTGATCACCACCGATGCCATCATTGCATCCTATCAGGAAAACGAGGAAACCCAAAAGATTCAGCCCACGGTTGAAGCCTTCGTCTCCGGCTATACGGAAATCCCCGAAGGCGCGGATGTTGCCCAGCTTACTCCGCAGGGCGTGATCGCCTATGTAGAGAAGTACGCTGAGGTCACCACCGGCGCCGATGTTTCCGGACTGACGCCTGAGATTGCCGCCTGTTTTGTTGCCGGTTATCAGGAGCTTACGGAAGGCGCGGATGTGTCTCTCCTCAAGCCCAGTGATGTTGTGGCTTATGTCACCAATTACGCAGAAGTACAGGGCGTGGATATTTCCGGCCTTGCACCTGATGGTGTGACAGCCTTTGTCATGGCCTATCAGGAAATCGAAGGCGGTGCGCTGACCACAACGCTGAAGCCTTCCGACGTTGCCGCAATCGTCACCCAGTATCTGCTGGATGAGAACGTGGATCTGAGCAAGGTCACCGATGCACAGGTTGATGCGATGGTTACTGCCTATGCCGAAGCCGCCAACTGCGACAAGACCGCGCTGAAGGCTGAGGTTGTTGCCCAGATCACCGAATATGTTCAGGCGGAAGGTCTGAATCCTCCGATCCTGACAACCAAAGTGCAGATCACCGGCTATGAATACCTGACTTATCAGGACTTTCAGGAGAAAAGCGGTCTGAGCGTTGAAGTGCCTGTCCGCCTGGGCGAAGTGTCCGATACAGATCTCGCCGCACTCAGTGCAAACGGAAAAATCAAGATCTGGCAGGACGGTATCGAAATCCCGGTAACTGCTGTTCCGGAAGGAGCAATCACAGCCGATACCATCGCAACGATGGACGAGGACGGCACGATGCACATCCTGATTTCGCCGCAGGTAACGGGTACGCAGGAAGCCATCGAAGCCATTTCTCCGCTGGTAGATGAGGTTGATAAGCTGGGTGTCACCACGGCTGGCATGTGGGCAGGCATCATGCCTTCGACCACAATGGACCTGATCGGTTCTGCGGTCAGCCGAATCAACTCCTATACCAAGACGCTGGACTACAACGGCTGGCAGAAGTTCTGGGCATCTCTGCGCGGTGAAAGCACCGATCATGGTGTGCTTGATCAGAGCATGCGCAACGACTTCAACTCGCAGACGGTCGCTGAGCTTTCTGCCTATGTCGGCGAAATGGTCGCCGCAATAATGCAGGGCAAACAGGTGTCCGAGGAGGACATTGCAAACCTGCAGGCCATCGTCACGTTCCTCAACGGACTGGATACCACAGAAACCGGCGCCCACATCCTTGAGGGTGTCGCTCAGGTTATGACGGAAGCCGGCTGGGATACGGATGCCGAGACAGTCGCAGCCAATCTGGAAGCAGCTCTGAACATGGCATTCGACATCAACTCGCCGTCTGAGCGTGTGAAGCCTGTTGGCGACAACGTGGCGGCTGGTGTCGGTGCCGGCATGAGCGCACACGACTTCTCTACGGATGCTTCTACGGTCGCATCCGCTATCGAAGCCGCAATATCCACTGCATTCCCGGCAGCAATGCTGGCTTCCTACGGCACAGCCGGTATGCAAGGCATCGCTGATGCAATGACCGGCTACAGCATGTCCGCTGCCGGAAGCACGGTTGGTTCCAATGTGAAGAGCGCCGTCAATTCCAGCCTGACCAGTACAACGCTTCGCTCTGCGGGCATCAACGCAATGGCTGGGTTGAAGGCAGGCATCAATGCCGGCCGCTCCGGTGTGATCTCTGCCATGCGCTCTGCCGCCCGGGCTGCTGTCAGCGCTGCGAAATCCGAACTCAAAATCGCCAGCCCCTCGCGTGTTTTCCGCGATGAGGTAGGCGCGATGACCATGAAGGGATTCGGCGAAGGCATCCTGACGGAAAGCAAGGCACAGGCCCGGATCATACGCAACGCCGCACGTTTCCTGACAGACGAAGCCCGTGAAGGCGCGATCGTGAACAACACGACCACCCAGAACAGGATCTACAACCAGCACAGCAGCGTCACCCTCACCGGGAACACCTTCACCATCCGGGACGAACAGGATATCTACGCGCTGGCCAACGAGATCGCCGCGCTCACCCGCAGGCAGCAGCGCGGCAAGGGCCTGCGCATGGCATAGCGCCGAAACAACTTGACTTTGCCGCGGACAAGAGCGTTAATGTCAGCACTTCCCGAGGAAAGGAGGAAACCCCATGTTTTCCATGCAGATCCGACCGGAGGTGCTGGCAAAGCTCCGGGAGCAATACCCGGAAGGCTGCACGGTCGTACTGGAGCGCATGTGCGATCCATACCGCGAGATGCCCGTAGGCATGACCGGCAAGGTCATCCATGTGGACGACGCGGGCGGCATCCATGTGGCCTGGAGCAACGGGTCCACACTGGCCGCGCTCCATGGCATCGACCGCATTCGCAGAATCGACTGAGCATCGGCACCAGCGCCGCTCCTGATGGGGGCGGCGTTTTATCGTGCAGAAAAGGAGGTTTCCCTTGAACGACTGGTTCATCTGGAACGGCGCGCGCTGTACCGAATACGGCATGCATGTCCTGGAGCTACCTCCGCCCACCATCCCGGCGGAGCGCGTGACGTTCACCAATGTGCCCGGCAGACCGGGCAGTTTGACCACACTGGAGGGCGAGGACGTCTATGAGGATCTGGTGCTTACCGCTCAGTGCGTGCTCCCCGATCCGACAAAGATTCCAGCCATCGCCGCGTGGCTCAGGGGCAGCGGTACGGTCACCTTTGCCAACCGGCAGGGCGGCTTCTATTACGCGCGCGTCGTCAACCAGATCCCGTTTGAAAAGATCCTTCGCGGCAATCCCCACAGGAGCTTTGCCGTGAACTTCCGCTGCAAGCCTTTCTGCAAAATTATTCTCAATGCTTTTATAGAGGTCAAGCGGAATTTCAGCCTTTAAAAACTTCTCGCCTATAAACTCGATGATGTATTTACCCTCAAGTACCAAAAAGTATCCTTCTACTATATTTACCTCTGGAAATTTATCTTGCACATCTAAAAGATAGAGAAGCTTTATCAATTCTACTACTCTATCATCCAATTCATTTTCAAAAATGATCGCTTTTTCGCGTAGTGCATTCTGATTTGTTACAATACGCTTTCTGTATCCCGGTATCAAAAATCCGCTTTCTCCATCTTTATTTGAACAGCATTATCGCAACTTTATATCTCACACTATGTGAAGCTCACTGTTTATATCCATGATATCTTCAATCGGAATCTCTGTGCCATCTTCCATTTTTACGCAGTTCCCGTACTCATCTATCTTTTTGATGATACCTGTTTTCATACTATAAGCGCCGCCTGCTTTTCTTTTGTCCGGCTGAAAGTACAGCACCGCCACCGTTTCGCCGGATTCCGATGCGCTCCGAAGAAGATCATCCAATAAATTCTTTTGTGTTTCGTCCAAGTCGATTTTTCGGTCTGTCAGACGTGCGGTTTCCTCCACTGCATCCTCATAGCCTGTCAATGCCATGAACGGAATAAACTGCGCCGCACGGTCACTCACCGGCATCTGCGGGTATTTTTTTGATACATGATGCGGCAAATGGATGATATCCTCATACTTGTCCGTCACGCTTTATGCCCTCCGATTTTACCATTACGGTCTTTCGCTGTTGCGCCTTCCTGCAGATTCATACCCTTCAGGATCGCATTTTTTCCATACTTCCTTTTGATGGCAAGCATTGCTTCCTGCCGTTTGCGTTCACGGACCAGTTTCTTCTCTTCTTCCGCTCGTTTTTCCTGGCTGGCTGGGGACAGCGAAAACAGGTCGAGCTGCTCCACCGCTTCCTCTTTTTGAGCCGCGGATTCAGTGAGCACATTTCCCGCTGTAAGATTGAGCCGCCGCACCAGCAGATTTTTGTCTGCAATGCGTTCGAATAACTCTGTCACTGCATCCATGAGCTGCACAGAGGATGAGGTATACCGCGGCAGATTCGCCGTACCATGCGCGTGCTTTGGGATTTTCCGGCCATACCGGTCCACCTTTACCTCTCCACGATACGCTTTGCTTCTTGTTTCATCCGTAAGATTTTCAATATCATAGCCGACTGTCAAAACGATTTGCCTGGTTACAAGCCTGCTTTCGACCAAGGAAAGCGCCAGCTGGTCCGCCATCTCCCGCACGACCAATCTTGTCCGCACAAAATCATACGGACACTCCAACACCTGCCCGCTGCCCACACTGCTTGCTTCCGGCTTATACGCCTTAATGTCCGCAATGGTACATGGTTCCCAGCCCCATGCGTGGTCGATCAGAAGTTCGGCGTTGACGCCGAATAAGTCATACAGCGTATCTTCGTTGTACAGATCCGTGGGCGCGCCTAAAGAGCATCTTGCGATGTCTCCCATCGTGTACAGGCCTATGCTCTCCAATTTCTTTTCGTATCCTTTTCCCACACGCCAAAAATCCGTGAGCGGCCGATGCGTCCACATCAACTGGCGGTATTTCATCTCATCCAGCTCTGCGATACGCACACCGTTTTCGTCCGGCTGGACATGCTTTGCATAGATGTCCATCGCAATCTTAGCAAGATACAGATTCGGGCCGATTCCCGCGGTAGCGGTAATGCCTGTGGTCCGAAGAACATCCAGAATGATACGCATTGCGAGATCTTTTGCAGTGATATTTTCCCGTTTCAGATATGCGGTCGCATCGATCAGCACTTCATCAATGGAATATACGTGGATGTCATCCGGCGCCACATGCTTTAAATAGACGCTGTAGATTCTGGTGCTGTGTTCCATGTAATGCGCCATACGGGGCGGAGCAATGAGGTAGTCTATCGCCAAGCCAGGGTTATTCGCCAGTTCCACAGAGGACGAAGAAGCGCCTGTGAATCTATATCCCGGCGCGTTGCGCTGCCGTTTGAGATTTGCTTCCTTGACTTTCTGTACCACCTCGAATAGCCTCGCCCGGCCGGGGATGCCATATGCCTTCAGCGAGGGGGACACCGCAAGGCAGATTGTTTTTTCCGTTCGGCTGGCATCCGCGACAACGAGATTGGTCGTCATTGGGTCAAGGCTTCGTTCCATGCATTCCACCGAAGCATAGAACGATTTCAAATCAATAGCCAAATAGGTTCGTTCTATCATATGCGTCCCCCCTTCTTCAATCAAGTTATTTAAATTATACCACTGCTCTTCCATTCTGAAAATCGACAGAACAAAATCTCCGCCAACAAAAAAATCCCAGCACAGTTCATCGCTGATGCTGGGATTGCTATTGGGCTTCATCTGAGTTACATATTGACAATCTTTTCCTTGAAGTGATATTCTGGACACGCTGCCTTTTCAAACTGGAACCGGAGGGAGGTGGCTGCGTGTCCTTTTTGCTCGATGTTCTGAGTGGAATTTTGGCGAATATTATTTCCAGGAAAATTTTGATGATTTCAACAAAGCACAATCAAAAAAAGCAGTAATACCCAAAAACACCGTGAGCTGCAACTCACGGTGTTTTTGGGTTTCCAGGCGGCTTGTGTCCTTTCTGGAATCTTCTGAGCAGATAAGCCGTTTTGGCGCGGCTTTTAAAAAACCGCCTCCGAAGAGACGGTTTTTGGTGCACCAACAGGGACTCGAACCCGGGACCCGCTGATTAAGAGTCAGCTGCTCTACCAACTGAGCTATTGGTGCTCATATAACTTTGTAATCGCCAGGGGACTTCTCTGAGCAAATTTTCCCAATCTATTGCACTCTTAAACTCCAAATTTTAGCTTTGTACTGCGATTTTTAGAGAAGTCTTAGTGTGTTACAGTAGCTCTACCAACTGAGCTAAAAGTGCAAAACAGCCGCAGGAGATGCGGCGCGGAACACAAAAATGGTGACCCCTGGGAGAATCGAACTCCCGATTTCGCCGTGAGAGGGCGACGTCTTAGCCGCTTGACCAAGGGGCCATATTTTGGGGAAAAAGCTGGTTTTTCCCCAAATAAGGAAAAGAGCCGGCACCTACCTATTTTCCCAGGTCGTCTCCAACCAAGTATCTTCGGCACAACCAAGCTTAACTTCTGTGTTCGGAATGGGAACAGGTGGAACCTTGGCGTCATCGGCACCGGCTATGAATGTGCTTGAAGCAATTGCTTAAAGCCTAGCCTCTACATATTCTCTTTTTCCTTCTGAAGGTCATACCTTCAAAACTGAACAACTACTGCGCTCTCTTGGGCAAATGCAGAACCTTCAAGAAGATTGTGGTCAAGCCCTCGACCGATTAGTACTCGCTAGCTGAACACGTCACCGTGCTTACACTTTGAGCCTATCAACCTTGTAGTCTTCAAGGGGTCTTACCTGATTATCTCAGTGGGATATCTTATCTTAAGGCCGGCTTCACGCTTAGATGCTTTCAGCGTTTATCCGATCCGCACATAGCTGCCCAGCTGTGCCACTGGCGTGACAACTGGTGCACCAGAGGTGCGTCCATCCCGGTCCTCTCGTACTAGGGACAGCTCCTTTCAAATATCCTGCGCCCACGACAGATAGGGACCGAACTGTCTCACGACGTTCTGAACCCAGCTCGCG
>OGQA01001104.1_pt1 | contig 12955 bp, 10 predicted proteins | sample 1553011 | NCBI WGS metagenome assembly OGQA01 (sample SAMEA2580256, study PRJEB22360) | human gut metagenome | biome: human gut; feature: human-associated habitat; material: faeces | place: Denmark | collected 2008/2010 | reverse complement strand
AAGCCGGTAGGCGAAAAGTCCGTGAACGAAGTTCGCGGACTTTTTTATTTGACGCGCAATTCCGAATAAATTCGATTGCGCGTCAAATAAAAAGTTCGCCGTTGCCGGCGACTTTTTGCCTGCCGGCTTGCCCTGCCGCCGGCGGGCAGGGGAAAGGCGCCGCGCCTGCAGGTGCGCAGGCCGATCTCCGAGAACATAGCCTGCATCTCCGGTTCTGGCCGCAAAATTCTGTTCGCAAAGACTCCGTCCGCATTTTCCTGCAACGGATATGTCATCCCGACTCCCGTTCGAGATACTCCCGTAACACGCGCGCGTGGTTCTCCTCCGCATTTTTGGAGGCGTAGAGAAGCGTCGCGCGCGGTTCCTTTTCGATCCTTGCGGCGAACGCCCTCACGGCGGGCGACGCCGCCAGTTCGTGCAGATACCGTCTGCGGAACTCTTCCCAACGGCCTTGCGGGTCGGCATGGAACCATCTCCGGAGGGGAGCGGAGGGCGCGATCTCCTTCGCCCACAGGTCGTAGTGCAACGCCTCCTTGCGGATGCCGCGCGGCCAGAGCTTGTCGACCAGCACCCGCAGTCCGTCCGTGTCCGTTGCGGGTTCGTAGACCCGCTTGATTGCGATTCGTGTCATGTCCTGTCTGTGATTTCGATATACGGTTTCGGACAAGAAATATATCTCTTTTTTCGGATGCACCCGTTTTCTGTCGCGAACGGGCGGAATCTCAGGTTCCCTGCTTTTCCGAAGGGTCCGTATGCAGGGGAGCGGTCTCCATCGTCGCCAGGTCGGCTTTTCCGGAAGCGGCGATGCCGTTGAGGAGGACGTCGCGGGCGCCCGTGCGCTGGAATGCGTAGAGTTCGAAGGCCGGTAATACGGCGACGAAGTGCTCCATAATCTCAGCCTGAATGGATTCGTAGCTCGGCCAGTTCTTGTCGGAGGAGAAGCAGTAGATTTGGATCGGCAGTCCGTTCTCCGTCGCGGGCAGCGTCCGGACCATCAGCAGCAAGTCGCGGCTGACGAAGGGGTGCCGGCGTAGGTACAACGCCATGTAGGCCCGCAGCAGACCGAGATTCGTCTCGATCGTCCCGTTGACCAGTCCGTCGGGATTCTCCGTGTTGGCGACCTTGCCCTCGGCCGCCTGCCGCTGTTTTTCGGCGATGAATTGCGCCAGTTCTTCGTCGAAAGCCTTCATCCGTTCCAGAAATTCGGGCGTGCAGGGTTTGATGCAGTCGAGTTTGAGTGCGTATTCGCGCATGATGCGGCGTCCGCCCGAATCGCTCATGCCCCGCCAGTTGACGAACGATCCGGAGACCAGCGAGTACGGAGGTACGGTGACGATCGTATTGTCGAAATTCTGGACTTTGATGACCGTCAGCGAGATGTCGGTCACGGTGCCGTTGATGCCGTTCTGGGGCATCTCGATCCAGTCGCCGATGCGCAGCATGTCGTTCTCGGAGATCATCACGCCCGCGACCAGCCCCAGGATGGGGTCCTTGAATACCAGCATCAGGACGGCCGTGAAGGCGCCCAGCCCCGTAATCAGGTTGACCGGCGACTTGTCGATCAGGATCGAGACGACGACGATGACCACGACGCAGGAGAAGATCACCTGAAAGATCTGGATGAATCCCTTGATCGGACGGTTTTTCAACTGTCCGTCGTTTTTCAGCGTGTCGCCCACGGTGTTCAGGATCGCGTTGACGGAGATCATCAGCACGATGAAGAAGTAGATCCACGTGACCCGTTCGCTTACGGTGAACCATGCGGAGTCGGTGGCGAAGGCGAAGGGCAGCAGCGCGGAGACGATCAGGGGCGGAATGAGCGCCGTCGATTTGCGGAAGACGCTGTACCGGAACAGCGAATCGAAGAAATCGAGGTGTTTGCGTTTGAGGATCTTCCTGGCCGCGCGGACGAGCAGGAGGTGGACGACGGCCGCCACGACGAACGCGATCGTGACGATGCACACGAGAAACAGGATCTCGTCCAGTTTGTCGAGCAGGTGGCGCGGAATGCCTATCCATGAAAGGAGGTTTTTGATGCCGAGCAACAGGGTTCGGGCGAATTCGTTCGTATTCATATCGGTTCGGTAAGCGGCACGTCTTTCGGCGGGCGGCGGGGCGTTTTCCCTGCCGGAACGCAAAGAATATGCCTTACCCGAAACGGGATCGCAGCCGAAACGCTCCGGCGGATTTTCAGGCGGTACCACCGCCTGCGGGATACGGATTTCGGCTGAAAAGCGTATCTTTGCCGTGCGGCCGCTCACATGCGGCGCCCGACGGACGATGAAAGAGAGTTGGAAACCCGGCACGATGATCTATCCGCTGCCGGCCGTGCTGGTGGGGTGCGGCGATGCGCCCGACAACTGGAACCTGCTGACCGTGGCGTGGACGGGGACGGTCTGTACCGCACCGCCGATGTGTTACGTCTCGGTGCGTCCCGAACGCCACTCCCATGCGCTGATCGCGCGCACGGGCGAGTTCACGATCAACCTCACCACGGCTGCCATGGCGCGTGCCGTCGACTGGTGCGGCGTCCGTTCGGGTCGCGACTACGACAAATTCCGCGAGACGGGACTCACGCCCCTGCGCGGCGCGGTCGTGGCGGCTCCGGCGTTGGAGGAGTCGCCCGTTGTCGTCGAGTGCCGCGTGCGGCAGATCCTGCCGCTCGGGTCGCACGACATGTTTCTGGCGGAGGTCGTCAACGTGCTGGTCGACGACCGCTACATCGATTCCGCCACGGGGCGTTTCGATCTGGAACGAGCGGGGCTGGTGGCCTATTCGCACGGCGAATATTTCCGGCTGGGCGAGCTGATCGGCCATTTCGGCTGGTCGGTGCGGCGCCGTAAGATCATCGTCCGCGAACGAAAAGGCCGTCGCTGAACGACGGCCTTCCCGCGCGGCTGCCGGCGGTCACAGTTCGATTCCGTAAAGGCGCGACCATTCGCCTCACGGGTGGTAACGTTCGCCCGTCGGCTTTGGAAATAGACGGTGAACCGTTCGACCTCCTGCGGCGATTCCCGCGGCGAAACGATCTCCATAATAAACGGTATTCCCTTCCCGATCAGTATTTGTGTTCCGCCTCCTCGACCTCGCGTTCCGAGATCGGGCGGGTCAACGCCCTCCACGCATACCAGATGTAGGCCGCGACGAAGGGGATCAGCAGCGAGACGACGCTCATCACTTTGAGTGTGAAGAGACTCGACGAACTGTTGGTGATTGCCAGCGAAGACTGCATGTCCGTCAGCGACGGGTAGTAGCAGGTATCGTTCCAGCCCGCCAGCAGCAGCAGTGCCAGCACCGTGAGGATCGTTCCCGCGCCGCTGAACCAGATCGCCCGCCGGCTGCCGTTGCGCCCGCCGCTCCAAAGTCCCCACAGCACCGCAGCGACGCCTGCGAGCAGTACGATAGCGACAGCCGGCATCGCCAGCAGATTGTGCAGGTATTTGTAAGGTTCGATGCTCACCGTGCCGGAGGCAGGGTCGATCGCCCGACCGTCGGAGCAGAGCAGCCACCCGAAGAAGGCGAGGAACGCGGCCAGAAAGAGCAGCGAATAGCCGCACGACAGGCGTCGCGCACGCAGCCGCAGCGTCTCGTCGTCGAGATTGTTGAGGAAAAAGTGGAGCGCCAGCACCCGCGAAAGGGCGAAGACGGCTACTCCCAGCAGCAGATTGCGTGCGTCCGTCAGCGCTTCGAGACCGTGCCACGGCGTCGCCCATTGCGATATGGCCGTGTCGCCGCCCACGGCGGCCATGTTCATGCGGTTGACGGTGAACTCCGCGCCGGTGAAGAATGTGCCCACGGCGACGCCCAGCAGCAGCGGCCCCGCCACGCCGTTGAGTACCAGAAAGGCCTCGTAGGTGCGTTGGCCGAGTACGTTGGACGGTTTGCGGCGGTATTCGTAGGAGACGGCCTGCACGACGAAGACCAGCAGAATGGCCATCCAGACGTAGAATGCGCCGCCGAACGATGTCGAGTAGAATAACGGGAAGGAGGCGAAGAACGCGCCGCCGAAGGTGACGAGCGTCGTGAAGGTGAACTCCCATTTGCGGCCGAGCGCGTTGACGACCAGGTCGCGTTCGGCTTCGGTGCGCCCCATCGTGTAGAGCAATCCCTGACCGCCCTGTACGAAGAGCAGGAAGACCAGCAACGCCCCCAGCAGGGAGATGAGGAACCACCAGTAGTGTTGCAGAAAGAGCAGTGTGTCCATAGTCGTTATTCGTTAGGTCCGATCTTGATCTGGCGCAGCATGATGGCCAGTTCGGCCGCCAGCAGCACCGTGAAGAGCGCGAGGAAGATGAAGAATGTGACGGCCACGGGCGTGGCGGCGATGTGCGACCCCGACACGCAGGCAGGTAGCAGGTTCTGGATCGTCCACGGCTGGCGTCCCACTTCGGCGACGATCCAGCCCGCCTGCGAGGCGAGGTAGGCCAGCGGGATCGACAGGATCATCACCCGCAGCAGCCAGCGTTTGCCTGCGAGCCGGTCGCGGCGGTTGAGCCACCACACGACGGCACAGAGCAGGATGAAGAAACAGCCTGCACCGACCATGACGCGGAACGAATAGAAGACCAGCGGCACGTTGGGCACCGTCTCCTGGGGCGAGCGGAGATAACCGTAGCCGAAGTAGGCGTAGTAGTCGCGCAGGAAGGCCGCCCCTTCGGGCGTCGAGGCGTCGAAAAGCCGTTCGACCTCGTGCATCGCGGCTTCGTCGCCCTTTTCGCGCGCTTCGTGATAGCGGCCCAGCTGGTCGATCGCACGGCGTCCGCGCGACATTTTCTCGGCCGTGGAGAGGATGCCCCGCTCCTCGTTGCCGTAAACCAGATCGTTGATCCCCGGCACGAAGGCGTCGGCCGAGCGGAAACTCATCAGCGAGAGGAGCTTGGGGATGCCGATCTTGAAGTAGAAGGCGTTGTCGTCGCAGGTGCGCTGCCCTTCGGGGCGCAGCAGGCCCACCACCGTCAGCGGCGCCCCCTCCTCGCCGTCGTAGAGCGCCTCCATGGCCGCCAGCTTCATCGGCTGCACGCGCGCCACGATCGCACCCGAGCGGTCGCCCGAAAAGGCCGCCACGAGGGCGAAGACCAGTCCGAAGACCGACGCCAGCGCGATGCTGCTGCGCGCCATGCGGCGGTGGCGTCCGCGCAGCAGGTACCACGCGCTCACGCCCATGACGAAGATCGCCGCCAGGAGGAACGACGAGGTGACCGTATGCGAGAACTTGTTGATCGCCACGGGCGAGAAGAGTACGTCCCAGAACGAATCCATCTCGTTGCGCACCGTGGCGATGTTGAACGAACATCCGACGGGATACTGCATCCAGCTGTTGGCCACCAGAATCCACAGCGCCGAAAGGTTGGCGCCGATGGCCGTGAGCCACGTAGCCGAGAGGTGGAAGCCGCGGCTCACCTTGTCCCAGCCGAAGAACATCACCGCCACGAAGGTCGATTCGAGGAAGAAGGCCATGATCCCCTCGATGGCCAGCGGCGCACCGAAGATGTCGCCCACGAAGTTGGAGTAGTTCGACCAGTTGGTGCCGAACTCGAATTCGAGAATCAGTCCCGTGGCTACGCCGATGGCGAAGTTGATGCCGAACAGCCGCATCCAGAACTTCGTCGTGCTGCGCCAGAAGGGGTCGCCCGTGCGGTAGTAGCGGGTCTCCATCAGCGCGCACAGGACGCTCAGACCGAGCGTCAGCGGGACGAAGAGCCAATGGTAAATGGCCGTCAGGGCGAACTGCGCCCGCGACCACTCCACGCTTTGTAGCATTTCCGAAACCATACGCTTTTCAGTTTTGCGTTTCCAATCCGTGCTTTATCAGTTCGTTGCGCACGATTTCGCCGCGCTCTTCGGCGCTCTTGCCGCCCAGGACGTCGGGGAAAAAGAGCAGCCGCAGGACGACGAACAGGATGAAGAGTTTGATGAGGATAATCGCCCACAGCGTCCGTCCGAGCGTCATCTCCCGGAATCCGTCGTAGTAGAAACGGAAGATGCGGACGGGCAGCGGTCGGCGGTCGGCGTTTTTCATCGGGCGCAACATACTGAGTCTTACGAAACGAAAGATACTGATTATTTTCGAACCGTCAAAAAAATTGCCGAAAAAGAGCGGTGCGGCCGTCTTCGGCGGGAAAACCGAAGGAGCGGTCGGATGCGGCGCAGCGGGGCGGCTTCCGCGTTATTCCAGCTGCCGGTAATAGTACAGTTCGTCCGTTTCGGAGAGTTCGGGGTGGAAGATGTGCACCAGATCCGCCAGCACGCGGTCGGGACGCAGTACGCCCGATTCCCAGAAATCGCTGCCGCCCGCCGCGTTGCGGCGGCGGTTGTTGTCGTAGACGCGCCCCTCGCGCACGGGAGGCGTGTCGGCCAGCCGGGGATTCTGCCGGCGCACTTCGTCGAGGGTGTTGCAGCCGCTCACGTTGAGCCAGAAATCGGACTTGCTCGTGAGGTAGTAGGCCTGCTCGATGTCGATCGGCAGCGTCTGCGTGGCCGTGTTCTCCTCGAAGACGTACCGTGCGCCGGCATCTTCGAGGAGCCGCACCATGTAGCTGTTGCGCGCCGGCATGAACCAGGTGTCGCGGTAGGGGGTGTTGAGCATCACGCGCGGCCGTGCGGCGGTCTGCTGGGCGAGGGCACGCAGCCGTTCGTAGCGTTCGGGAATGGCGGCGAAGAGGCGGGAACCCTCCGTGCGGAGTCCTGCGATCTCGGCGGCGACGACCACCCATTCGCTCTTGCCCAGCGGCGACTCCTCGCAGTGCTCGCCCATGTAGAGGTAGGGGATGCCCAGCTCGCGCAGTTTTCCCGTGAGCGCCGTGTCGGCCCCGCCGATGCCGAAGAGCATTACCAGGTCGGGGCGCAGCGCCATGAGCCGTTCGAAATCGACGTTGCTGTCGAATCCCACGTCGGCGGCCTCCCCGCGGGCGATGCGGCGGCGGAGCGTTTCGTTGATCAGGTATTGCGCTCCGGAGACGCCCACCACGCGGTCGGCCGCTCCGAGGGCGTCGAGCATGGCGATGTAGGATCCCGACATGCAGACCACGCGCCGCGTCTCGTCGCGCAGCACCTGCCCCTCGAAACCTGCGGGGGCCGGTTCGCCGTCGCGGGCGATGAAGAGGTACTGGTCGGTAACCTCGTCGCCGTACCACGGGTTGTGGACGGTGACGAGCGTGCTGCGGCTTCCGGCAGCGCCCGTGATCTCGAATCCCGAGGCGTAGCGGGGCGTGTAGACCGGCAGCGTGAAGTCGCCGATCGGGCGGGCGGCGCGCTGACCGCAGGCGGCCAGCAGCAGGCCGCAGAGCAGGGGGAGGAGGCGTCTCATCGTTTGCGGGTGTGGAATTTGGGTCGGATGTCCAGAAAGATTTCGTAGTTGAGGCGGGGCATGGGGCGCGAGAGCACGGTGACGTACTCGACGTTGAAGAGGTTGCGCACCACCCCTTTGAGCGACAGATCGGCCCATCGCAGCGCGAAGGAGCGTTCGAGCGAGAGGTCGCTCATGTAGTAGGGTTCGAGCCGGCCGGTGCGGAGCGACGTGTCGTTGCTCGTGGTGGTATAGCGTTCGCTGTAATAGTTCCATTTGTAGACGAGTGTCCAGCGGCGCCAGCCCAGCGTCGCCGTGGCGGCCGCGGCGTATTCGGGGACGTAGACCAGCTGTTTGCCGTAGGAGGCGTCGGCGTCGTTGACCGGTTCGCCGTAGTTGATCGAGGGGGTCCATGCGAAGTGGGCGTCGAGGCCGAGCCGCCAGTCGGGCGAGAGGCGCACCGAGGCGTCGACCTTCGTCTCGGCGCCGTAGTTGTGGACTTTGCGGACGTTGCGGGGCGTCCAGTAGCCGCGCCGTGCCTGCACCCAGAGAATCCAGTCGTCGATGTGCGAGTCGAAGAGCGTCGCCTCGCCCCGCAGCGTGTAGCCCTCCGCTTCGCCGCCCAGTGCGAACGATATGCCGCCGTCGTAGGTGAAGCCGTGTTCGGGGCGCAGGTCGGGGTTGCCGCCCGGCTGGTAGTAGCGGTCGTTGAGCGTCGGGTAGCGGTAGTTGCGCGCCACGGAGGCTTTGAGTACCACGTTGCCGCGTTCGGAGACGACCCAGTCGAAGAAAAAGGCGGGGATCAGCGGCACGGCATGGCGGTCGTAGAGTTCGCCGCGCAGGTTGACCGCCAGCCCGATGCGTTCGGTCGGCCGCCATTTGGCCGAGAGGTGCCCCGACAGCTCCACGCGGTAACGGTCGTAGACGTCGCCCTCGTGGTAGGGGCTCTTGTCGCTGCAATCGACCATCGGAACGTGTAGCGCGACGTTGCCCGTGAAGAGCCAGCGCCGGCCGACGTAGTATTCGGCATCGAACTGTCCGTAGGGAGTATGCAGATAGCTGCGGCTCAGCGTCAGGTCGCTCTGCGCTCCCTGTGCGTTGCGTTGCCGGAAGTCGTAGGCCGAGGCGGTGTAGGCGTAGCCGAGTTTCGCTCCCAGTTTGAGCCGCTCGCGCAGCCGTTCCCACGAGGCCACGGCGCGCAGCGTCTGTTCGCGTTGTTCGTTGAGGATCGTCACGTCGTCGCGGTAGTCGGTCGAGAGGAAGGGCAGCCCGCGTTTCGAGCGGAGATACCACGCCGAAAGGCCGTAGCGCGTGCCGTCGCCGCGATTGTAGTAGAGTTCCTGCAACAGGTGCAGGTCGCGGAAGTAGCCGCTGCGGTTGCGCTCGACGGGGTGGTAGGTGTCGACCACCGCGCCGTCGGGGCCGTAGACGAGCTCCATCTTGTCGTAGTTGGTGTAGCGGAAGTCGTTGTCCGAGGTGGAGTAGACCGCGCGCGTCGAGGCGCTCCACCGCTGGCCGCCGTAGCTTACGCGCAGGTATTGGTCGAAGGTCGAGAACGACCCGACGCCCTGCACGTATTGCGTTTGCCAGCCCCGCTGCGCGGACGGGCGGGTGCCGAGCACGACGGCGCCGCCCAGTGCGCCGCCCGTGACGCCGATCGACGAGGCGCCGTGCAGCAGCGTCGCGGCGTCGATGAAGAACGCGGGGATCATCGAGAAGTCGACCGTGCCGAGCATCGGCGAGTTGATCCGCATCCCGTTCCACGTCACCTGCGTGTGCGAGGGCGACGTGCCGCGGAATTCGGCCGTCGCGAGCGTGGCACGGCCGTAGCTCTTGATGAAGAGGTTGGCGTTCTGCGTCAGCACGTCGGCCATCGAGAGCGAGATGTTGTCGTGCAGCACGGTCGAATCCAGCTGCGTGCGCTGCACGCCGATCTCCTTCATCGTGCGGCGGGTCACCACCGGCACCTCCTCGATCGGGAGCGACCACGCGGGGCGCTCCTCCTGCGCGGCGGCGAGCAGCGGGAGAATGAGCAGCGGAAGGAGCGTGAGGCGGCGCATGGGTTATTCGGTTTCTCGGTCGATAAGGTGGTAGTCGACGATGTGGTGCACCTCGGTGGAGGTTTCGCCCAGCAGCGCGGTCTTGCCCATCTGGCCGGTCTGTATCTTCACGAAGTCGATGTATTTCAGGTCGGCGGGCCGGCCGTCGAAGGTGCGGGCGTTGCTCAGACGGAAAAGACAGAACTGCCCGTCGTAGTCGCTTTTGCCCGCGTTGTCGGCATAACCCCAGTCGTAGGGAGGAACGACGGTCTGCCCCGAAGCGTCGACGTACGAGCGGTCCAGCAGGCGCGTGCCGTAGAAGGTGCACTCTCCTTCGGGCAGCCACGGCTGATAGTAGCTGTCCGAAGGGTTCCAGTAGGCGTTGTGGTCGATCGTGCCCCCGCCGCCGCGGTTGTCGCGCCAGACGACGGCGGCCTGCGCGCGCGTAGGCTGATAGTAGGTGACCGAATAGTCGTAGATCGTTTCAGCGCTGTCGTACTCCGAACCGGCCAGTTCGTACCACGTGTCGTTGGGTTCCCCGTCGCCGTTCTCGTCCTGTGCGACCCAGACGACGCCTGGCTCCGACTGGTAGGAGTAGGGATTGCCGCGGATGGCCAGGTCGACTCCGCCGCCGCTGTTGTCGACGCTGTGGTCGAAGCCTGCGACGACGTAGCCGCCCCACGCTCCCAGCGAGATCATGTAGTTGATGTCGAAGCGCGATTGCACGTAGGCGCACGCTTCGGCCATCGTCGTGGCGGTGAAGAGCGGGCCGTACATGTAGCCGCTCACCCACAGTCCGGGCGCGGGCAGGTACTCGAAGACGCGGACGGTCGACGCCCGGCTCGCGGCGTCGGCGGGCCGGTAATAGGTGCCTTCGGCAGCACAGACGTTGACCGACAGTGTTTGCGAGCGGGTCGCATAGCTGTTGCGCATGGTGACCGTCACTTCGTGCGGTCCTTCTTCGAGGGCTTCGAAGCGGTATTCGAGCTGCGCTCCGCGTTGTCGCTCCGTGCCGTCGACCTCCCAGATGTATTCGGCGTCGAAGGCGTTGACGGGGTTCCACCCTTTCAGGCGGATCGTGCGTCCCAGCGCGACGTTATAGACCGTCTGGGGAAATTCCCACGAGAAGGGCATCTGCTCCGGAGACAATACTTTTACAGTGAACGAGACCGAGTCCTCGCCGTCGTCGTTCGCGGCGCTGAACGTCACTTCGTAGTCGCCGCATTCGTGCCGCCGGAAAAGGTACTCCGCCGCTTCGCCGACCGTTTCTCCGTCGATCGTCCATCGGAAGCGCGCCGTCTGGCCGTTCTCGACGGTGGGAGCGATCGTCAGTTCGGCGTCGGCCGCGACGGTGAACCCTCCGACGGGTTCGATGAGCGTGATGCAGGGCGCTTCGAGCGCGTCGACCCGCACGCGCAGTTCGTCCTCGGCGGCGCCGTAGTCATTTTCGACGCGCAGCGAGAGGTAGTAGATGCCGGCCTTGTCGCGCCGGAAGACGTAGGAGGCTTCGCGGCAGACCACCTCGTCGTCGCACGTCCAGGTGAAGCGCGCCCCTTCGGCGTTGGTATAGCTCGGGGCGATGAGCAGTTCGCGCCCCGCCTTCACGCGGTAGCGGGCGTTGGCCTCCTGCTGCGTAATGGTGGGTTGCAGTGCCGAGGTGTCGGTTTGTTCGTCCCCGCCGCAGGCGACGGCGAGCAGTGCGGCGAGCAGGGAGAGCTTCTTTCTCATGGCGGTTTCCTATTTGAATGCGAAGGCGCTGGGTAGCATTCCTTTCACGCCGAACGAGTCGACCAGTTCGGCGCCCTGACCGGTGTCGCGGTAGCGGTAGACCACGCCCGGCTGTTCGAAATCGATCGCGTCGCCCACGTAGATCTCCCCATTTGTTGGATCGATGGCGAGTCCGTATATCAAACAGTTTTTTGGTTGGGAATTAATGGTCTTGTTGGTGCGTGCGCGGCCGTGACCGACATCTTGCAGATGCCGTCGTTGATGAAGTAGAGCACGTCGCCCGCACCGTTGATGCAGAGCTCCGAGGGGTACTCCTCCTTTTCGAAGACGAACTCCTGTTCGACGCGCCAGGTCGCAGCGTCGATGCGGTAGAGACAGGGTTCGGTCTGCCCGTATTCGCTGCCGGCGTAGCCGCCGTCGGTCAGCGCCCACAGTTTGCCGTTGCGGTCGACGACCAGCGAATTGGGCTGGATGCTCCGCAGTTCGATTTCGTGCACCACCTTGTCCTGCTCGGAGTCGATGACCAGGATCTTGTTGCTGTACGACCAGCAGTTGACGAAGACCCACTTGCCGTACTGCGCCATCTGTTCCGTGGAGTTGTAGCTGCCCGTCGACGGCGCCTGACCGGTGTGGATGGCGCCCGTTATCTTGCAGGTGCGGGGGTCGAAGACGGTGAGGTAGGGGCTGAACAGGTCGGTCACGTAGGCCTTCGTATCGCTCAGGAAGTGGATGTAGCGCGGCGCGACGATGTGGTTGTTCTGGTCGGGGTGCTGGCTGCTCGCCGCTTCGAGCTTCCCCTCGACGCGGAAGGTGTCGGCGTCGATGGCCCAGATCACGCCCGAATTGCTTATCGGGATGAAGACGCGCCCTTCGCGCAGGAAGATCGATTGCGCCACGTCGCCCAGTTTGGCGCCGTTGGCACGGTAGAAGACTTCGTTCTGCACCGTGCGTGCGGCGGGGTCGTAGTAGGAGAGCGAGGCGTTGCCGGCGTTCATGTTGCCTTCGCAGAGGCAGAAGACCCCCGCGCTGCCGCCCGTGTCGAAATCCTCTTTTTCAGCCGGCCCCGAACTTTCGCAGGCTGCCAGCAGCAATACGGCGCACCATGCGGCCGCTATCGTTCCGAATCGTATCATAGTCGTCGAACTTTGTCGTATCGGACGGGATCGCGGCGGCGGGAGAGAGGAGGGGGATCGGTCTGGCAGCAGGTCGCGCAAGCAGTGTGCGCATTCGGCTTCCGGCCCGTACCCCGCAGGCGTGAATCCGTCTTTTCGGGCCGAAAGCAGGTCTTCTGACTTTTCCTTCTGCGACGCCTTCCCGATCGGAATCAGTGGCCTGAACGTGTCGCGGAGTACATCCGTCGCTCGGGACGGATGCCGGAATTTACAGCAGCGGGAACTGTTCGGGAGTTACACCCGATTCCCTTTTCATCCGGGTGCAGCGAAGCTTCGCCGCGCCGTTGGAACTCTCGGCGAGGCAAAAATACGAAGAATTTTCCAGAAAGCGGCTTTTTACGGAAAAAAAGCGGCGACCTCTCGAAAAGATCGCCGCAGAAGGGTTGCGGATCGTGCCGTCGGTACCGGATTCCGTCATTCGGCGAGGTGCCAGCCTGTCGTCCCGTGGTGTTCGGGGCAGCCGCCTTCGTGATGGTGTGCGCAGGCGTCGCCCGAATCGGCGATCCGGCCGGCCAGATAGGCCGCGACGACCTCCTCGACAGGCCCGTGGCAGCCGCGGATGACGGCGATACCGTTGCGTTGGAGGACGTTTTTCGCCCCGTCGCCCATGTTGCCGGCGAGCATCACGTCGACGCCCATGGCGTGCAGGCGGGGGGCGATGTCGGATTTACAGCCGCAGCCTTCGGCGGCGGGGAGCGTCTGGGGGGGCGGGCGGGGGGGGGGTCTGCCAC
>OGQA01001101.1_pt1 | contig 12962 bp, 10 predicted proteins | sample 1553011 | NCBI WGS metagenome assembly OGQA01 (sample SAMEA2580256, study PRJEB22360) | human gut metagenome | biome: human gut; feature: human-associated habitat; material: faeces | place: Denmark | collected 2008/2010 | reverse complement strand
CCGTTGAGCACGCAGCCAGCTGCGTGCTCAACGGCGGTACGGTAACGGAGCGGGCGGCCCGATAAGAACCGCTCGCTTTGGTCGTGACGGGGACGGCGGCGAATCGCTCTTCGGCTGCGGCCGCGCGGGATGCGGGGGCGCTGCGCGGGTGCCGCTCAGCGGCGACGCCATACCGCTTCGGCAACTCGATTCCAATCCTGCTCGAATCGGTCGCTCAGGCAGCATTCCAATTGAAATAGCGGCAGGGATCGGGGATCGACTGCGCCCGAACGGATGCACATCGCGTATTCGACGAGCTGCGACAGGGCGCAGCAGTCGCGCAGAGCGAGATACGGTGCCGCGCGGAAGCCGTCGCTGCGTACGGTCATCGACCCTTCGCGACCTGCCAGCCGGACGATCGGCCGGTCGTCCTCCGCCGCATCGCCGTGCAGGACATAATCGTCGAGATTGAAATCCGACTCGGTGAAATCGAGGCGGAACGACCGCTCGTCGAGATAGGTCGCCCGATCGACCAGCACGTCGCGGACGTACCGTGCGAGGTCTAACGAAGGGTCCGTGCGGAAATCGTCGATCGGCCGGTCGACCACGCGGATCGGCAGGTCGGCCGCCGCGAGATCCAACGTGCCGACTTCGCGCAACCGCCCGACGATCGTCGCTACATAGCAGGCATGGAGCTGTTCCGACACGCGGTCGCGCGCTTCGTCGCTCAATACGATCGGGCCTTTTCCGGTCTTCATGCGCCGTGCGCCTCCCGCACGCAGTCGATGGCCGCGAGACGTTCGTACTGCCCGCGCAGCTCAGCGACGATCTCGGTGTTGCAACGCCGGACGATCCGCCGGAGCCGTGCAGCGTCTTCGGCCGTCAGCGCATAGCGTGCGATCGTCTCGTCGTCGATCCTCAGCGGCTCGTTCGCGAGAATCGCCGCGCGGCAGCGACACATCATGTAGTTCGGGAACTCGCTGACGATTTCTTCGACCGCCATATCGAGATCTTCGCTGTCGATCTCGCAGAGCGCCGTGCCCTCGGGCGAGCAGAACACTTCGCCGTGTTTACGGTACGTCTCCTCCCGCTCCTTCTCCGAGCAGTAGACCGAGAAGCTGATAAGGAAGATCTGCCCTTTGGGCTTGAAGGAGGCGTAACGGGCGCAGAACTCGGGGATGGTATAGGTTTCATCGGGGAGGTCGCCACGCGAGAAGTCCTCGGTCAGCGCGATGCGGAACTCCGTCTTCGGCGCAGCCTTGAAGAGGGCATAGATGTAGGGCGCCCGCTCGTACAGGGCCGTCAGGATCGAACGGATGTCCCGCCGGTAGTCGAGGCTCGGGGAATCGTCCTCGGTTTTCACGTCTTCATCGGTTTCGAGCAGGAGGAGTCGGGCCAGCTCGTCGGGGAGTGTCGTTTCCTTTTTCATTGTAATTTTAAGTATCGGGTTCGTTGTTCAGGGGTCGTATTAAGTGCAATTTGCGGAGTATATCGGAGCTGCCCGCCCGCCACTCCGCCGCACGGAGCTGTGCGGCGGAGGCGACGAATTGTAAGATTACCAGACCTTCCGGCGAAAAGTTGCCGGATCGCAATTATCGATTCCCGCACCTCGCCGCATCCTGCGCGGGACGGCAGCGCCCGCCCGCCACTCCGCCGCACGATCGGTGCGGCGGAGGCGACGTACCAGTACTCGTCAGTTACGGATCGCGGGAACCGTATGGGAAGAGCAGCGGCATCGCCGAACCTAAAACTTTTACTTGAAAAAGAAACAAGGCGATGCCGCCGCCTGTAAGATCGGCGGAACGTGAAGGGCGGCCGAACCACTGCGGACGAAGGCGTCATGCCCGCACGCCGATTCCGCCGGCCGACGGTTCGGCAGGTGCAGTTCGTATATTTTATTGTATTCAGGGCAGGACGGCGCATAACGTTCGGGATAACGATGTGTGCGTTCGCTGTGAAAACAAGCGCGGAGAGCCCCCAAACTGTTGCGGACGAAAGTGCTACGAACGAGGGTGTTGCGGACAAAGACGTTGCAGACAAAGACGTCACGGGCGCAAGCATCATGCCCGCATGCCGATTCCGCCGGCCGAGGATTCGGCAGGTGAAGTTCGTATATTTTATTGTATTCGGGTCGAGACGGCGCATAACGTTCGGAGCGATGGATCGTGCGCCCGCAGGGAAAAGAAAAAGGGGCGCGGTGTCAGCCCCTTAGTACAGGTCTTGGGAACCTTGATTCAGAAGCTGTCCTGCGCCCCAGCCGTGTCCCACCCATAAACGGGCAGGACATAACTGGGACTGACAACTATTATACCTGAATCAAACAACCTCTTAAAAAGAGGGTCCCAAGTTCGTACTAAGGTATAAAGAGTTGTTTACCCTTTATAAGTTATGTCCGTCGGCTATGCCGAGTCATGATAATTCCTCGATCGTTGCATCATTCTTGCTTTTTTCGGTTCGTTCCCGGGCAGCCTGTGCTGCCCCTCTACAACTGAACCGCGTCAAGGAATCCTAAGCAAATATACGAAAGATTTTCGAATCAAACCCGATAGAGCCGTGTATTTCTGGAAAAATATCGCTAATTTTGTGAATATGAAGAGCGATATCACGTTTTTGTCCGAACGCAAGCAGCGCGACCTGCACGAACTCGTCGCATTGATCCGCGAGGAGATCAGGGATGTCGTAATGATTATCCTTTACGGCAGTTATGCGAAGAATACCTACGTCGATCTGGACGAGCGGCACGATTTCGGGGTGCGCACCTACTACATGAGCGACTACGACCTGCTGGTCGTTACGCAGCGGCGGCTGGGTGTCAGGGAGGCGACGGTCAACGCACGGATCAAGGAGCGTTTTCTGGATGGCAAAGGCGAGTTCCAGACCTATCCGCAGCTTATCAACGAAAGTTTCACCAAACTCAACCATGCGCTCTCCGAGGGGCGATACTTCTATGTCGAGATCGTAAATCAGGGCATCCTGCTCTATAATTCGGCAAAAGAGGAGCTGGCGACGCCGCGAAAGCTGGACTACAACGAATTGTCGGGAATGGCGCAGGAGTATTACAATAAAAAATTTACACGAGGAGAAAGATTTTTATATCATGCCCGGATAGATTACGACGACAAAGAATATGTTGAATGTTCATTCTTTTTGCATCAGGCAGCCGAGTATTTTATAAAGACGATCCCCTTGGTGTATAGTCTGTACGGCTACAAGGAGCACGACCTGCATTTCCTCTGCGAGCGGAGCAAGCCGTTCACGACGGAACTTGCAAATGTCTTTCCGTGCGACAGCGAGGAGGAAAAACGCCTGTTCGAGCTGCTGCGCGCCGCCTATATCGAGGCGCGTTACAACGATAAGTTCGTCGTAACGAAGGCCGACATCGACGCTCTGCTGCCCAAGATCGAGCTGCTGCGCGATGTGGTCGAACGGGTCTGCAAGGAGCGGCTGGCCTACTACGACGGCCGGATCGAAAAATAGCCACCCCTTATGACGCAGAAACAGGCCATACAGCTCTTCGAGCAGCGGAAGGTGCGTATCGTGTGGGACGACGATGCGGGGAAATGGTACGTTGCCATTGTGGATGTCGTTGCCGTATTGACCGACAGCATCGACGCCGCAGCCTATTGGCGTAAACTGAAACAGCGGTTGAAGGCGGAAGGGAACGAAACCGTGACAAGTTGTCACGGTTTGAAAATGCCTGCTGCCGACGGGAAGATGCGCATGACGGACGTGGCCGATACGGAACAGCTTTTTCGTTTGATTCAGTCGATCCCTTCGCCGAAAGCCGAACCGTTCAAGCTGTGGCTGGCGTCGTTGGGGCGCGAGCGGCTGGAAGAGCTGGACGACCCCGAACTCGGTATCGACCGGATGCTGGAATACTACCACCGCAAAGGATACTCCGAGAACTGGATTAACCAACGCCTGAAATCCATCGAAGTGCGTAAGGAGCTGACCGATGAGTGGGAGCGGCGCGGCATCAAGCGAGGACAGGAGTTCGCCACGCTGACCGACATTATCACGCAGGGCTGGTCGGGTATGACGACGCGGCAGTACAAGCGATACAAAGGATTGAAAACAGAAAGTCTGCGCGACAACATGACGAATTTGGAGTTGGTGCTGAACATGCTCGCCGAGGCGACGACGACCGAAATTTCCAAAGAGCGTCGTCCGCGCACGTTTGCAGCCAACCGGATCGTGGCGGCACAGGGCGGACGCATCGCGGGCAACACCCGCCGCGAAATCGAGGCACAGACCGGAAAAAAGATTGTCTCACGGCTCAATGCCGAACAGGTGTTGGCGGCGAAAGAAATCGAACAGAACGAGGAGGAGAAGGAGTGACCGCGGCTCTTGGGTAATGATTCCTCGGCGCGATGGGCGAGCGGAGGTCGCAGACCTGAGAACCGTCCTCGGAGGGTGCGCCGTGTGCCGGATGCCATTTACGCGGCGATCGCCGCACTCTCGGTGAAGGTACCGCCGGTTTACTTGTCTATCGTCCGATCGGATTCGACGCATAATAGCTCACGTACATTCTGTTTAAAACATCGCACGATTCTTATCATGCGCGTTTAGGCTCCGTTCGTCTCTGGCCGCCCCTCACCGACATTTTCGAGGATGTCCGTTCGGGCCGGCCGGAGCTGCGGGGCGGGGTCAGAGCAGTTCGCGGAGTATCGTCGCTGCAAACAATATTTTATTGTATATCCAGCCGTATTCAATCGGGAGTGAAGCGGTGCGTGAACGGGTGAAGACATGATCGTCTGCACGAATCCGTGAAAGGATGCCGGCAATCGTGCATGGACGGATGCTCGCTTTCGCTCTTGCCAGTAAGAGGTCGTGCGAGGATATTCGTATTCGTGCATCCGCTCATGCGCGAACACGTGCGTACATCCGTCCACGCGAACACGAGCACGTGCGTTCGATCGGGAGTGCTTTCACGCTTCCGGCCGCAAGATAATACGCCTTCGGGGCCCCCGAATCGGCTGGCCGCTCCTGACCGCCGGAGGCCGTCCGAAGGGTTTGCCGCTCTCGCCGCAGCGTCGTAATATTGCATCCTGAAAACCGAGTGTCGTCGGAGTGATCCGCGTATGATTTTCGATGCGGGGAACGAGCGATCCGTTGTGCGGCGTTTTGTTCCCGTAGCGGGAACAGCGAGCTGTACCTTTGTCCGACAAACCAGCGTTTGTCCGACAAAGGTGCTCGCCCTGCGGGGCCGCGGCATCCGGCGATGCAGAACCCTTTAAAACGAGAGAACGATGAGAAAGAACCGTGCATCGGACAACAAGAGCCGCAAATACTCCTTCCGCCTGACCGAGGAGCAGCATATCCGCTTCGAGCGGATGCTGTGAAGGGCGGGCTTGGAGCACAACCGCAGCCGCTTCATCGTCGGGCGAATCTTCGACGAGACGTTCCGCGTGGTCAGGGCCGACCCCACGAAACAGCGTTACCTCGTCCGGCTGAACGAGTACATCGCCCAGATTTCCCGCGTGGGCAACAACTACAATCAGGTCGTCAAGGCGATCAACACCTGCCTTTCGCGCAACATGCTGCCCCGCCAGATCGACACGCTGGTGGCCTGCACGCGCGAGTTGAAAGCCCTCTCGGAGCAAGTGTCGGAGCTGACCAGACAATTGCGGGAGGAGTGGTTGAAAGAGTGATCGGGCAGGGGGGGGGCTTGCCCTTCGCGGCAAAATGACTATCTTTGTGAGGGTAAAGCGGTTTTTAATTCCCGATAAACGAACCGAACGATGACCGACCGACTGATTTTCGTACACGACAAGCGGCGCGACGCCTACGTCGACAAGACGTCGGAGATCGTCGGGCTGCGACCGGCCGGAGCGTATGTGTATGTCGATTACGGCGCGGCGCGGGTATTCCGCTATCGCAAGGAGCATGTGGTCTGCTATCCCCTGCTCGCCACCCGCCGGCAGGTACGCATCTACAAGGACGGGACGTTGCAGGAGCCGTACGATACGCTGTTCGACTACGGGAAATATGTCCGGCTGGGCGCCGGAGAGGGCTTGCGTTCGCCGGCGATCGAGAAGTCGCGGATCGAAGCGGTCGATGCGCAGCCGCTCCCCGCAGACAAAGAGCGGCTGCTTTCCTATTTCGCGGAGGTTCTCGCAGCCAAAGCCTCTCTGGAGTCGGAGACCGATACGGAGGCCGCAGAGGAGGTTCCCGAAGGGGAGAAGAAAAGTTCGATCGCCGCCCTGCTCGCCGAGACGATGCAGCGCATCGATCCACAGGATCCCCGTACGGCGCTGTATGCCTATCTGAACGGGCGGACGGCGGCGTGCGATGTCGACAACGCGGCCCTCGTCTATCCCTTCGGCTGCAACGCCAGCCAGAAACTCGCCGTGCAGCGGGCGCTGGGCAATCGGGTGAGCGTGGTAGAGGGACCTCCCGGCACGGGAAAAACGCAGACGATTCTGAACATCGTCGCCAATCTGCTGATGCAGGGAAAAACCGTCGGTGTCGTGTCCAACAACAATGCGGCGGTGGACAACGTGCGCGACAAACTGTCGAAATACGAGTACGGGGCGTTGATGGCCGAACTGGGAAACCGGACCAGACGGCAGGCCTTTTTCGCGGACAAACAGCAGGATTTCATGCCCGACCCTACGTGGCGGTTGCCGGCGGAGGAACGCACGGCCCTGCGAACGCGGCTGGGCGAGCTGTCGGCGGCCATAGACGAGCTTTTCCGCGTCAACGCGGAGCTGGCCGACCTGCGGACGAAACGCTCCTATGCCCAATGCGAGTACCGTCATCTGCTGTGGGAACAACCGCTGGACGAAGCGCGGATGCGGCGGGTCGACCGCTGTTTCTTCCGTCCGATCGACAGCCGGCGTGCGCTGTCGTTCCGGCATCTCGTTACCGAGAGGTGGCAGGGCGGAAGGCCGTCGCTCGCTTTGCGGGCCGGACTGCTGTTCCGGTGCGGCGCGTGGCCCGGGAAGCGGCTGTTCGCGGATGCGGAGCTGCTGCCCGCCTATGCCGATCGCAAGTTCTACGAAACCTATATCGCCGAGCTCTCGGCCCGCATCGCCCGGCTCGGGGCACCGTCCGACGAGCAGCGTGCGAAGAGCCTGATCGAAGCATACGGGAAGGTGTCGGAAGCGCTGTTCCGCGATATGCTCTACCGCAAATACGAACGCCTGAACGAAGCGCGGCAAGAGGAGCGGCCCCCGTTCACGATGCAGAACTACCGGACGCATTTCCGCACCTTCGTCGAACGCTATCCGGTCGTGCTGAGTACGACCCATTCGCTGTGCGCTTCGATCGGCGCGGGGCACCTGCTCGACTATGTCATCATCGACGAGTCGTCGCAGGTCGATATCCTCACGGCGGCCGTCTGCTGCGCCTGTTGCCGGAATATCATCATCATCGGCGACAGCCGGCAGCTGCCGCATATCGTGGAGGAGCAGCTCAGGGCGAAGGCCGAGGAGCTGCGCGACAAACATCGGGTGCCCGACGCTTACGATTACGTGCGGCAGAACATCCTCTCCTCCTTCAAACGGGTCTTCGGGGAACGGCTGCCCGTCACGCTGCTGCGCGAACATTACCGCTGCCATCCGCTCATCATCGACTTCTGCAACCGGAAATATTACCGGAACGAGCTGCTCATCATGACCGAACCGAAGGGCGACTATCCCTTTACGGTCCTGACGACAACCGCCTCGAAAACCTACTCCCATAACGGCCGGATCTACAATCAGCGCCAGATCGACGCCACCTGCGACTGGATCGAGCGGCAGCATACGGAGTACGCCGCCATGCGGTTCGCCTCCGATGCGAAACGCGAATCGCCGGCCGAACGGATCGCCGAACGGCTCATCGGAGGAATTCTCGCCGAGGAGGATCGGTTTTCCGCCATCGGCGTCCACCGACACTACCGGCTGTACGATCTGGTCGGACGGAACGTCGAGCTGTCCGACGAGGAGCGCCTCTTCGTCCGCCGCCGCTCGCATCTCGACTTTCTGCTCTACAACCGGATGGACAACACGCCGATTCTGGGGATCGAGGTGGACGGCGTGCTCCACCACCGCTTCGACGAGGTGCAGGTCGCCCGCGACCGGCGCAAAAACGGTATTCTCGTCAAGATCGGCCTGCCGCTTCTGCGTCTCTCCACGGACGGCAGCAGCGAAAAGGAGCGGATCGTAGGCGCGCTCGAACAGGCCATGCAGCAGGGGTGAGTGCCGAACGGCGGAACTCGAAGTGGACGGCTATAAAGCAAAGTCCACTTTTCGATCCATCGTTTTCTAAAATGAAATCGTACCTGAAGATCCCTGTGGTTTTATTCGCAAGCGATTGGCCGTCCTGTGTCTTAAATACCCGGTTCACAAACGGCGATATTCCGACGTTATGAATAAAACGTCAGGAGAAAACATATCCTCAAAGAATTGCCTTGCGGATTATTTCCTATCTTTGTATTATTGCATCAAAAAGCTCGTTGCCATGACAACCCAAAGCGAAGCAGCATTAGAGAACGGATTGATAAAGACGCTGATCGACAACAGCTACGAGCGCGTCATAATCAAAGAGGAAGAGAATCTGAAGACGAACTTCAAGGTGCAGTTGGAGAAGCATAACCAAAAAGAGTTGCAACTTCACGGCCGATCGCAATTTACCGACAAGGAGTTCGAAAAGATCCTCATTTACCTCGAAGGCGGCACACGATTCGAAAAAGCAAAGAAATTACGAGACCTCTATCCGTTGGAAACAGAAGATGGCGAGCGTATTTGGGTGGAGTTTCTCAATCAAAAAAAGTGGTGTCAGAACGAGTTTCAGGTTGCCAATCAGATAGCCATTGAGGGCCATAGGCAATGCCGCTACGACGTCACGATTCTCATCAACGGTCTTCCGTTGGTGCAGATCGAGTTGAAGAAACGCGGCGTGGAACTGAAGCAGGCATACAATCAGATCCAGCGTTATCACAAGACGTCGTTTCATGGGTTGTTCGACTATATTCAGCTGTTCGTAATATCGAACGGCGTGAATACACGCTATTTTGCCAACAATCCGAACAGCGGCTACAAATTCACGTTCAACTGGACGGATGCCGAGAACCGGCCGTTCAACGACCTGAATATGTTCGCCAACTTCTTTTTCGACAAGTGTACGTTGGGAAAGATCATCAGCAAATATGTAGTGCTGCACGAGGGCGACAAGAGTCTGATGGTATTACGGCCCTATCAGTTCTATGCCGTCGAGAAGATTATCGACAAGGTGGAGAACACCAACAAGAACGGTTACGTCTGGCATACGACAGGCGCGGGGAAGACCCTGACCTCGTTCAAAGCGGCGCAGCTGGTCTCGGAAATAGACGGAATCGACAAGGTGATGTTCGTCGTAGACCGTCACGACCTCGACACGCAGACGCAGTCGGAATACGAAGCGTTCGAGCCGGGTGCGGTAGACAATACGGACAACACGCACGAGCTGATCAAGCGGTTGAGCGGTGACTCGAAAATCATCATCACCACGATTCAGAAGCTCAATTGTGCCGTCACGAAAGATTACTACAACCGGCATCTGCAAGAGATTCGGAATAAAAAAGTCGTAATGATTTTCGACGAATGCCACCGCAGTCACTTCGGCGACTGCCACAAAAATATCGTCAACTTCTTCAACAACCTGCAAATTTTCGGATTTACGGGTACGCCTATCTTCGTCGAGAATGCCAAACAGGAGCACACAACGGCCGAAGTTTTCGGCGAATGCCTGCACAAGTATTTGATCAAGGATGCCATTGCCGACGAGAATGTATTGGGCTTTCTGGTCGAATATTATCAAGGCAGCACGACGACCGACTGCGAGAGCGAGGCGCGTATGCGGGAGATTGCACAGTTCATTCTCAACAACTACGACAAATCGACCTTCGGCGGTGAGTACAACGCACTGTTCGCCATTCAGTCCGTACCGATGCTGCTCCGCTACTACAAGATTTTCAAGGAACTGAATCCGAAGATTCGAATCGGCGCCATCTTCACCTATGCCGCCAACGCCAGTCTGGACGACGGGCAGACGGGAATGAATCAAGGGTTTGCCGACTCAAAGGTCGCTGCCGACGAGCTGCAAGCCATTATGGATGACTACAACGCGATGTTCGGCACGTCTTTTACGACCGACAATTTCAGCGCCTATTACGACGACGTAAACGAGCGCATGAAGAAACGCAAGAAGGATATGCTGCCGCTCGACCTGCTGCTGGTCGTCGGAATGTTCCTCACGGGCTTCGATGCCAAGAAGCTCAATACGCTTTATGTCGACAAAAATCTGGAATATCACGGGTTGTTACAGGCGTTCAGCCGCACGAACCGCGTGCTGAACGAGAAAAAGCGTTTCGGAAAAATCGTATGCTTCCGCGACCTTAAAGCCAATGTGGATGCTGCGATCAAACTTTTCAGTAACAACACGCCCAATGAGAAGATCATACGCCCGCCGTTCGAGAAGGTGCGCAAGGAGTTGAATCTGAAAATGATCTCTTTTCTGGAGAAATATCCCGACGTCAGCCGCATCGACGCGCTGAAAAGCGAACCTGAGAAACGCGAATTCGTGTTGGCTTTCCGCGAGATTATCCGGGGAAAAATCGAGGCGCAAATCTACGAGGAGTACGAAGCGGACGATCCCTATTTCATCATGTCCGAGCAGGAATACATGGATTTCCGTTCCAAATACCTCGACATCGCCATCGGTCATACGGGAGACAAGCAAAAGGGCACTCCCGACGCTACACAAACCGAGATCGAACACGAAAATATCGACAACGTGGATTTCTGTTTGGAGCTGCTCCACAGCGACGTCATCAATGTCGCCTACATTCTGGCGCTGATTGCCGACCTGAACCCCGACAGCGAGGATTACCGGCAGAAACGTCAGCAGATCATCGATACGATGATTCGAGACGCCTCGATGCGCAACAAGGCCAAACTCATCGACGGGTTTATCCAGCAGAATGTCGATGACGACAAGGCCGGATTCAACCGCGCAAAGGCGGACGGGTCCATCGACTTGGAGACGCGGTTGACGAACTACGTCAGCGCAGCCCGCGAACGGGCGATCGAACGTCTGGCCGAGGAGGAGGCCCTGAGTCACGATGCGTTGAGAGAGTTTCTGGCGCAATACGATTACCTTCAACGCGAGAAACCCGAAATCATTCAGAACGCTATCAAAGAGAAGAAGGTAGGGCTGAAGGAGCGTCGCAATATCCTCAAACGGGTATTGGCTAAGCTCCGCATAATTATCGACACGTTTAACTGGGAATAAACACACAACGCATATGAGCGAAGAACTGCAACAAAAATTGCGCAGCCAGCTTTGGACGGTTGCCAACACCCTGCGTGGCAACATGTCGGCCAGCGATTTTATGTATTTCACTCTCGGCTTCATCTTCTATAAGTACCTCTCCGAAAAAATCGAGTTGTATGCCAATGAGGAACTGAAGGAGGACGGCATGACCTTCAAGGAGGCATGGGAGAGCGACGACGAAGAGTTGAAGGTCGACCTGAAAGAGGCGTGCGTGCAGGATTTGGGCTATTTCGTCGAGCCGGAATACCTTTATTCCACCATTATCTCGATGATCGACCGCAAGGAGAATATCCTCCCAGCATTGGAGCGGTCGCTCAAGAAAATCGAGGACAGCACCATCGGTCAGGAAAGCGAAGACGATTTCGGCGGTCTCTTCTCTGACATCGATCTCGCATCTCCCAAGCTGGGCAAAACGGCCGACGATAAGAATAAGTTAATCAGCGACGTGCTTGTCGCATTGAACGGCATCGACTTCGGGTTGAAAGATGCGCAGGAGATTGATATTCTGGGCGACGCCTACGAATACATGATCGGTCAATTCGCTGCCGGAGCCGGGAAAAAGGCGGGCGAGTTCTATACACCGCAGGAGGTCAGTCAGATTCTTGCGGAAATCGTCATCACAGGCAAGCAGCGTTTGAAAACGGTCTACGACCCCACTTGCGGCAGCGGCTCACTCCTTCTCCGCACGGCTCGGAGCGGACAGGCCGATGAGATTTTCGGGCAGGAGAAGAACCCTACGACCTTCAACCTCTGCCGCATGAATATGTTGCTGCACGGTATTAAGTATAACGATTTCGACATCCGCAACGGTGATACGCTCGAAGCCGATGAGTTCGGCGATCAACAATTCGACGCCGTAGTGGCCAACCCGCCCTTCTCGGCCGATTGGAGTGCCGCCGCGAAATTCAACAACGACGACCGGTTCAGCAAGGCCGGAGTGCTTGCCCCAAAATCGAAGGCCGACTATGCGTTTATCCTGCACATGATCTACCACCTCAACGAGGGCGGCACGATGGCCTGCGTAGCTCCGCACGGCGTATTGTTCCGCGGAGCGGCCGAAGGTAAGATCCGTCGGTTTCTGATCGAGAAGAAAAACTATATCGACGCAATCATCGGACTTCCTGCCAATATCTTCTACGGCACCAGTATTCCGACCTGCATCCTCGTGATGAAAAAATGCCGCAAGCAGGAAGACAATATTCTCTTTATCGATGCTTCGCGCGAGTTCGAGAAGGTGAAGACACAGAATAAATTACGCCCCGAGCACATCCGCAAAATCGTCGAGACTTACCGTAACCGCACAGAGATCGAAAAATACAGTCATTGCGCAACATTGCAGGAGATTGCCGAGAACGACTACAATCTCAATATTCCGCGTTATGTCGATACGTTCGAAGAGGAAGAGGAGATCGATATCCACGCCGTAATGGCCGAGATCAAGGAGCTGGAGGCCAAACGCGCCGACTTGGATAAACAAATAGAGGTTTATCTTAAAGAATTGGGTATTGTCGAATAAACCCGAAAAAGCAATGGCAACAAATAACAACAATAAAGCCCTCAATGTTCCCCATTTGAGATTCCCGGAGTTTAGTGGAGAGTGGAACAAGTGCACCATAAATGATTTAGCAACAGTGGTTGGAGGTGGCACACCTGATACTACAGTGAAATCATATTGGGGTGGAGAT
>OGQA01001097.1_pt1 | contig 12979 bp, 13 predicted proteins | sample 1553011 | NCBI WGS metagenome assembly OGQA01 (sample SAMEA2580256, study PRJEB22360) | human gut metagenome | biome: human gut; feature: human-associated habitat; material: faeces | place: Denmark | collected 2008/2010 | reverse complement strand
TCAACAGCTGATAAGGAAAGTGATTGTGCAGGCAGGAAAAAATAGCTTGCAAGAACTGGATAAGGAGCGATGTGTGATGCCGCAGCATATAACCGTTGTAAATTATGACCCAGAATGGCCGTCAAAATATGTACGAGAGCGGGACTATATTACCGAAATACTGAAAGATAATTGCATTTCTATCTACCATATCGGAAGCACATCTGTTCCGGGACTGGCTGCCAAACCAATTATCGATATCATGGCAGTCGTCAGAAGCCTTGAGGAGGTAGATACGGTTGCGGACAAGTTTGCAGAAATAGGCTACGAATATCTCGGAGAATTTGGAATAAAAGGCAGACGTTATCTTCGCAAAGGCGGTGATGAGCGTACCCATCAAATTCATATTTTTCAGGCGGACGACTGGAACAATATCGGACGACACCTTGCATTCCGGGACTATATGCGAACCCATGAAAAAGAACGGGACGAATACGCAAAAATTAAGAAAAACCTTGCGCAAGAGTTTCCCTATGATATAGACGGATATTGTGACGGGAAAGAAAATTTTGTTCGTGAGGCGGAAAAACGCGCGCTTGCTCAATACGACGGGACATGGGATAAATTGTATATTGCCGCAAGGAAAGTACAGAACGAGAGAAAACTATCTCCGCTGATCGAGGCCGGAAGCGTTTCTGCCGCGGTTCTTTCAGCAAAGGGAAATATCTATACCGGGGTCTGCATTGATACGGCTTGTTCATTGGGAATGTGTGCGGAAAGAAATGCGATTGCAAATATGATAACAAACGGGGAAAGCCAAATCATAAAAATAGTCGCTGTCATGCCGGACGGAAAAGCAGGTATGCCGTGTGGAGCTTGCCGGGAATTTATGATGCAGTTGGATAAAACAGCAGGCGAAACAGAAATTTTGTGCGACTATGAAACAAGAAAGGTGATACGCTTGAAATCTTTAACTCCCGAATGGTGGAGCACAGACCAAATGGAAATGAACGAATGAGGAAATTTTTCATGGAATACAGAGTAATTGACAGAAACAACTGGTACCGAAAAGAATATTTTGAACATTACCTGAAAGAAGTGCCTTGCACATATAGCATTACAACAAAATTAGACATTACCGCCATCAAAAAACAGCGACTGAAACTTTATCCCACAATGCTTTATTGCATAACAAAAATTGTAAACCGATACGAGCAATTCCGTACCGCATTCCGCACAGATGGAACATTGGTAATCTATAATGAAATGCTTCCTTGTTATACGGTGTTTCATCAGGATACCAAAACATTTTCAAATATCTGGACAGAATTTTCAGATGACTATGATACTTTTTGCAAAAGATATAATGAAGATGTTTTACAATTTGGCACAAGAGAAGCTATGATGGCAAAACCAAATATGCCGGAAAATGCCTTTACAGTTTCTATGATCCCATGGACCTCTTTTGACGGATTTAATCTAAATGTGAAATCCTTTGACTACCTCATTCCAATTTTTACGATTGGGAAATACAAGGAAGAAAATGAACAATACACTATTCCGTTCTCAGTTCAAGTCCATCATGCAGTATGCGACGGATACCATGCGGGTTGTTTTATAAATGATTTACAGGATGCTATTAGCTCCGTACCACTTATAGATAAAGAAATAAAAAGTTAGTCGAATCGCCGACATAGTGTCCATAAAAATATGTGACAGTCCCGAATTTCTGATATATTATTAGGCTACTCTTACCTTTCAAATATCCCATGAAACCAGACACGCTCATCTTCGGCGGTATCATTACCAACAGATGTACATGGTCTATTGCCATTTCTCCCTCAAGTATTTCTACCCCTTTCCATTGGCACAGTTCTCGGATTATCTCCATGATTGCTTTTCTGTGACTTTCGTAGAATACTTTTCTTCTGTACTTTGGTGCAAACACTATATGATACTTGCAATTCCATTGGCTATGTGATAAAATTTTCTTGTCATTAGAAGTCATTTCTTTTGTCCTCCGTTTTGTTTTTTGATGCAACTGGCAGGTCGCATCTCTATTTTAACAAAACGGAGTTTTTTATTCAATACCACATCGGCAAAAGCCTATTTTTGAACCCCCAGACTATCTGGGGGTTTTCGTTATACAAAAAAAGGAACGCACGCGGCGTTCCCTTTTTCCTTACTCTTTGATATAATTCCGGAACACTTCCATCATCTCGTCGGAGACGACGTGTTCCATGCGGCAGGCGTTTTCTTCGGCAAGTCCAGGCTTTGCTCCGAGCTTCATAAGCGCCTTTGTGAGCGTCTGATGCCGCTCGTAAATACCCTCTGCTTTTTTTCTGCCGGCGTCGGTGAAACTCAGATTTCCCGTTTCGCGGTCGATATGAATATACCCTTTCTTTTCAAGGAGATTAACGCCGCGCGAGACGCTCGATTTGGCAAGACCGAGTTCATCGCGCACATCTACAGCGCGCACGTTCGGCTGTCCTTTATGCAGCAAAAGAATGGTCTCCAAATACATTTCTTCCGACTCTCTCGTCCTCTTGATAGCCATGCGCACACCTCCTTATATCATTTACAATATAGATTATACTCTGTTTTCAAGAAAAAGTAAAGAAAAAACGTGCGGCGTTAACATACGCTAATGGAAATAATCTTTTATCCTAAAGCGACGTCCAGCGCCATCATCACGGCAAAGCCGAGCATTGCACCCCATGTGCCGAGGTGTGGGTGCTTATCAGCCTTTGCATCTGGAATAATATCTTCCGCGACGACAAAGATCATAGCGCCGGCCGCGAACGCCGAAAGCCACGGCTGCGCCGCCTACAAGTATGCCGCGAGGAAATAACCAATCACGGCAAATACAGGTTCGACTACACCGCTCAATGTTCCGTATCCGAAAGCCTTTGCCCTACTGCCCGCAGCACCGCGCAACGGAAGTGCCACCGCTGCCCCTTCGGGAAAAATCTGAATGCTGATGCCGATCGAGAGCGCGAGAGCGGCAAGATACGCCGCCTCTGTATTCTGTGTTGCCGCCGCACCGAACGCAAAGCCGACAGCAAGCCCTTCGGGAATGTTGTGTATCATCACAGCAAAAAAGGGCTTCGTCGGGCTTTTTCAATGAGGAATGCAGTCCCTCCTCTTCATTTGTTCCGAAATGTATATGAGGCACGATTTTATCGAGCAACACGAGAAATACCCCGCCGAGCAAAAAACCGACTGCGACGGGGATAAAGCTCCATACGCCCCAACTGCCCGCGCCTTCGAACGCAGGTAACAGCAGAGAGAAGAACGATGCGGCAACCATTACCCCCGCAGCGAACCCCAAAAACAGGGTATTCGCTTTGGGGGAAGCGTCCTTCTTAAAGAAAAAGACAAATGCCGAACCGAGTGCGTTGAGCACAAAAATTACGGTAAATCCAATGATTGTATATACCGTCTGATTCATGTTATCTGCCCGCCGAGTTTCCAGCCCACAGACTTTTCACGCATGGCAATAAATTCGGCATACTTGCCCTGCTTTTTGAGAAGCTCTTTATGCGTACCCTCTTCGACGATTCTGCCGCCGTCGAGCACGATGATCTTATCGGCATGGCGGACGGTCTTTAACCTATGCGCGATCATGATGACCGTTTTGGACTTCGTCAGCTCCTGAATGGCGTTTTGCAGCATCCATTCGTTTTCGGGATCGACATTCGCCGTCGCCTCGTCCAAAATAATGACGGGGCTGTCTTTTATGATTGCGCGGGCGATGGAGATGCGCTGTTTTTCTCCGCCCGAAATGCTCGCGCCGCCCTCGCCGATGACCGTATCGTACCCGTCGGGGAGCGCGGAGATAAAGTCGTGACAGCACGCCTTTTTCGCCGCCTCTATCACTTCCTCTATGCTCGCGTCCGGCTTGCCAAAACGGATGTTGTTCGCAATCGTATCATTGAACAGGTACACGCTCTGGAACACCATGCTGTAATTTTTAAGCAAACTGTCCAGCTTGTATTCGCGCACGTCGTGTCCGCCGAGGGAGATGCTTCCCTTATCCACATCCCAGAACCGCAAGATGAGGTTACAGAGCGTCGTTTTGCCGCTGCCCGAACCGCCGACAATGGCAAGCGAGGAGCGCGCAGGTATATCTACCGTAACGTCGTCGATGATCTTGCGCTTATCGTAGGAAAAATCTACATTGCGCACGGCAATATCCGTCTTTGCGGGCGTTATCTCCCTGCCGTTTATGTCCATGACGGGCAGGTTCATCGCCGCCTCAATCTTGTCGATGCTGTTTGCCGCCATGCGCAACAGCGCGGACATATTGCCGCCCGAATCGAGGTCGTTGAACACCATGAAGGATGCGATACAAGCGACGAGTGCGGTAAACAGAGGCATGGAGAGCTGCGTGTAGAGCCATACCGACACTGCGATGATCGCCACGCCCGCAAGTTTGACGGCAACGCCCTGCAATGCCATGAACGGGATATAATTCTTTTCGAGTGCGTAATTGACATCCCTGTCCTCTTTAATGGCGGAAGTTACCTTTTTATTTGCCTTGCCCGTCAGGTTATACGATTTGATGACTGCAATGCCCTGCACATATTCGAGCACGGCCTCCACCGCTTTGTCGCCCGAAACAGTCTTTCTGTCCGAGTTCTTTTCTCCCGCCTTGTGCAGGAAATGATTGATGATGAGAAAGAGAACGAACCCCGCCGCGGCAACAAGCCCTATGCGCCAATCAAAAATAAGCAACGAAATCGTGATAACGAGCGCCATAAACAGCCCTTTGGTGGTAAGGAGCAAGCAGCGCGTGAGCGTATCCTGCAATGACTCCGCCGTGTTGGTCGCGGTGTTGGCGATTTGACCGAGGTTGTGTTCGTTGAAATACCCCATCGGCGCGTATTTGAGCTTGTCGGCTATGCGGATACGCGCGTTCGCCGCTATGGTATAGCCCGCATACGTCAGAAACTGCGTAGAGAAATAATTGCATACGGCGGCGAGCAATACCCCTCCGCCCACAATGCCGAACGCCGACCAGACCGTGGACATGGTTGCTGTTCCCTCTATCATATTTTGCAGGGCATACGCCGTTGCAAGGAGTGAAAACGCGGTAAATATCGACTGCAACAGACCGAATACAAGCGCTACTATCATGTGCTTACGCTGTTTCCCTGCAAATTTTATAAACTTCAACAGATATTTGAACATAATTTAATCCTCCGCTCTGTCCTTTGCGCCTATATGCGCCTGCCACAGCTCGTTATAGAGCGCGGACGATTTGAGCAGCTCTTCATGCGAGCCGCTCGCCTCGATTTTGCCGTCATTTACGAGGAATATTTTATCCGAATCGACGATGGTCGAGAGCCTGTGTGCAACGACGATGAGCGTTTTGCCCTGCACGAGTTTTGATACGGCACTCTGAATGACCGCCTCGTTTTCGGGATCGGTATAGGCGGTCGCCTCGTCCAAAATGACGATGGGCGCGTTTTTGAGCATGGCGCGCGCAATGGCAATGCGCTGGCGCTCGCCGCCCGAAAGGTGCCCGCCCGAACTGCCGACCACGGTGTCGTAGCCGTTTTCGAGCTTCATGATAAATTCGTGGCAGCCGGACGCTTTGGCGATATTCTCCACCTCCTCGTCGGTCGCGGCAAGGTTGCCCTTGCGGATATTTTCGCGCACGCTCTCGTTGAACAGGAAGTTATCCTGCGCGACGTAGGCAATGTTTTGGTTGAGCTGTTCGAGCGGGATTTCGCGGATGTCCTTGCCTCCGATCGTTATTTTCCCGCTCCCCACGTCCCACATGGAGGCGATGAGCTTTGCGATCGTCGATTTTCCGCTGCCCGAAGGCCCGACGAGCGCATTGACCGTACCCTGCCGGAACTCGAAATTTACGCCGTGCAGGATCTCTTTCCCCTCGTCGTAGCCGAAGCGGACCTTCTCCCCCTTTACGGTAAAGTCCGTAAGTTTTACCTTCTCTTTGGGGCGGACAAGCTCCGGCTTTTGCAGAATGGAATTTATCTCGCCGACGATGACGCTGATCTTGCCGATGTCGTCGCTGTAACTCATAATGCCGATGAGCGGCGTGAGCATGCCAAAACTCAAAACAACGAGCATGACGAACTCGGCGAGGGTAACGCTGCCCTGAACATAGAACGCAACAGATGCGGGCAATACCGTCAGAAGCACGGCGGGGAACACCGCCATTGCAATGGAAAAGAATATCTGGCTCTGCTTCATCCAGTCGATGGCAGAATGCGCGGACTCATATGCGGCGTCGGTGAACTTTTTATACGAATCGGCAGACTGATTGAACGTCTTGATGACCTCTATCCCGTTGATATATTCCACGGCGACGGAGTTGAGGTTCTTGCCCGCGCGCACATACCGCCCGAACTTCTTCTTGTAGCCTATCATCATGCACATATACATCAAAAGTCCCACGGGTATCGTGATGAGCGAGATCAGCCCCACCCACCAGTCAATCGTCATGATGTAAACGAACAAAGCGATGGGCGCAAGCAGTTTGGACGACACTTCGGGAACGATGTGCGCGAGCGTCGTTTCAATGCTGTCGATGCGCTCTAAAATGGTGTTCTTGATCTCGCCGCTCGGCCGCGACAAAACATCGCCGAGGGACATGCGCGCGAGTTTGTTGCAGGCGTCCGTGCGCACATCGGAGATGACGGTAAACGTCGCCTTGTGCGAAATGGTCGTTGAAACCATGTGGCAGGCGTAATGCCCCATCCAGCACAGCGCGGCGATCAGCAACCACATACCGTAAGTTCCGAACGTGAACGCAAACTCGCCCGCGACGAGCAGTTCCGTGATCTTGCCGAGGCACACGAACGGAACAATGCCGAATCCGACCTCACACACCGCAAACAGCACCGACAGCAAATACCTGCTGCGGTACGGGCGCGCCCATTCGTACAAGTACGAGAACGTACCCCTCTCCTTACCTTTATTTGCCATAAGTCCTCCTATATTTTTAGTTCGCTTATGCGAACTATTATGCATGAGTTAAGGGGAGTTTCCCTCCCCTTCTCTTTACAGACCGAGCAGTTTATCCCAGCCCGCGTTGAAAAATTCCTGCAATTTCAGGATATATTGCCGCGCGTCCTCCCGCGATAAGTCGTGCATGACGACCTCGAACATGCCGTTGAACATTGCGCTCGCCAGCATATGCGCCAAGTCTTTGCGGATGTCCGCGATCTCATAACCCGCACCTTTTACAGCGTCTATAAAGCGGAAAGTGCTCTCCGTCTCCACGTCGATCATTTTATCGACGTAGTATTCATAGCTCGTTCCCCCGCTTCTACAGAGGATGAGTTTGAAGGCATCGAAGTTATCGTAGATGAGATCGACCATGTGGTCGATTTTCTGCGCAACATAGGGGTGCATTTCCCTGCGCTGGTATTCGGGGGAATACCCTGCAAACTCGTTCTGTACGGTCATGAAGTAATTATACAGTTCATCTGCCGGCCCCTCCACCAGTTCGCGGAAAATTTCGCTCTTGTCCGCAAAGCGGCTGTACAGCATGCCCGTGGTAAAGCCTGCCCGCTCCGCGATCGTGCGCATGGAGGCTTCCGCAAATCCCCTCTCCATAAATTCGGCCTTTGCCGCCTCTAAAATTTTTCCGCGCGCGCTGTCGTCCTTTTCCCGCATGCTTCACTTCCCATATTTGATAACAATGTTATTATAACAGCGTTATAAGAAGATGTCAAATAAAAACGGCCACATTTCTACGAAATCTCATAAAAAATATATGGCCGCTTTTTCCTATAACTTATATTCGTACACCAGCGATTTGCCGGGCGTACCGAAGGAATACGGCTTTTCCCATACGAGTTTGAAACCGCGCTTTTCATAGAATGTGTATGTAGCATCCGTATCGGTGAACACGCGCACCGTCTTTACGCCGCTCTGAATGCACCGCTCCTTAAAGGCTTCCCAGAGTGCCGTTCCCAAACCTTTTCGGTAATCTCTGCGCGAACAGAGTGCCATCAGCTCGCAGTCGCAGGCGAGCGGCGTGTCCTTTCCGTTCTCTTTAAGTTTCTTATAAAAGAGATCGAACTGTGCCTTGAACGGTACGGACATCTTATAGCCCCCGAAGGCGAACTTGAAAAAGCACCGAAACCACGCCTTATAATGCGGCTTTGCATCGTGCAGTTTGGCGAGCGCTTTATCGAAATGTTTTTTGTAATGCCCCATAATAAACCCGACGACGTGTCCTTCGCTCTCTGCCACATAGGTAAAGGAACATTTTTCAGCGAGCACCTGCGCATAGTCGCGCAAAAACGTCCTGTCGTTTTCCGTCAACGGGCAGTCGAAAAAGCTCTCGTAAAAGCACATGGCGCAATCGGGAACGTCCCTCTCCTCAAATTTACGAACTAAAAACATGGCAACTCACCTCTTGTGCGAGAACAGACCGTGCTTTTCATACGGCACCGTCTCAATTCTTCCCACGCCGTAGCCCTGCTTTGCGATTGCTTCTTTGATGAGCGCAGTATTCACACTATCCTCTGCTATGACTTCTGTCCTCCCCTTTGCGTGAGATGACTTTACCTTCTTCACGCCCTCCACGCGCCGCACGACATCGTTGACGTGCGTTTCGCACATACCGCAGTGCATACTTTCTACTTCTAAAACTATCTTTAACATAGCTTATTCTCCTTATAGTTCGCATATGCGAACACGCTTATATTATATCTTCTTTATCTGCAAAAAGCAAGCAATTAACGACGGTTTCAAAAAAGCGGCCGCAATAGCGACCGCTTTCCTGTTACCCGTTTTCCGCAAGGCGTTGCCTTTCTCGCAGATGTATGAAATTGTTGTAGATACCGCCGCGCTTTAAGAGCTGTTCGTGCGTGCCCTGTTCGGCGATTTTCCCCTCGGACACGACAACAATTTTATCCGCCGCGCGGATGGTGTTCAGCCGGTGCGCGATGACGAGCAAGGTTTTGCCCCGCACAAGTTCGGTGATCGCCTCCTGAATGTGCCGTTCGTTGTCGAGATCGACGCTCGCCGTCGCCTCGTCCAAGATAACGATGGGCGCGTCCTTTAAGATACACCGCGCGATGGAGATGCGTTGTTTCTCACCGCCCGAAAGGGAGGCTCCGCCTTCGCCGATGACCGTATCGAACCCTTGCGGCAAGTTCATGATAAAGTCATAGCAACGCGCCTTCCTCGCTGCCTCCTCCACTTCCTCTTTTGTGGCGGTCGGTCTGCCCATCGCGATGTTGTTATATACGGTGTCGGCAAACAGGTACACGCGCTGGAACACCATGCTGATTTTGTCCATGAGTTCGGCAAGCGGCACGTCGCGGATATCCACGCCCCGAACTTTTATACAGCCCGATTTTATATTCCAAAAGCGTGCCAAAAGGTTTGCGAGCGTCGTCTTTCCTCCCCCGCTGGGGCCAACGAGCGCGGTCATCGTGTTCTTTTCCGCCGTAAAGCTGACGTTATGCACGGTATCTTCCTCACCGTAGGCAAAGGTCACGTTTTCAAACGCTATTTCGGGCGCGGAAGATGTCGCGGGAATGTGCTTTTTGCCGTTGTCGGGCAGCGTCTTTTCATCGAATACCCCTTCTATACGATCAAGACAACTCCCCATGACGGTCAGGCGCGACGATTCGCTGTACAGCGTTTTCAGCGGCAGGAAGATAGAGAAGGCAAACAGCACGCAGCCAATGAGGTACGGCAAGGTCATTATATTTTCAAAATACAGCCACACGCCGAGCGCGACGATGCCCGACATGCCGACGGTATAGAGAACGTTGAGCACGACCATCCACGGCAACTGCGTGAACTCGAATTTGAGCGCGGCGTCCCTCGTCTTGCGGAAGTTCTTTGTCAGATCTTCCGACTTTTCGCCGAGCAGATTATAGCTCTTGATGACGCCGATGCCCTCGATATGAGAGATGACCGCATCCGTCAGTTCCTCGCTGAGCTGCTGGCGGATATTGCTGTGTTTTACGCCCGACTTGTTCATAAAGGCCGCGGCGATGACAACCGCAAGCGACACGCCCGTAACCAGCAGCCCGATGCGCCAGTCGATGACGTACATAAACGCGGCCATGAGGAGCGCAGAAAAGCCGTTGCCCAGCATGTCGGCGATGGACTGCATAACATTTTCTTCGACAAACACCATATCGGACGAGAGCACCGAGCTGATCTTTCCGATATTGCCAGCCGTAAAGTAGCCCATAGGAAGTTTCCGAAGGTGCGCGCCCAGCTCCATGCGCTTTTCGGCAAAGATCTTATACCCCGCCGTGCTCTGCAATCTGTCGCTCAAATTGGTGGCGAGAATATGCACGGCAAGCGACGCCGCCATGCCCGCAAAGTAGATGAGGCAGCGAGCTACGGTTATTTTGCCCTCGTAGAACTCATTGAAGAGCAGAAAGCCGAGAAAGAGCGGCATCATGATACAGATGCCCTTGATGAACGCGAACAGCGCCGCCGAGAGCACCCTGCCCTTGTATTTGCCCGAAAACTTTAATATCCTTACAAAAAACTTGATCATACCGCGCCTCCTGTCGTTCCGACCACGTTCCACGCCGCGCTGTCCTCGGAAATCTGCCAGAGCCGTTGATAAATAGCGTTATTTTGGAGCAGTTCTTTATGCGTGCCGCTGCCCGCCACTCTGCCGCTGTCCAGCACATAAATTCTGTCCGCGTTCTGAATAGATGCAAGGCGGTGCGCGATGACGAGAAGCGTTTTGCCCCGGACGACTTCGGCGATCGCCTTTTCCATCTTCTCCTCGTTTTCGGGATCGGCGAACGCCGTTGCCTCGTCCAGAATGACGACGGGCGCGTTTTTCAGAATAGCCCTTGCGAGCGACACCCTCTGCCGTTCCCCGCCGGAAAGCGCGCTGCCGCAATCGCCCGCGAGCGTGTAAATACCGTTTTCCAGTCGATTTATAAATTCCATGCACTGCGCCTTTTGTGCCGCGGCGAGCACTTCCTCCTTCGTCGCGTCGGGCTTGCCGACCTTGATGTTATCGTAAATGCTGCTGTTGAACAGGAAATTATCCTGCGACACAAAGGAAATTTTGTCGTTCAGTGCATCGAGGCTCATGTCCGTAATGTCCTGCCCGCCCAAAGTTATCTTTCCGCCACCGATGTCGTAGTAATGCACCAGCAGTTTTGCGAGCGTGCTCTTGCCCGAACCAGATTCTCCTACCAGCGCCGTCTTTTTGCCTTCCTGCACCACGAGGCTGGCGCTTTGAATGACGTCCTTGTCCTCATAGGCGAAAGTCACGTTCTCGAACACCGCCGTGTTGCCATTACCCGTAAAGGCGCCATTTTTGCTTTTCAGCGGCTCGGCATCTAAAGTCTTTTCGAGTTCCTTAACTTTCCTGTCCACCTGCGCGAGCGAGGGAACAAAGCGCATCGCCTTCATTAGAGGCCCGCCCAGCCCGAAGGAAAGGCAGAGAACAAGAATGAGATCTGCAAGCTGCGACCAGCCGTTGACGACGAACATGCCGCCAAACGGCAATGTAAACAGCGAACAGCAGGCGAACACGCCCGCATACACCGCCATCCACGGCCAGCACACGCGATACCAGTCCAGCGTGAAATCGCGGTACGCCTCCACGTCCTTTTTATATCGCTTGTACGAATCGCCGTCCCTGCCGAACACTTTGACGACCTCCATGCCGTTGACGTATTCGATGATGGTGTTGTTCATGACTTGCGCCGAGCGGTAGTAACTGTCCATCTTGGCAAAGCCGGCACGCGTCATCATCATGACTGCCCACACGCCGACGGGAAGCATGACGAGAGTTAAGAGCGCGAGTTTCCAGTCCACCGCGAACATGGCGATGAACACGCCGATAGGAATGAGCAGATTGCCGATGCCTTCGGGTATGGCGTGCGCCAAGAGCAGTTCCATACTCTCCACATCGTCCACGAACAGCTTTTTCAAGTTTCCCGTCCCCTTCTCCTGCACCACGCCGAGGGGCAGTTTCTCCATTTTGCCCTGCAAGCTCACGCGCAGATTGTACAGCGTGTTGAACGCCGCGATGTGTGAGAGGGACAGCCCGCCGAGGTAGAACACAAAATTCAGCACAAGGCAGACGGCAACGCCCACCACTCTGCCCACAGCGAACTGCCACGGAATGCTCTCGCCCGCAATGAGCGGCGAGATGATCTGATACGCGAATATGTACGGCAAGATCTGCGCCGCCACTGCTATGACAACCATGATCGTCGCCACAATGGTAAGAATCTTGTACTTACCCGCGTACTTCAAGATACTTTTTATCATACAGCCTCCTATACTTTTATTTGTTCGCATATGCGAACAATATACCAAAAGAATTGCCGCCACTGCGGGCGGCAGAATTTACCGCTCGAAACCGAGCATTTTATACCAGTCGAACAGTCCGCACATCAGGTCGGATATGCGCCCTGCCTCCTCCTTTGTAAACCCATGAATGAGCGGCTCACAGATCGCCGTCCAGAAGGACGAAAGCATGACGTGCATTTCCTTTTCGGAGATGTCCGTCTTTGTCAGTCCACGCCTCTGCGCCTCCTTGTAGTACGCATAGGTTGTGTGGCTCATGCCCTCCACCCATTCGTGCTCGAAGTTTGCATACTTCGTCCCGTCCGAAAAGACGAGCAGCAGTCGCATTTCGTCGTAGCGGTCGTAGAGATAGTCGAACCACCACTGCATATATTCCCTGTCCATGTCCCACGCCTTTTTGAGCTGTTCGTCCGTGAGCGTGGCGGGAAGGACGGATTTTTGCCGCACTACCTCTTCGAGGTCTTGTACAGTGCTCTCCACCAGCGCGCAGAAAAGCTCTTCCTTGCCCTTGAACCGCTTGTACAGCGCACCCGTGGTCACGCCCGCGTTTTTACAGATCTCCTGCAAGGACGCATCTAAAAATCCCTTTTGCAGAAACTCCTCTTTTGCGCTCTCGATGATGCGCGGATCTATGCTCCTGTCCGCAACCGACATGCTTACCTCCTACGATAATCTAATTACCGATAATTCGATTATCATTATAATT
>OGQA01001093.1_pt1 | contig 12985 bp, 9 predicted proteins | sample 1553011 | NCBI WGS metagenome assembly OGQA01 (sample SAMEA2580256, study PRJEB22360) | human gut metagenome | biome: human gut; feature: human-associated habitat; material: faeces | place: Denmark | collected 2008/2010 | reverse complement strand
CCAGAAAGCCCGTGCGCGCTCCGTAGGCTTCGCCCACCCAGCGGAAGACGCCGCCCTGCTTGTCGGCGAACATCGCCGCCAGTTCGGCCGCCACCAGCGAGGTGGGGATCAGGAAGACGATCGCCGCGAAGAGGTAGTAGAAGGCCGATGAAGGGCCGTAGACCGCTTCTGCCGGCAGGCCGCGCAGACTGACGACCGCCGTGACGTTCATGATGGCGAGCGTCGCTACGCTGAGCTTGAATCCCGTACTTTTTTTTGCATCCATACGCATTTATGATTTAAAGAATGGTTTCCTGTGGTCTTCATCTCCGGTGTCCGGCGTGACCGTCGAACGGGCTGCATGCCGGCGGCGTCCGAACGTTCGCGTTCCGATCCGCTTCGGAGCGTTCGCTCTCCGCCGGATCGGGTCGCAGCGTCGGTGAAGAGGTGCGGCGCTGCGGCGAAACACCTCCCCGACAGGTGCAACTATTGTGCAAATCGCTCCGCAGGTGCGAAGATTCTCCAGTCGGGGCGGGGTTATTGCGGGGATTTTGTTACATTTGCGGTAGTTATTTTAATCCGTATTCCGATGAAACGCATTCTGTGGATCGCACTGGCCGCATTGCTCGTGGCGGCCTGCGGCGGGAAAAAGAGCCGACCGGCGCAGTCGTCCGCCCGTCCGGCGCCGCGCACGTTCCGCGCCGTGACCGTTCCTTCGACCGTCCCGCCCGAGGAGCGGAAAGCCTATCTGCGCGATCACTATTGGGACAACTTCGATTTCCGCGACACCACGCTGCTCGCCGAAGTCGATACGGTGGCGATGGTGCGGGCGTTGTTCGCCTATGTGGCCAATTTCGTCGCACCCGACGACCGGGCGGCGATCGACACGCTCATGCGGCGCGCCTCGGCTTCGAAGCCGATGACCGAATATTTCGCCATGCTGGCCGAGCGCGTGCTTCACGATCCCAATTCGCCCGCACGCAACGACGAACTCTACATTCCGGTGCTCGAAGCGCTGGTGTCGAGTCCGTGGCTCGACCGCTGGGAGCGCATCGCGCCTCAGCACGATCTGCGCATGGCCTCCCAGAACCGGATCGGCCGACCGGCCAACGATTTCCGCTATACGACGGCCGACGGGGTGACCCGCCGCATGTACGACATCCGCGCCGAATACCTGCTGCTGTTCATCAACAATCCGGGGTGCAACATGTGCAAGACGGTGCGCGAGGCCATTTCGGCATCGCCGATGCTCAACGAACTGATCGAGCGCGGCAAGTTGAAGGTGCTGGCCCTCTTCCCCGACGAAGACCTCACCGAGTGGCAGGAATACCGTCCGCAGATTCCCGCGCGCTGGATCAATGCCTACGACAAGGGGTGCGTCGTCCGCGATCGGGAGCTTTACGACCTGAAAGCCATTCCGGCGCTCTACCTGCTCGACCGCGACAAGCGGGTGATGGTGAAGGACGCCGTCGACGTGGGGCTGATCGAGTGGGCCATCGACCACGACGATAGGAAAAACTGATGCCGGTATCGGAAAATATGATCGGGCGATCGCTTGGAGCCGTCCGCAAAGTTCGTATCTTTGCTTCTGTAAAAAATACGTTCACACTTAACAAAACGGAAAGATTATGGCAAAGAAATGGCGTTGTACCGTCTGTGGTTATATCCACGAGGGTCCCGAGGCACCCGATCAGTGCCCGATGTGCAAGGTAGGCAAGGAGAAGTTCGTCGAGGTCGTCGAGCAGGAGGAAGGGCTCACGTTCGTCACGGAGCATGTGATTGGCGACGGCAAAGGTGCGTCGAAGGAGCTTTGGGAGGGACTTCAGAATCACTTCATGGGCGAATGCACCGAGGTGGGCATGTATCTGGCGATGAGCCGTCAGGCCGACCGCGAGGGCTATCCCGAGATCGCCGAGGCCTACAAGCGTTACGCTTGGGAAGAGGCTGAGCACGCCTCGAAGTTCGCTGAACTGATCGGCGAGGTGGTCTGGGACACCAAGACCAACCTGATGAAGCGCATGAACGCCGAGTCGGGCGCCTGCGAGGACAAGATGCGTCTGGCGCGCATGGCCAAGGAGGAGAATCTCGACGCCGTGCACGATACGGTACACGAGATGGCCAAGGACGAGGCGCGTCACGGCGCAGGCTTCCAGGGCCTTTACAACCGTTACTTCAAGAAATAGGGGACGATCCGCGGTCTCGAACCGCCGTCTTCCGGTTACGGCCGCGGGAACATTCGTTCCCGCGGCTTTTCGTTGCCGGCGGCATTCATCGGGGTGGATTCGCACTTCGCGGGCGGTTTCCCGTAGCCGGATTTTCAGCGTTCCGCCGAGGGAAAATCGGGCGGAATGTTGGAAGTTCGGATTTTTTATCTATTTTTGTACAAACGTTTGCGCAAGGCTTGTAATGCGGTTTTTGCCGGTTTCGTAGAACGAGTGCGAACGAATTGCGTTCATCTTAAAACTACAACCTATGTTTATCGTCAACAGTTACGCCCTCGCAGTGCTTTTCTGCTTCATCACGATGATGTGCTGGGGATCGTGGGGCAACACCCAGAAGCTGGCTTCGAAGAGCTGGCGCTACGAACTTTTCTATTGGGACTACGTCATCGGCATGGTGCTCTTTACGCTCGTCGTGGGGTTCACCATGGGCAGCATCGGCTCCGAGGGGCGTTCGTTCCTGCCCGATCTGGCGCAGGCCGATGCGCGCGGCGTGGGGAGCGTCGTGCTGGGCGGCGTGATCTTCAATGCCTCGAACATCCTGCTCTCGGCGTCGGTGGCCATGGCGGGGCTGTCGGTCGCCTTTCCGCTGGGTGTCGGACTGGCACTGGTGCTGGGCGTCGTCGTCAACTACGTGGGTGCGCCCAAAGGCGATCCCGTCATCCTGTTTCTGGGCGTGGCGCTGATCGTTGCGGCGATCGTCTGCAACGGCATCGCCTCGCAGCGGGTGCAGAGCGGCGGTACGCAGCGTGCGCAGTTCCGCAAGGGCGTCGCGCTGGCGGTCGTGGCCGGCGTGCTGATGTCGCTCTTCTACCGCTTCGTCGCGGCTGCGATGGATCTGGATCATTTCGAGAATCCGACGCCGGGCATGTTGACGCCCTATTCGGCGGTCTTCATCTTCTCGCTGGGCGTGCTGGCGAGCAACTTCGTCTTCAATACGTGGGTGATGAAACGCCCCTTCGACGGGGAGCCCGTCGCCTACCGCGACTACTTCAAGGGCAGCTTTTCGACCCATCTGGTCGGAATGCTGGGCGGTGCGATCTGGTGTCTGGGTACGACGTTCAGCTACATTGCGGCCGGGAAGGCCGGTGCTGCGGTGTCGTATGCGCTGGGACAGGGCGCGCCGATGGTGGCGGCCGTGTGGGGCGTCTTCGTGTGGAAGGAGTTCCGCGGCGGCGGACGGACGGTCAACGGCCTGCTGGCGCTGATGTTCGCCCTCTTCATCGCGGGGCTGGGGCTCATCATCGTGGCCGGCGGGAACTGATCGCGGTGCCATGCAAAAACAGCGGCCCGAACGTCATCGTTCGGGCCGCTGTTTTTCGATTACTCCCACTCGATCGTTGCGGGCGGTTTGGAGGAGATGTCGTAGACGACGCGGTTGACGCCGCGAACCTTGTTGATGATGTCGTTCGACACGCGGGCCAGGAATTCGTAGGGCAGGTGCACCCAGTCGGCCGTCATGCCGTCGGTCGATGCGACGGCGCGCAGCGCCACGCAACTTTCGTAGGTGCGTTCGTCGCCCATGACGCCCACCGACTTGACCGGCAGCAGGATGACTCCCGCCTGCCAGACCTGGTCGTAGAGCCCGTGCTCGCGCAGGGCGTCGATGTAGATCTTGTCCACGTTTTGCAGGATCTCGACGCGCTCGGGTGTGATCTCGCCCAGAATGCGGATCGCCAGCCCCGGCCCCGGGAAGGGGTGGCGGCCGATCAGCTCCTCGCCGATACCCAGCGAGCGGCCCACGCGGCGCACCTCGTCCTTGAAAAGCAGGCGCAGCGGTTCGACGACTTTCAGGTGCATGTGCTCGGGCAGTCCGCCCACGTTGTGGTGCGACTTGATCTTGGCCGCAGGGCCGTTCACCGATGCCGATTCGACGACGTCGGGATAGATCGTGCCCTGCGCCAGCCACTTCACGTCGGCGAGCTGCTGCGCCTCGGCATTGAAGACCTCCACGAAGTCGCGGCCGATGATCTTGCGCTTGGCCTCGGGATCGGTCACTCCGGCCAGGTCGCCCAGGAACTTGTCGCCGGCCTTGACGCCCTTGACGTTGAGTCCCATGCCCTTGTAGGAATCGAGGACGCTTTCGAACTCGTTCTTGCGCAGCAGACCCGAATCGACGAAGATGCAGTGCAGGTTCTCGCCGATGGCGCGGTGCAGCAGCACGGCGGCAACCGTGGAGTCCACGCCGCCCGAAAGCCCCAGCACGACCTTGTCGTCTCCGATCTTCTCGCGCAGTTCGCGGACGGTCGTCTCGACGAAGCTCTCCGACGTCCACGACTGTGCGCAGCCGCAGATGCCCACGACGAAATTCCGGAGCAGCTGCACGCCGTCGGTCGAGTGGTAGACCTCCGGATGGAACTGGATGGCCCACGTCGGTTCGCCCTCGATGCGGTAGGCGGCCACGTGCACCTCGGCCGTCGAAGCCACGATGCGGTAGCCGTCGGGCACGCGGGTGATCGTGTCACCGTGCGACATCCACACCTGCGTGGTGCGGGGCAGTCCCTCCATGAGCCGGTCGTCGGGTTCGACTACGGTGAGCATCGCCCGTCCGTATTCACGGCTCGGGGCGGGCGTCACCTCGCCGCCGAAGTGCTGGGCGAGGTATTGCGCGCCGTAGCAGACGCCCAGCAGCGGCAGCCGGCCCTTGATCGCCGAGAGGTCGATGCGGGGGGCTTCCGCGTCGCGCACGGAGAAGGGCGAGCCCGAGAGAATCACGCCGCGCACCGCCGCGTCGATGGCGGGCAGGTGGTTGAAGGAGTGGATTTCGCAGTAAACGCTCAGCTCGCGTACGCGGCGGGCGATGAGCTGCGTGTACTGCGAGCCGAAGTCGATGATTAGGATTTTTTCCTGCATAGCGTCTGAGTATCGTAGGTTTCGGATCGACGGGGCGATCAGTGTTCGCTGCTGTAATTGGGCGCCTCGCTGGTGATCGTCACGTCGTGCGGGTGGTTTTCGGTCACGCCGTTGGCGGTAATGCGGATGAACCGTGCCTGTTTGAGCGTCTCGATGTCCGCCGCGCCGCAGTATCCCATGCCGGCGCGGATGCCGCCGACGAACTGGTAGACCGTTTCGCTGAGCGAACCCTTGAACGGCACGCGCGCCACGATCCCTTCGGGAACGAGTTTGTTGATGTTGACCTCGCCTTTCTGGAAATAGCGGTCGGCCGAACCCGCCTTCATGGCGTCGATCGAACCCATGCCGCGATAGCTCTTGAACTTGCGGCCGTTGTAGATGATCGTGTCGCCGGGCGACTCCTCCGTGCCGGCGAACATCGAGCCGATCATCACGCAGTCGCCGCCTGCGGCCAGCGCCTTGACGATGTCGCCCGAATAGCGCAGTCCGCCGTCGGCGATCACGGGCACGCCCGTGCCGCGCGCGGCGCTGGCTGCCGAGTAGATGGCCGAGAGCTGGGGAACGCCCACGCCGGCGATGATGCGCGTCGTGCAGATCGATCCCGGGCCGATGCCCACCTTGATGCCGTCGGCGCCGGCGTCGATGAGGAATTTGGCCGCCTCGGCGGTGGCGATGTTGCCCACCACCACGTCCAGTTCGGGGTATTTGGCCTTGATGCGGCGCAGCAGCGCCACGATGTTGGCCGAGTGGCCGTGCGCCGAGTCGAGGACGATGGCGTCCACGTCCTCGCCGACGAGCGCATCCACACGCTCCATCGAATCGCCCGTGACGCCTACGCCGGCGGCTACGCGCAGACGGCCCTTGCTGTCCTTGCAGGCGTTGGGGTGGTCCTGTACTTTGGTAATATCCTTATAGGTAATCAGTCCGACGAGTTTCCCCTCGTTGTCCACGACGGGCAGCTTCTCGATCTTGTTGTTGAGCAGCACGTCGGCCGCATGGGCCAGCTCCGACGAATGGGTGGTGATGAGGTTCTCCGAGGTCATCACCTCCGAAATCAGGCGGTGCATGTCGCGCTGGAAACGCAGGTCGCGGTTGGTGACGATGCCGATCAGCCGCCGCTCGGCGTCGATCACGGGGATGCCGCCGATCTTGTTCTCCTGCATCAGCGCGAGCGCGTCGCCCACGGTGTGCTCCTTGGAGATGGTGATCGGGTCGTAAATCATGCCGTTCTCGGCGCGTTTCACGCGGCGCACGTGCGCGGCCTGCTCGGCGATGGACATATTCTTGTGGATGACCCCGATGCCCCCTTCGCGAGCCAGCGCGATCGCCAAAGGCGCTTCGGTGACCGTATCCATTGCGGCCGAGACGATCGGAATGTTGAGTTTGATATTTCGCGAAAAGCGGCTGGTGACGTTTACTTCGCGCGGCAACACCTCAGAATAGGCGGGTACGAGCAGGACGTCATCGAACGTGAGTCCGGTCGGCTGTACCCTCTCATCGATAAAAGACATAATGATTGGGGTTTTTGTTGCGCACAAAAGTAACAAAATTTCGGGAAATATCCCGCATCGGCCGAAATGTTTTTCCGAAAAAGGTGTTTCCGGTTTCGATTCTTTCGTGCGGAGTCATGCTATCCGGTTGGTTTTATTGCGGTTGTGCAGAATAGGAAATACTCCTTGTTATTATTGGCTTTCGGTGTTGCGCAACATTTTAATGAACGGGATTGTCCCTTCCCGATCGCCGGAGATAAAAAAGCGGGACGACAGAGGTCGGTATTAGACCGTCGGATAAGACGGCTTTTGGTATTCCGCCTCGAATGCATGTATTATTAATGCAAATGCGGGAATTAATCGTTTCGTAGCGTGCTGCTTGGAATGGGAGAGCCGGACGAATCCGATTCGTCCGGCTCTCTTTTTTCGTCGGTATCCGCATGAATGCCGGCGGAAGATGCGGTGCCGCCGTCAGTAGGCTTTGCGGCGGAACTCCTTGGGCGTCATTCCCACGCGGCGTTTGAAATACTGGCCGAAGAACGACGGATTGGGGAAATTGAGTTTGTCGGAGATCTGCTGAATGGTGAGCTGGTGATTGGTTTTGAGCAGGTTTTTCGCGTGCATGATGACCGTGTGGTTGATCCACCACGCCGCGCTGTTGCCCGATACGGTCCGTACTACCGACGAGAGGTATTTGGGCGTCACGCAGATCTGGTCGGCGTAGTACCCGATTTCGCGCTCGCGGACGTAGTGCTGCGAGACCAGAAAGAGAAACTCGCGGAACATGCTCTCCTGCCGCGTTTGGGCGCTCATGGCCAGCGGTTTGCCGTGTTGATAGATGTGGAAGATTTCGTAGTAGAGCATCATCGACATGTGGAGGGTGATCTGGTCGCGGTAGGGGTGGCCGTTCCGTTCGAATTCACTGAACATGCGGCAGTATTTGAGCATCCGCCGGAAAGTCGTATCGTCGAGCGAGATACAGGGATGGTCTTTGATGTAGAGGAACAGCGAGGTCGCCGAAGGGACCTGCACTTCGCGTGTGACGTCGATCTCGGGGACGATGCAGTAGGCCTCGAAATCGTCGCTGTGGTCGTCGAGTTGCATGAGCATTCGGGGGAAGAAGACGCACAGGTCGCCCTTCTGGATGTAGCAGCGGTGCTGGTTGAGCGTGACGCGGCTTTTCCCTCGCAGGCAGATACAGAACCCTCCGGTATTCAACTCGTGCGGCAGATAGTCGGATTCGGTGAATTCCATCGAGGAACTCGTGAGATGCAGCAGCCGGAACGAAGCGGAGTTCGGCCGTTCGGAATCCTGTTGAGGAGTCACTGGAATTTGTTGGAGGATTTCTTCCATAATAATGTTGAATTTCGCCAAAAGTAATAACTTTTTCTCGCATAATAGGAGGATTGAGCTCCTTTATTCGACTTATTGAATGTTATTGCCCGCCATATGGACAAGAAGCGCATCCTCCGATCGTTATTTTTGTGACGAATTACAGGAAAAAGACGAAAAACGAATGAAAATCATCTTGTCGGAAAAATACGGCCGTCTGGCTTCGTGGATGCGGAAATTGCCTGCGCAGGGCGTTTGCGGGGAGGTATTGCGCGACGACCGCAATACGCTTTGGTGCGAGCGGGTGGCGGGCGAGGAGTTTGTCGTCAAGCGTTTCGCCGTACCGCTGCGCCTGAACCGGTGGGTCTATACGTTTTTCCGGCCGACCAAAGCCCGACGTTCCTATGACTATTCGCTGCGGCTCCGGCGGTCGGGCATCGCCGTGGCCGATCCGGTCGGTTACATCGAGTGCCGGCGGGGGCTGCTGTTCCATACAGGCTACTATGTTTCCAAACGGCTTCCCTACCCGACGCTCCAACAGCTGGATCGGGAACCGCAGGCACGGCAGTTCGAGATTCTCGATGCCTTTGCGGCCTTCACCGTCCGCCTCCACGAAAAGGGTGTGCTCGATTACGACTACAATCCGGGCAACATCTTCTATTACCGGGAGGACGGTGCGTGGAATTTCGCGCTGATCGACGTCAACCGCATGGCCTTCCGCCGCAACCTGAGTCGGCGCGACTGCGTGGAGATGCTCCACCACCTCGACTGGGAGACGCCCTATCTGGATTATGTGCTGATCCGTTATGCCGAATTGCGCCGCTGGGACTGGAAACTCCTGAGCGGCGCCGTACTGCTCAAACAGGGGATCAACCTGCCGGTACGCATCCGGCGCTTTTTCAAACGGCTCATCGGGAGGAAGTAGCGGCCGGCGATGCGATTATCCGTCCGAGAAGTTGTATTTTCGGACGCAATTTCCTATCTTCGCTTTACGAAAACCGAAACCATCCGAAAATGAAACCTTTCTACCTGGGGACGCTGCTCGGCGTTCTGTCGCTGGCCTGCTGCGGCGCGCCGTCGCAGCAGGTGCTCCGTCTGGAAAAAAGCCCTCTTCCGCTCGGCGGGAAAATGGCCGTCTACATGGAATCCAACCCGCACCGGCCGTGGGATGCACTCTATCCCGTCGTGCGGGGCGTGCCCGACTCGTGGCGCGATGCGACCGTCTACTATGCGGAAACCGATCTTCCGCAGCTGCTCTACCAGGGCTATCGGCAGGGGCTTGCCGACGAAAAGTTCTGCATGGGCTATTTCAACGTTTGGGGCCTCGATACGGCCTCCCGTTCCGCCCGTCCGATCCGTAGCGTGATCGCCATGGCGGCGGGCGTGACGGCCGAGGGGCATCCGGCCTACCTGTTCGATACGGACGGCGACGACGACCTGTCGGACGAAACGGTGCGCTATTTCGGTGCGGATTCCGTCGCCGTGGAGGTGACGCCCGTCTACGTCGAACGCTACGGCGGCGGGGGCGTCGTCCTGCCTGATTTGGCCTATGTCTATCCGGCTTGCAGGAACTCCGACATGCTGCTGTATTGCGCCGAGTGCTGCTCCGGCGAGGCGGCGGTGGCCGGCGGGCGGTATGCCGTGACGGTGAAGCCCTATGTCAGGAACTACGACGCCGATTCGGCGGAGATCGTTTTTTCGGATGGCGATACGACGCTGCGGCACCGTGTGGGCGAATTCGTGCGGTTGGGCGGGAGCTACTACCGCATCGACAGCCTGCGGCCCGACGGCCGCGAACTTAGGTTGACACCGACGCCCGACGCTCTCGATCGTCCCTCCGCGCAGGTGGGGTTCCGCCCGATCCCGTTCGAGGCGACGACGACCGACGGCCGCAGGGTGCGCTTCCCCGAGGATTTCGCCGGCCGCTACGTCCTGCTCGACTTCTGGTCGCTGAGTTGCCCGCCCTGCCTCATGGATATCCGCGACCACTATCTGCGGGACTACGCGGCATACCGTGAGGCCGGTTTCGAGATTCTCGGTGTGGCGAGGAATACCGACGAAGATCTGCGCGGGAATTTGCCCGACCTCGGGATCGTATGGCCGGTGGTGGCCGACCGGCCCGAAGGGCGTATTACCGGATGTTATCGCGTCGACGCTTATCCGACACTCTATCTGATCGATCCCCGGGGACGGATCGCGGCCGAAGGTTCCGATCTGCGCGGCGAGAGATTGAGCCGGTGGTTGCGGCAGGCCTATCCCGGGGTACAACCCTCGCCGCAGACCGAATAGCGGCCTGCCCGATGGCGATGCGGCTTGCACTGCGAACGGTGCGACGGCCTGCGATACCGGTCAGCGTTCGGCGCCGGCCGTTTCGCTCACCATGTCGCTCCACTCCGGATGCCGCTTGATGTAGACGGCGACGAAAGAGCACTGCGGAACGACTTTCAACCCCTGCCTGCGGATGTCGGCCAGTGCGGCGGCGACCAGTTGTGCGCCTACGCCACGTCCCTCGTATGCTTCGGGGACGAACGTATGCGTCAGGACGATCGTCCCGTTGTCCTTTTCATAGTCGATATAGGCGGTATGCCCTCCGAGGTCGAACTCGTAACGGCTGCGGGCCTCGTTGTCTTTGAGGATGTATCGTTCCATAGAATATCGTTGTTTTCAACCGTCGTTTTCTTGCCGAAGCGCAGTTCGCGCGACGCGGCTCTGCCCGTTCGACTCGGAGAAAACGTTGAATTTCATTCTTCGTTTTCTCGCCTCGGTAGAGTCCGAACTGCGTTCGGTTCTGCGCTCGGCTTGACGAAAACGTTGAATTTCTTTCTTCGTTTTCTCGCCTCGGCATAGTCCGAACAGCGTTCGGCTCTGCACTTGGCTTATCGAAAACGTTCTGTTTGGCCTGCAAATTACAAAATCGATTCCAAAACGGCTGTAAATCTTCCGGAATAAATGCGGGATTCCGGAAAATTCGTATATTTGACGATGCGAACTTATCCCGAACACCTTACTATCTATTCAATTTTATGAAAAAACTCTTTCTCCTCGCGGTGCTGTCGGCCGTCGTGTGCGGCGCAGCGGCACATCCCAATCACATCTTCGGCGTGCGCGTCGGCATGAACATCGCCAACATGACCTTCAAAACGGGCGGCGTGAGCGCTACGCCCAACTCCGTAGTCCGCCCGCTGGTGGCTTTCTCCTATGAAAAGAGCTTGATGCACACCCTGCCGCTCTATTTCGAAACGGGGCTGGGTATCGCCGGCTACGGCACCTCGATCAGCGACGGTGCGGTGAAGCTCAACGCCTACTATTTCGAGGCGCCGGCACTGGTCAACTGGCGTTTCGGTTTGACGGAAGACGTCTCGTTGATTCCTTATCTGGGTCTGAGTATGCGCGTCGGCTTCGCCGGCAAGGTGAAGTCCGGATCGGCAAAGGCCGATACGTTCGGCGACGGGGATTCGACCGTTTCGATATGGGAGTCCGCGCTGGCATCGGGGTGGAGTACCGTCGTTATTCGTTCCGTTTCGGCTACGATGCGGGATTCCTCAATCTCTCCGATGTGTCGGACGTCACGGTTCGCAACAAGACGTTCCTGCTGCAATTGGGCTACCGCTTCTGATCGCAGCCCGATCGCAATTCATCGCTTCCCCTGCCGTTGCGGCGGGGGAAGGTCGTTTTAGGAAGGCTCGCTTTCCGGGCGGTCGGATTTCCGCGCTCCGTTTCGCTGCGTCCGGAACGAGGGTTTCGGCCCGGGTCGTCGGATTCCGGTACAGCCATTCGGAGAAGGAATCCTGCGGGGCTTCCTGCGTGAGGATCGATTGCCGGCGCATTTGCAGCGATCACCGGTGGGCAGGCTTTCGTGCGACGTATGTTCCCGATTCCGGTTTCGGCGGCCCGCAGGCCCGCGCGGAGGCATTGCGGAAGGGCGGGAAAAGTCCGCAACTTGTTTGCGGCACGCACTTTGCGCATGGGGCGAGTGTAAAACACCCCCGAAAGCTATGTTTGCGGATATTCATTTCATCGATTTTTTGCGCGCCAATCCGGCGCTGGCCGTTTTCGTCACCCTTGCGCTGGGTTTTCTGGTCGGCAAACTGCGCTGGCGCAGTTTCTCGCTCGGCACGGTGACGAGCGTGCTGCTGGTGGGCGTCGTGGTCGGGCAGTTGAAAATCGAGATTCCCGAACCGGCCAAGACCCTCTTTTTTCTCCTCTTTCTCTTTTCGGTCGGCTACGCCGTGGGCCCGCAGTTCTTCCGCGGGCTCAAACGCGACGGGCTGCCGCAGGTGGGGTTCGCGGTGGTCGTCTGTCTGTCGTGCCTCGGGTCGACGTGGCTCTGCGCCACGCTGATGGGCTACGACGTAGCGCAGGCGGCCGGACTGTTGGCCGGTTCGCAGACCATGTCCGCCGTGCTGGGCGTGGCGACCGACACCATCCGCCAGCTGCCCGACGGACAGGCGATCGATCTGGACGCCATGCCCGTCTGTTATGCCGTGACCTATATTTTCGGTACGGCGGGGTCGGCGTGGATCTTGGGAACGCTCGGCCCGCGTCTGCTGGGCGGGGTGGAGAAGGTACACAAGGCGGCGCTCGACCTCGAATCGAAACTGGGCGACGACGTCAGTTTCACGGCGGGCTTCGATCCTGCGGCGCGTGCCATCGTCTTCCGCGCCTACAAGGCCGAAAACGACTGGTTCGGGCAGCGGCACACCGTCGCCGAATTCGAACGCTACATGCAGTCGCAGAAGAAACTGATTTTCGTCGAGCGGCTGCGTCAACGGGGGCGCATCGTCGACGACGTGACGCCCCGCACGACGATCTATCCCGGCGATACGCTCGTGGTGAGCGGCCGCCGTCAGTATGTGATCGAGGAGGAGGATTGGATCGGTACGGAGGTCGAGGACGCGGAGCTGACGAACTTCTCGGTGCAGAGCCTGCCCGTGGTGGTGAGCAAGCGCGGAGCGGCGGGGCAGTATGTGCGCAATATTTTGAAAAGGAAAGAAATGCACGGTGTGAATATCCGTTCTATCCTGCGTGCCGGCGTGAAGATTCCGGTGCTGGCCGGCGGCAAGCTCGATGCCGGCGACCGGCTCGAACTGGTCGGCCTGCCGCAGGACGTGC
>OGQA01001091.1_pt1 | contig 12994 bp, 11 predicted proteins | sample 1553011 | NCBI WGS metagenome assembly OGQA01 (sample SAMEA2580256, study PRJEB22360) | human gut metagenome | biome: human gut; feature: human-associated habitat; material: faeces | place: Denmark | collected 2008/2010 | reverse complement strand
GTCATTCCCCCGCTCCACAGCCCCTCCACAACAAAAAAGCGGGGCAGTCACCTGCCCCCGCTTTTACCGGAAAAACAAAGGAACGTTGATATGTTACTTCTTTTCGCCGCTGTGCTTGAGGCTCTGGCCGTGCTGCATGAAGTAGACCTGTTCGGCCAGATTGACGGAACGCCGCCAGATGCGGGTCAGGGCTCGCACCACCAGCAAGGTATGCATGACAAGCTGGGGATCGGGACGCTTGCCGTCCTCCTGACGCAGCAGCTCCAGCAGGCGCTGCACGATGCGCATCTCGTTCTGCAGGGCCTCGTCCTCGCAGTTGCGCAGGGCCAGGGCTTCCTGGCCGTTGCCTTCGCGGAAGCAGTCCATGGCGCGCATGAAGGCCTCGCGGGCGCGCTGCATCATGCCGCAGACCTCGTCCGCCAGGATGCGCCGCCCGGGCACGTCTTCCATGAGCACGGTCTGCTCGGCCACGGTCACGGCCTCGTCACCGATGCGCTCCAGATCCACCACCATGTGCAGGGCGGCCACCACGAAGCGCAGATCACCGGCCACGGGCTTGATGCGGGCCATGAGGCGCAGGCACAGCTCGTCGATCTCGTTTTCCAGGGCGTCGATGGCCGTATCACCGTCACAGACGGCGATGGCGCGCACGGCCTCGCCTTTTTCATAGGAACGCGCAGCCTCTTCCAAAGCGATGTCCACTTGCGCATACATGACCAGCAGGCGCGTGCGCAGCGTGGCCAGCATGTGCTGGGGCGTGTAATCCTGAAGAACCATTAACCGAACCTGCCTGTGATGTAGTCTTCCGTCTCTTTCTGGGACGGACGGGTGAAGATGACGTCCGTGCTGTCGCTTTCCACCAGACGGCCCATGTAGAAGAAGGCCGTCCGGTCGGAGATGCGGGCCGCCTGCTGCATGCTGTGGGTCACGATGATGATGGTCAGGCCTTCCTTGAGCTCCACGATGCTCTCTTCCACCTTGCGGGTGGCGATGGGGTCCAGGGCGCTGGCGGGCTCGTCCATGAGCAGCACCTGCGGTTCCACGGCCAGGGCACGGGCGATGCACAGGCGCTGCTGCTGGCCGCCGGAAAGGCCCAGGGCCGAGGAGGAAAGGCGGTCTTCCACTTCGTTCCAGAGGGCGGCGCGGCGCAGGGCCAGCTCCACCTTCTCGGTGATGAGGTTCTCGTCCTTGACGCCGTTGACGCGCAGGCCGTAGGCCACGTTCTCGAAGATGCTCTTGGGGAAGGGGTTGGGCTTCTGGAAGACCATGCCCACCTTCTGCCGCAGGCGCACCACGTTGGTGCGGGGCTGGTTGACGTCCTCGCCGTCCAGCATGATGCGGCCTTCCACCCGGCAGCCGGGGATCAGGTCGTTCATGCGGTTGAGACAGCGCAGGAAGGTGGACTTGCCGCAGCCGGAAGGACCGATGAGGGCCGTGACGCCGCCGGCCTCGAAATCCAGGCTGACATCCTGCAGGGCGTGGGAAGCGCCGTAATAGACGTTGATCTTCTGCGCCGAAAGTGCTGTTGCCATAACGACTCCTGCACGGGCGTCCGGGGGGCGTCCGCGCGCCTCAAGGTAAAGATGATGGCCGTGCTGCCGTCTTCCGCCGGGCTTTCCGCCCAGATGCGGCCGCCGTGCCGTTCGATCACATGTTTGCAAATGGCCAGGCCCAGGCCCGTGGAATTCTGCCCGCGATGGCGCTCCACCTGATAGAAGCGCTCGAAGATGCGCGGCAGATCGTCCGCCGGGATGAGCACGCCGTCGTCCACCACGCGGATGACCACGTCGTCGCCTTCCACCCGGCCCGTGACGCGGATGGCCGTCTCTTCTTCGGCATAGCGGCAGGCGTTCTCCAGCAGGTTGCGGAACACCAGCGTCAGCAGACGGTCGTCGGCCAGTACGGGGGGCAGTTTTTCCAGATGGCCTTCCAGACGCAGCTTGCGTTCCTGCAGGCGGGTCTGGCACAGGCTGCCCGCCTCATCGAGGGTGGCGGCGCATTCCGTGGGGCAGAGCTCCAGGGCGCCTCCCTGCCCTTCCAGACGGGCCAGCACCAGCAGATCCTCCAGCATGCGGGCCAGGGAACAGCTGTGACGGTAGATGATGGCCGCAAAGTGCTGCGCCTGTTCCGAGGAATCCATGCTGAGCAGGGTCTCGGCATAGCCCTGGATGGCGGTCAGCGGCGTACGCAGCTCATGGGAGACATTGGCCACGAAATCGCTGCGGATGCGCTCCAGCTGCATCAGGTCGCTGATGTCGCGGAAGACCAGCACCGCGCCCAGACGGGCATCGGCCAGTACGGGCAGGGAGATGAGCACCGAGAAGACCCGGCCGCCCAGATGCAGCTGCACCTGGCGCAGGGAACGGGGCACATCCAGATCCTCGTCCCCGTTGCCGGAGGACGAGCGGGCCACCTGGGCGGAGCGCAGCATGGCATCCACGGCATCCTGCAGTTCGGGCGAGGGGATCACCTCGATGACCGGGCTGCCCGCCATGTCGGTCACCTGGGGGAAGAGGCGGGCAAAGGCGCCGTTGCAGCGGCGGATGCGGCCCTGCGGCCCCAGCACCAGCACGCCGTCGCTCATGGTGTTGAGCACGCTCTCCAGCTGGGCGGTCTTGTCCGAGGCGATGCGCACCTGCTCGCCGATGCTGTCGGCCATGCGGTTCACGGCTTCGGCCAGGGGGGCGAACTCCGTGCCCGGCAGACGGCGCAGGCGGCGTTGCAGTCGGCCGCGGGAAATGGCCGAGACCACGTCCACCATCTGGCCCAGGGACCGCCGCATGGCGCCGGAGATGAAGGCGGCCAGCACCACGGCCAGCACCACGGCCAGCAGGATCATGGGCGCGAAGACGTGCAGGCGCTTCTGGATGAGCAGGTTCACGCTGTCCAGCGGCAGGGCCAGACGCAGGATGCGCCCGTCAGGCAGGTTGCGGGCCGCGTAGGCAAAATTCTTGTGCAGGGTGCCGCTGGCGCGCAGGGAGTAGCCCTGCCCTTCGCTGCGGGCCTGCACCACTTCGGGCCGGTCGCCGTGGTTGTCCATGCCTTCGGGCGAAACGCCGCCGGTCTCCGCCAGCACGTTGCCGTCGGCATCCAGCAGTGAAAGCCGCAGGTCGGGCAGGTCGAGCACCCGGGCCAGGACCTCCAGATCGTTTTCGCCGCGCAGCATCAGTTCGCCCGCCACGCGCGCCTCGCGCAGCAGACCGGTACGAGCTTCATCGAGCTGGCGCTCTTCCAGCCATTCGCGCGTCAGCCACAGGGAAAGCCCCGCGGCCACCGCGGCCACCAGCAGGATGGCCCAGAAGATCCGGGCCCTAAAAGAACGGAACATCCCCGTCATCTCAGCCTCTCAAACGGTAACCGACGCCGCGCACGGTCTCGAGCGCGGCGGCTTCTTCACCCAGTTTGGCCCGCAGACGCCGGACATGCGTGTCCACCGTACGGGCATAGCCTTCGAACGAATATCCCCAGACCGCGTTGAGCAGCTGTTCGCGGGTGCGCACGGCGCCCGCATGCCGCATGAGGTCTTCCAGCAGACGGAACTCCGTGGCCGTCAGGGCCACTTCCTGCCCGTCCAGGGTCACGCGGTGGGCCTCCACATCCAGCAGCAGGGCCCCGCGGCACAGGGCCGTGCCCATGCCGGGGCGGTTGCCGCGACGCAGGATGGCCCGGATGCGCAGCACCAGTTCCCGGACGCTGAAGGGTTTGACCACATAATCATCGGCCCCCAGGGTCAGGCCCACGATACGGTCCACTTCCTCGCCGCGGGCCGTGAGCATGAGCACGGGGATGGCCGCCGTGACCGGCTGGGCCTTGAGCCTGCGGCAGACATCGCAGCCGTCCATGCCGGGCAGCATGAGGTCCAGCACCACCAGGTCGGGCAGCTCGGAGGTCGCCATGTGCAGCCCCCCCAGCCCGTCGGCCGCTTCCAGTACCGCAAAGCCTTCGCGCTCAAGGTTGAAGCGCAGCAACTGGCGGATATCGTTTTCGTCTTCAATAACAAGTATGCGTTGCATGGAGTCTTCCTTTGCCTTGGAGAAGTAGTGCCTTTCCCATGCGCCAGCAATGCGCCTGAAAGGTTACAATTGTGTGACAGGCCCGTAAAAACCACGGTTTTCAAAGTGTCTCCGCATCTTCGCCGAGGCGTCACATTTCTGTAACAAAGCCTGAGGAAAAGGGAGGTGCTTCGGGATCGAGCCGAAGCAAAGACTTTTTTCCTTTTAAAGGAGCACTATCATGAATTTCGCCAAAACTCTGGTCCTTACCTGTGCCGCCCTGGGTCTGAGCGTGGCCGCCCACGCCCAGGATATCGTCGTCAACGGCTCCACCACCGTGCTGCCCGTCATGCAGAAGGCCGCCGAATCCTTCATGGCCGCCAACCCCGACATCAAGCTGGTGATCTCCGGCGGCGGTTCCGGCAACGGCATCAAGGCCCTGGGCGAAAAGCAGTGCGACGTGGCCATGAGCTCCCGCGACATCAAGGACAAGGAACGCGCCGCCGCTGAAAAGAAGGGCGTGAAGCCCGTGCGCATCGCCGTGGCCGTGGACGCCATCGTGCCCGTGGTCAACCCCGAGAACCCCGTGAAGGACCTGACCCTAGAACAGCTGTCCTCCATCTACGCCGGCAAGGTGCGCAACTGGAAGGAACTGGGCGGCCAGGATGCCCCCATCGTGGTCATCTCCCGCGATACCTCTTCCGGTACCTTCGAATCCTGGCAGGAACTGGTCATGAAGAAGGAACGCGTCACCCCCGCCGCCCTGATGCAGGCCTCCAACGGCACCGTGGTGCAGGCCGTGGCCAAGAACAAGAATGCCATCGGCTACATCGGCCTGGGCTATCTTGACAAGAGCGTCAAGGGCCTGACCGTGAGCAAGGTGGCCGCCAGCGCCAAGACCGCTCTGGACGGCGAATGGCCCATCGCCCGCGAACTCTACATCTTCACCAACGGCGATCCCAAGGGCGGCGTGAAGAAGCTGGTGGACTACCTGCTGGCCGCCGACAAGGGCCAGAAGGACGTCCTGGCCGTGGGTTACGTTCCCCTGCAGCATTAAGCCCGCAGCACCGGGCAGACGCTCCCCCTCTCCTTCCGGGGGCCTCTGCCCGGTCCCCCGCAAGGGGAAAGGGCCCGTGCCGGTCTGAGGGATCATACCGGCGTACGTCCCCCTTTCCCCCGTTTTTCCGCTTTTTTCCCGCTTCCTCCAGCGGGCGCGTCCCGCAAGGAAACCTTCGGAGAAAACCATGTTCAGCTCTTCCCGCGAGCGGGCCATCCGCATCTGCCTCACCGCCATCGCGGCCTCGTCCCTGCTGGCGCTGGCAGGTATCGTCATCTTCCTGTTCACCGAAGGCCTGCCCCTGTTCCGGCATGTGAGCCCGCTGGACTTTCTGCTGGGCGACCTCTGGTACCCCACGGAAGATCCCGGCCTGTTCGGCATTTTCCCGTTGCTGGTGGGTTCCGTGGCCGTCACCGGGCTTTCCTCGCTGCTGGCCGTGCCTCTGGGCGTCATGACGGCCGTGTACCTGGCCGAGATCGCGCCGCCCTTCGCCCGCCGCGTCATCAAGCCCTTCGTGGAACTGCTGGCGGCCCTGCCTTCGGTGGTGCTGGGCTTTCTGGGCATGGTGGTGCTGGCGCCCATCCTCCAGGACGTGCTGGGCGCCGCCACGGGCCTCAACCTGCTCAATGCCTCGCTGGTGCTGGCCATCATGAGCCTGCCCACCATCTGCTCCGTCTCCGAGGACGCCCTGCGCGCCGTGCCCCGCTCCCTGCGTGAGGCCTCCCTGGCGCTGGGCGCCACCCGCTGGGAGACCATCGTGCGCGTGGTGGTGCCCGCGGCCCTGTCCGGCATCGGCACGGCCATCATGCTGGGCATGTCCCGCGCCATGGGCGAGACCATGGTGGTGCTCATGGCGGCCGGCGGCGCGGCCATGCTGCCCCAGTCCCTGCTGGACCCCGTGCGGCCCATGCCCGCCTCCATCGCCGCCGAAATGGCTGAAGCCCCCTTCCGCAGCGACCATTACTACGCCCTGTTCGCCACAGGTATCGTCCTGTTCCTGATGACGCTGGCATTCAACATGATCGCTTCCCGCATTGCCGAAAAACACCGCCAGGTGGGCTCGGCCAGCCTTTAAGGAGCCCTTCCATGCCTCTTGCGACACCCGATCCGCGCCGCCGCCTTTTCGTCCAGGGCGCCATGCTCGGCACCCTGCGGCTGGTGGCCGCCTTCAACGTCATCCTGCTGGTGGCCATCTGCCTTTTCCTGCTGGTGCAGGGCCTGCCCGCCCTCAGCTGGGAATTCCTCTCCACGCCGCCCCGCGAGATGATGACCGCCGGCGGCATCCTGCCCTGCATCGTGGGCACGGCCATCCTGGCCCTGGGCTCCCTGCTGCTGGCCTTCCCCCTGGGGGTGGCCACGGCCGTCTACCTGCATGAATACGCGGGCAACACCCCCTTCGCCCGCATGGTGCGCCTGGGGGTCAACAACCTGGCCGGGGTGCCTTCCGTGGTCTTCGGCCTGTTCGGGCTTTCGTTCTTCGTGACCTTCTGCGGCATGGGCGTCAGCATCCTGTCCGGCATCCTGACCCTGGCGGTGCTGACCCTGCCCGTGATCATCAGCACCGCCGAGGAGAGCCTGCGCTCCGTACCCGACACCTACCGCCAGGCCTCCCTGGCCCTGGGTGCCGGCAAGGCCCAGACCATCACCCGCGTGGTCCTGCCCTGCGCCATGCCGGGCATGCTCACCGGCGCCATCCTGGGCGTGGCCCGCGCCGCCGGTGAAACGGCCGCCATCATGTTCACCGCCGCCGTCTTCTATACGCCCAAGAACCCGGACTCCATCTTCAGCTCGGTCATGGCCCTGCCCTATCACATGTACGTGCTGGCCACCGCCGGCACGGACATCGAGAAGACCCGCCCGCTCCAGTACGGCACGGGCCTGGTCCTCATCCTGCTGGTGCTGGGCATGAACCTGCTGGCCATCATCCTGCGCGACCACCTGCAGCGCCGCCACCACGCCTAGACGCCATCCGCCACAGGCTGATTTTTGGGGGACTTCCTGCTCCGGCAGAGAGGTCCCCTTTTCCGTTTCCCCCCTGCCACAACACACGTCTTCCGCAGGCCGCGGAGCCGCGCAGGGGGCCTTTCCCGGCACACCGCCTCACCAGATGCTCCGACGGCGATAAGAAAGATCGGAGTCTGCCCAGCCTCCCCCGGTCCCTGCCGTGCGGCCCCCTCTTGCACCCCGGCCTGAGCGATCCCCATCCGGGAAGATGTCCTCTTCCGCCTCCCGCGTTCTCTCCGGTCACACCAAAAACGCAAACGGGCCGGAAGGGAAATCCCTTCCGGCCCGTCATCTTGCCATATGATGTTTGCCGTCCCCGGCTACGGCAACAGGGTCACGCTGCCTTCATGCACGCTGATGCGATGCACCAGCACGCCCAGCACACCGGCGATGTCCAGTTCCGAGGTATCCACGATGACGGCATCGGCAGCGGGGCGCAGAGGCGCCACGGCCCGGTTGCGGTCCAGGGAGTCACGCTGGCGGATCTGCTCGGTCAGCGTCACCAGATCGGCTTCCACCCCGCGGGCGGCCAGGTCGCGCAGACGGCGCAGGGCGCGCACTTCGGGCGATGCATCCAGGAAGAATTTGAAGCGGGCGTCAGGAAAGACCACCGTACCCATGTCACGGCCTTCCACCACCAGCGGCGTGGCTTCGCCCATGGCCCGCTGGGCCTCGCGCAGCACCTCGCGCACCACGGGCACCGTGGCGATGCGGGCGGCCAGCATGCCCACCTGCTCGGTGCGCACTTCGCCGCGGATGGGCACGCCGTTGCAGCACACCGTGGAGGCCCGTCCCTTGCCGGACAGGCTGAAGGTCCACTGGCGGCACTTCTCGCGCAATTCCTCTTCGGGCAGGGTCTCCGCACCGGGCCCCAGCTTGAGGGCCAGGCAACGGAACATGGCGCCGGTATCCAGATAAGCCACATGCAGGCTTTCGGCCAGCTGCTGGGCCAGCGTGGTCTTGCCCACACCGGCGGGGCCGTCCAGGGTCACCACAGGCAGGGTCGTCTTCATCCCCGCACCTCCTGCATCCACTGTTTCATGGCCTCAAGGAAGGCCGTGTTCTCTTCGTCGCTGCCCACGCTCACGCGCAGGTGATCGGGCAGGCTGTAGCTTTTGAGCGGCCGGATGATGATGCCGCGCTGCAGCAGGGCCTCAAAGCAGGCCGCCGCCGTACCGCAGCCTTCGGGCAGCTGCATCATGATGAAGTTGGCGGCGCTGGGCCACACCGTGCAGCCCAGGGCGCGCAGGCCTTCGGTCAGGCGACGGCGACCGGCGCGCACGCATTCCAGCGTGGCGGCCCGGAAGGTGCTGTCCTGCAGCACGGCGATACCGGCTGCTTCGGCCAGGATGTTGACCGAGAACGGCAGGCGGGCCCGCCAGTAATACTGGGCCAGCTCGGCCGGCAGGATGCCGTAGCCCAGGCGCAGCCCGGCCAGACCGTAGCTTTTGGAGAAGGTGCGCATGATGGCCACGTTGTCCGGGATGTCACCGGAGGCCAGCAGGGAGAAGCGGGCCTCGTCCTCGGGGCTGTCGCCCGCAAAGTCCATGTAGGCCTCGTCCACCACCAGCAGGCAGTGGGGGAAGCGCTCGCCAAGGCGCTGCGCCAGGCGGCGCACGTCGGCCAGCGGCGGGCAGTAGCCGGAGGGATTGTCCGGCGTGGTCACGAAGACCAGACGGGTGTCATCGTCCACCAGGGCGAAGAGCGCGTCGAGATCGAAGCTGAAATCCGGGTTGAGGGGATGGCGGCGCACTTCCACGCCGCAGACCTGCGCCTGGATGGGATAGATGCTGAAGCAGGGCTCGAAGCAGACCACGGAATGCTTGCCCGGCACCAGGAGCATACGGATCAGCATGTCGATGATCTCGTCCGAGCCGTTGCCCACCACCACCTGATCGGGGCTGACGCCGTGCGTGCGGGCCAGGGCCGCCACCAGGCGGGGGTTGCCGCCCTGGGGATAGCGGAAGGCTGTCCCGGCGTGCAGGCCCAGGGCTTCCTTCACCAGGGGCGAGACGCCCAGGGGGTTCTCGTTGCTGGCCATTTTGACGACCTTGGACAGGCCGTATTTCTCCTGAATTTCGGCAATGGACATGCCGGGAACATAGGCGCTCAGGCTGGCTATCTCCGGGCGTACGGCACAGGTGTACATGGCGTCTCCTCATGGCATGGAAGTTTCCCTGTCGCCGTATCGCAGTGGGCGCAGGGGCGCCGCCCGTATGGCGGCCGGATACCGCGAGGGAAAATGCAAATCCTGTGCAAGGCCGCGGCCGGGGGCTGCGGTGCGGCCTGTATGCATCATGTCGACTGCCGGAAGGGCCTTTGCCGGTTTCCGGCAACAGCCGCTTTTCGTCCGAAGCATGGGCAGGACAGAGCGCCCGGCAGCAGGTAAAAGCATCACGAGTGTGGCACGCAGCTTGCATTCAGAATCTGCCAATACAAAGAGACTGTTCCCGGATGGAACCCAGATATGGCAGATGGAGCAATGCAATGAAGATACTGCGACTCGATATGCGCACAGGAAACAGCAGTTATGAGGATGCAGACGAAACGTATCCCATGCTCGGCGGCAGGGGCCTGATAGCGGCCCTTTTGCTGAAGGAGATCGATCCCGCATGCGACCCGCTGGGGGACGACAACAAACTGGTGATCTGCAACGGTCTGATGGCGGGGACCCTGGCGGCCACGTCCGGGCGCCTTTCCCTTGGCGGCAAAAGTCCGCTCACAGGCACCATCAAGGAGGCGAACGCCGGGGGGACCGCCGGTCTTGCCATGGCCAAGCTGGGGCTGCGTGCCCTTGTGGTCTCCGGCAGTGCCGACGGCATGCGGGTCCTGGTCGTCGGCCAGGATCATGTCCGCCTGGATGATGCCGACGGGCTGGCCATGCAGGGGACATACAGGACCTGCGAGCTCTTGCGCAGCCGCTACGGGGAGGGCATCTCCATCGTCTGTATCGGTCCTGCCGGAGAGCGGCGGTACCTCAACTCCTCGGTGCAGGTCACGGACAGGGAGGGGCATCCTTCACGGGCTGCGGCCCGGGGCGGTCTGGGGGCCGTCATGGGCCGTCGGGGGCTCAAGGCCGTCGTTTTCCTGGAGGGGAACCAGCGTCCCGCCATGAAAGACGCCGCCCGCTTCCGCGCAGCCAGCAAGGCCTATATGAAAGCTCTGCGCGAGCACCCCATGACGGGGTCCGTCCTGCCCCGTTTCGGCACGGCATCCCTGGTGACGGTCATCAACGAGATGGGGGCCATGCCCACACGCAATTACCGGACCGGCAGGTTCGAAGGAGCGGACGGCCTTTCCGGGGAGCGCATGCAGGCCCTGCAGCAGGCCCGCGGCGGCCAGATGCCCCATGCCTGCCAGGTGGGGTGCCCCATCGCCTGCTCCAATGTTTATCATGGCCCTGATGGTGAGTACCTGACTTCGGGGATGGAATACGAGACCATCGCGCTCAACGGCTCCAACCTTGATGTGGCGGACCTGGATACGGTCGCGGCGGTGGACCGGCTGTGCGACGATACCGGGCTCGATACCATGGAGACCGGGGCCACCATCGCCATGGCCATGGAAGCCGGGCTCCTTCCCTACGGTGACTCGGCCGGCATCCTCGACATGATCCGCCAGATGCGGGACGGGACGGTGCTGGGCCGGGAGCTGGCCGAGGGGACGGAACGCTTCGGCAAGCGATACGGGGTGCGGCGCATCCCTGTCGTCAAGCGTCAGGCGCTGGCGGGCTATGATCCGCGGGCGCTGAAGGGCACGGGCGTCACGTGCGCCACGTCGCCCATGGGCGGTGACCATACCGCGGGCAATACCATCGGCATGCCGGGGCTGGATCCCCTGGGGACTGCCGGACAAGTGGAGGCTTCGCGGGCCGCCCAGACGCTGATGGCCGTCTTCGACAGCCTCGGGATGTGCATCTTTTCGGCCATGCCCTCGGAGGATGCGGCTGTCTTCGGCCTTGTGGGCGAGATGCTGGCCGGGGTCTACGGCGGCAGCTGGACGCCGGACGACGTGCTGGCGCTGGGACGGCAGACGCTGGAGAACGAAAAGCGCTTCAATGCCGGCGCGCATATAGACGCCTCCGAGGACGATGTCCCGGCCTTCATGCGGGAAGAAGCCCTGCCGCCGCATGACAGCGTGTTCGACATCCCGCGGGAACAGCTGGCATCGACGCTCGATTTCAGCGCGGGACAGCGGGGGTAGTCGTATGCAGGCAAGATTCGGCAGTCGTACGGAAGACCTCGTCTGCATGGGGGGCATCGCGTTCTGCGCCCTGGTCCTTTTGTGTTCCGAGAGCGTCATGGAGGCCTACACCTCCATGACGGCGGGGCATCCTTTCTTCATGGGCTTTTGCAAGTTCGCCTTGCTGGCGACCCTGGGCGAATGCCTGGCACTGCGGTTGACCAAAGGGGTCTATATGACGGCCGGCTTCGGCCTCATCCCCCGCGCCGTGGTGTGGGGCTGCCTGGGGGTCGCCATCTCGGCAGCCTTCATGATCTTTTCTGCGGGAGCGCCGGTCATCCTGCACCTGCTCGGCATGGAAGCGGCGGAACAGGCCCTTTCCGGCCCGCTGGGCACGACGAAGATCCTGACGGCGTTTTCCGTCAGCCTGACGATGAACACCATGTTCGCTCCCATCATGATGATCGCGCACAAGGTGGCTGACCTGCACATCGCCCAGTATCAGGGGCGTCTGGCCTGCCTCTGGAATGCTCCGCAGACCGGCAGGCTCCTGCAGTCCGTGGACTGGAACAGCTTCTGGAAAAACGTGCTGTGCCGCTCCCTGCTCTGGTTCTGGATCCCGGTCCATACCGTGACGTTCCTGTTGCCCCCGTCCTTCCGTGTCCTGTTCGCGGCTGTCCTGGGAGCGATCCTGGGGCTGCTGCTGGCCCTGTTGTCCTCAAAGCAGACGGAGGCCGCATAGCGCACGCCGGTTCCCCGAAGGACGGACCGGGGCGATCCCTCCTTGTGGCAGGAGAGCGCCCCCGTGCGTCCGGTATCCCCATCCTTGCATGGGGACAGGGGAAAGGCCTGCCGGACGTACAAAAAAGCCCGCCGGAGTCTTCTCCGGCGGGCTTTCTATCGTTCTTTGCCGCCATGGCGCTCTCGTGCGGGACGGCCTGTCCCCCTGTTCCCCGGGGGGAGCGGCGAAGGCGTGAAGAGCCCCTTTTCCTTCCCGCCATCCTGCAAGCCGCGGCAGAGCGGGAAGATGGGGGAAGGGCAGGGGAGACGTGCTCCCGTTTCCTCAGCCCTCCAGCCCTTTCAGCTTTTCGTGCAGCAGGGCGGCCCTGGAAGCCCCGATGCCGGGCAGGCGGCGCAGATCGTCCACACTGGCGGCCCGCATGGCCTCCAGACTGCCGAAGGTCTCCCAGAGCAGGCGTGCCGTGGCCGGGCCGATGCCGGGCAGGCGCATGAGCTCGCCGGAAAGGGCGGCCTGACCGCGCGCCTTGCGGTGACGGCCGATGGCGAAACGGTGCGTGGCGTCACGCACGTTCTGCAAAAAGAGCAGCTCCGCGCAGCCTTCGCGCAGGGGCAGGGGATTGCTGCGGCCGGGCAGGAAGATGCGGTCGGCCACATTGCCCGCGCGCCGGTCGGCATGGCCAGCCTCGTCCCGGGCCTTGGCGATGGCCGCCAGCGGGAAGAAATCGGCCTTGCCCGCATCGGCCAGGGCGCGTTCCACCACGGCCAGCTGGCTGCGGCCCCCGTCGATGAGCATCAGGTCGGGCCAGGGCGGGCCGCTTTCCAGACGCCGGGCCACCCAGGCATAGAGCGTGCCGTAATCGTCGCCGCCGTCGGGCATGGCATAGGCCCGGTACTGGTCGGGGCTGGGGCGGCCGTCCTCATAGACAACCATGCCCACGCGGGTCTGGCGGCCGCCGGTATGGGACACGTCCACGCATTCGATGCGCCGGGGCGCGCCCGGCCGGGGCACGCAGCCGTG
>OGQA01001086.1_pt1 | contig 13010 bp, 15 predicted proteins | sample 1553011 | NCBI WGS metagenome assembly OGQA01 (sample SAMEA2580256, study PRJEB22360) | human gut metagenome | biome: human gut; feature: human-associated habitat; material: faeces | place: Denmark | collected 2008/2010 | reverse complement strand
GGGCAACACGGGCAAGTTCTGCGCGAACTGCGGCAAGCCGGCTCCGGTGAGCGCGAACGAGTGGACGTGCAGCTGCGGCGCGAGGAACACGGGCAAGTTCTGCTCCGAGTGCGGCAAGCCCGCGCCCGCGAGCGAGTGGACGTGCGACTGCGGCACCGTGAACAAGGGCAAGTTCTGCTCCAACTGCGGCAAGCCCTTCGGAGGCTGAGATAGAATGAAGCGAAAATTGCTCTGGCTGTTTATCGCCGGCATCGCGGTCGGCATCGTGCTCTCGGGACTTTATAGGCACTTCGTGACCGATCAGATCATGGACGGCGGCAATATGGAAAACCCGGACTACATCCTGCATCAGCACGACGGCGAAAACGCCGACTGACAGGGCTTTCCCTGAAAATTAAGAAAACGGAGAATAAGAGCATGGGACTGTTTGATAAAAAGTACTGCGACATCTGCGGCGAGAAGATCGGCCTGCTCGGCAATCGCAAGCTCGAGGACGGCAATCTCTGCAAGGACTGCGCGAAAAAGCTCTCGCCCTGGTTCAGCGACCGCCGCAACTCCACCGTAAGCGAGATCAAGGAGCAGCTTGCCTACCGTGAGAAGAACCGGGAACGGGCGGCGCAGTTCCGCACCACCCGCTCCTACGGTGAGGACTGGAAGCTTCTGCTGGACGAAGAGCACCGCTGGTTCACCGTCACCCGCGCCCGCGACCTGGCGGACGCCAACCCTGATATTCTGGACTACACGGCGCTGACCGGCTGCCGCGTGGACATCGACGAGAGCCGCACCGAGCAGATGCGCGAGGACGCGGACGGCAAGGAAGTCAGCTATGTCCCGCCCCGCTATGAGTATTCCTACGACTTTGACATTATCATTTCCGTCAATCACCCCTATTTTGACGAGATGCGCTTCCGCCTCAACGACAGCTCTGTGTACATTGAGCCGCAAAGCACCGTGCAGCGCCCGATGATGGGGCAGATGCAGGGCGTGGGGCAGCGCCCGATGGCGGGCCAGATGCAGCGTCCCATGCCGGGCCAGATGCAGCGTCCCATGCCGGGCCAGATGCAGCGTCCCATGGCGGGGCGTCCGCAGCCCATGGGCCGCCCGATGATGGGGCAGACGATGAATGCCGCGGTCGTCAACTTCGACCCGGAGAACAGCATGGAATACCGCAAGTACCGCGAAATGGGCGACGAGATCCGCGCGGCGCTGCAGCAGGTGATGGAGACTGCCCGCGGCGGCGCTGCGGTGCAGCCCACCGCGCAGGAGGAGACCGCGCAAATGACCGGCGGAAATTATAACCGCAACATCCGCCAGAGAGTGGCGGAGGCCAAGAGAAAGCGGGAGGTGGACGAGATCGTGGACCCGTCCAGCGCCGCGAGCGAAGGAGGAAATGGAAATGCCTAAACCGTTTTGGAAGTTTCAGAATGTGGCCGGAGGCAGAGCGGAGCTGCTGCTGTATGGTGACATTTCAGACAGTACGTGGTGGGGCGACGAGGTAACGCCCAAGCAGTTCGCGGAGGACCTGGACAAGCTGGGAGCCGTGAGCGAGATCACGGTGCGCATCAACAGCGGCGGCGGAGACGTTTTTGCCGCGCAGACCATCGGCAATCTGCTCGAACAGCACCCTGCGAACGTGGTGGCCCGCATCGACGGGCTGTGCGCCAGTTCCGCGACCATCGTGGCCTGCCACTGTGACCGCGTTGTGGCGGCCAACGACAGCACCTACATGGTCCACCCGGTCCGGCTGGGCCTGCTGGGCTACTACGACGCCACGACCATGCAGCAGTATTTGAACGCGCTGGACACCATCAAGGAGAACATCATCAGCCTGTACGCGAAGAAGACGGGCCGGGACAAAGAAGAAGTGACCGGCTGGATGGACGCGACGAGCTGGTGGACAGGCCAGGAGGCCAAGGACAACGGCTTTGTGGACGAGCTTGTGGAGGATGTGGAAACGCCGGTGGTGGAAAACCGCGACGGCGTTTTGTTCGTGAACAGCGTGAATATGCACCTGCCTTTCGACAAGGCACCCACCTTCATGCAGAACAGTTTGGCAGCACCCACCGCCGCCGGACGTTTTGTAAATAAACCCGGAGCCATGAAACCGGGAGTACAACACGAGGAGGTACAGAACATGGAAATCAAGACTGCGGACGACCTGCGCCAGGCTTATCCTGCGCTGGTTGACCAAATCGAGCAGGCGGCGGCTGATCGTGCGACCAACGAGGAGCGCGAGCGCATCCGCGACATCGAGGAGATGGCCCTGCCGGGCAGCGAGGAGATCACCGCCGAGGCGAAGTTCACCAAGCCCGTCAGCGCCAGCGACTACGCCAAGGCCGCCATGAAGCGCGCCAAGGAGCAGGGCAACGAGTATCTGAACAACGCGAAGACCGACGCCAAGAACAGCGGAGCGGGCACTGTGGAGAACACGCCCCCTGCCGGTAAGACGGACGAGTTCCTGGACGCCATCAAGAGCGTGGGCCAGAACGCGCAGAAGAAGTAAGGGAGGGCAAAAGCATGAGCATGGATTTGGCAAGAAAGACTTTTTCCTGCGAGCCTGAGTATTTCATCGCAGGCACCAACATCCGCATCGCCACGGCGGTGAAGGAAGCGGGCGCTGACCTGAGCGCCCATACCCCCGTCCTTCTGGCGGAGGGCAAGGTCACTCCCGTGGCTGAGGCTGCGAAGCTGACCGGCCTGTACGGCGTGACCGCCGAAGCCGCCAAGAGCGGCGAGGACGCCATCATCTACCTTTCCGGCGAGTTCTTCGCTGATGCGCTGGTCCTGCCTGCGGGCATGACTGCCGCTGATGTGGAGGTCCCGCTGCGCAACCTCGGCATCTACTTGAAGTAAGGAGGAAACAGAGATATGCCTAACGAAGTGAATATCTATACACCCCGCTATCTGGCGGAGGTCGTGAGACAGGCACCGCCTATCCACACTTATTTCCGCGACACCTTTTTCACCAACATCAAGACCTTCTCCACCGAGCGCGTGGACATTGACCTGGTGAAGGGCGACCGCCGCATGGCCGCCTTCGTACATCCCCGCGTCGGCGGGCAGGTGCTCAAGGCCAACGGCTTTAGCACCGAGAGCTACAAGCCGCCCCTGATCAACCCCTACGACGTGACCACGGCAGACCAGCACATGACCCGCCTGCCCGGCGAGGACCTGTACAGCGGCATGACCCCGGCCCAGCGCGCGGCCCGCAAGCTGATGGACGAGTACAACCGCCTGAACGACGCAACCACGCGCCGCGAGGAGTGGATGTGCGTGCAGGCCATCGTCACCGGCCAAATCCCCATCGTCGGCCCCGGCGTGAACGAGGTGATCGACTTCGGCTTCACCAACAAGATCAAGCTGGACGGCACGAAGCAGTGGGGCAAGACTGCTGCCAAGCCCATCGAGGACCTGGAAGACTGGACCGAGAAGGTGCTGACCGGCGGCTTCACCAACGTGGACCGCGTGATCATGGGCAAGGCTGCTCTGCGCGCCTTCGTCAACGACGAGAAGGTGCAGAAGCTCCTTGACAACCGCCGCATCAACATCGGCGGCTACGACCCCCGCGACCTGCCTAACGGCGTGAAGTATTACGGCCATCTGACCAGCCCGAACATCGACCTGTATACCTACGGCGAGGTGTATCTGGACGACTGGACCGACCCTGAGACCCCGGCTGTGAAGCCTCTGGTCCCGGAGAACGTGGTCATTCTGATCTCCGGCCAGTCGAACTTCATGCTGGCCTACGGTGCGTGCACCTACATTGAGGACGGCACGCAGCAGTGGGTGACGGCGGAGACCAGCCGCCTGCTGCGCAGCTATGTGGAGCATCACCCCGACCGCCGCATGGTGGAGTTGCAGGCCCATCCGCTGCCTATCCCCGACAAGGTGGATAGCTGGCTGGTGGCCGAAGTGTGCTGAGATGGCACTGTTCGAGCTGAAACAGGACTATGGGAATGAGGCGGAGGGGCTGCCCCCTCCGCCTACGTTCAAGGACTGCGCGGCGGCGGACATCGACACCGTGTTCTTCAACGGCAACGAGCACGCCGACCGGCACATCATCGACGGCAAGGACGTTCTTGTGGTGATCGTGGAAGGCGGCACGCGGGAGCATAATTCACACTGGGAGGCGGGAGCCAAGCAGAACTTCGATACCGGACTGTACAAGGCGCACACCATCCTGTACATCCGCACGGAGGACTACGGGCCGAAGCCGAAGGTGGGAAAGCCGCTGGTGATGGACGCCGGGACGGACCATAAGCGCACCTTCGACATTATGAAGTGCGAGGAGGAGTGCGGAGTCTTCCGCATGACGTTACAGAGGACGAGACAATGAGCAACGTGCGATATAACGCGGGGACCATGACCATCGAGGTCGATGGTCTGGACGATGTGAGCGCGGTGCTGGGCGACCTGCGGAAGAAGACCCCGGCGGTGGCGAAGGTCGCCATCAACGCCACGGCCCGGCAGGCCCGCAAGCTGATGATCGCGGAGGCGAAGGCCCGGTACGCGGTGAACAGCGCGGGCAAGCGGCACCTGAGCGACTTGGTGCAGCGCAAGAAGGCCAGCAACAGCAGCCTGAGCGCGGAGCTGCGCATCGCAAGCTACCGCAACGACCTGGGCTATTTCCAGACCAGGCCGAACCGCCCCTTCATGGGGCATGACGTGGCGCAGGCACCGGAGTATTTCACGGCCCGCGTGCTGAAAACCTCCCCAATGAAGCCGCTGACCGGCAAGGACCAGTTAAGCAAGGGCTTCCTGGTGGAGTTCAAGAGCGGGCACGTGGGCATGGTGCAGCGCATCGTGGGCACGGGGCGCTTCCACTACACCGTGCGCAGCGGCGCACCGAGCACCAGCGACAAGATGCAGACCATGGGCAGCCCCAGTGCGGCGGCGATGCACTCGACCATCTGGCCGGAAGTGGAGCCGGAGGTGGAGCTGTTCCTGGCGGCAAAGCTGACCGAGCGGGCCGAGCAGGTCTTAGCACGGGCAAAGAGAAAGGCGTGAGGGTATGAAAGAAACGATGAAAGTGGGCATCGGCCAAACGCCGCAGCTCTGCCAGGATGCATTGATCGAGATGCTGCGCGAGCTGTTCGCCGGAAAGAAGTACAACGGCCAGGAGGGGCGGAAGCCGCTTGCGATCTTCAAGCAGGACCTTCCCATCCCGGAGGAGAACGACGTGGACGCCGACACCGACGTGGCGCACGCGCCCTACATCGTGGTACGCATGACCGGCGGAGAGATCGCGGACGATAAAAGCCCGCAGACGGTGGAGTTCAGCCTGATCATCTGCGCCTATGACACCGGCATCGAGCGGGCGGGCTTTCAGGATGTTGCCAACATCAAGGAAGGCATCGTGCAGAGAGCGTGCACCGCGCCGTACTTCGGCGGAGCCTTCACCATCCTAAAGCCTATCGCCTGGGCCTTGCAGCAGGACGACACAGCCCCGTATTACTACGGAGCTGTGACCATGAACTGTACAGCTCCGGCCATGACCCAAGACACCGAATTGGAGGGACTGCTATGAGCAAGAAAACAGAACCCCGCGCGGCGGATATGGCCGCGCCTATGAGCGAAGCCGCTGCGGCGGCGGAGGTCAAGACTGCCGTTCCTATGGAGCGGGAAGCAAAGACCGGCCCCGTCGTCTACTGCGGCCCCAGCGTGCGCGGCGTCGCCAGACAGTACACCGTGTACGCGGGCACCATTCCTGCCGCGCTGGCAGACTTCATTCAGGCCCACCCGGCGGCCAAGGGGCTGCTGGTGAGCGTGGGCCGTTTCGCTCAGGTGAGAAGCAACCTGGGCCGGAGCGGGACGGCGGAGGCTATCCTGTTCCAGAAAATCAAATCCGAATTGTAAGAAGGAGGAAAGAACGTATGTATCGACATGGCATTTACGTCAGCGAGCAGGAAACCAGCATGATCGCTCCGCTGAACGGAACAGCCGGTTTGCAGGTCGTGATCGGGACTGCCCCGGTGCACCTGCTGGCGGACCCGGCTGCGGCCATCAATAAGCCTCTGCTGGTATACAGCAAGGCGGAAGCCATCGCTGCCGTTGGGTACAGCGACGACTTTGCGAGTTTCACCCTCTGCGAAGCGATCTCCGCTTCGTTCGCGGTGGTGAACGTGGCCCCACTGGTGCTGATCAATGTGCTGGACCCGGCCAAGCACTCCGCCGAGATGGAGGAGAAGACCGTGCAGATCAACAGCGGCATGGCCGTTGTGGAGGAGACGGGCGTGCTCCTGAGCACTCTGGTGGTGAAAAACGGCGAGGAGACGCTGACCGCCGAGGAGGATTACACCGCCGTTTATAACGCCGACGGCACCGTGAGCATCGTCCTGATCGAGGGCGGCAAGGCCAACGGCGCGACCAACCTGACCGTTTCTGGCAAGAAGGTGGACGCCAGCAAAGTGACCGCTGCCGACATCGTGGGCGGCGTGGACGCGGCCACTGGCGCGGAGACCGGCCTGGAAGTCGTGCGCCAGGTCTACCCCAAGCTGGGCATGACCCCCGGCATCCTGACGGCTCCCCGTTTCAGCACCAACGCCACCGTGAGCGCGGCCCTGCAGGCGAAGACGAAGGAGATCAACGGCGTATTCAAGTGCGTGTGCATCGCGGACGTGGACAGCAGCGCGGACGGCGCGCGCAAGTACGCGGACGTGAAGGAGCAGAAGGAGCGCCAGGCTTTGACCGACCCGAACGCTTACGGCGTGTGGGGCTACGGCAAGGTGGGCGACGTGATGTACAGCGGCTCCGCACTGGCCTCTGCCCTGACCGCCTACACCGACGCGGCCAGCGACGACATCCCCAGCAACCCCAGCAATAAGACCATCGCCATCAGCGCTATGTGCCTTGCCGACGGCACCGAGGTCCTGCTGGACCAGGACCAGGCCAACGTAGTCAACAGCTACGGCGTGGCGACCTGGCTGAACATGAACGGCTTCCGCCTGTGGGGCAACCGCACCTGCGCCTACCCCGGCAACACGGACCCGAAGGACAGCTTTTTCTCCTGCCGCCGCTACATGAGCTGGCGCGCCAACAGCTTCATTCTGACGTATTTCCAGAAGGTGGACAGCCCTCTGAACAAGCGCCTGATCGAAGCCATCGTAGACAGCGAGAACGTGCGCGGCAACGGGTATGTCGCCATGGGCGTCGCCGCAAGGGACGAGATCGTGTACAACGAGGACGAGAACCCCGTCACCGATCTGATGAACGGCAAGATCACCTTCCACCAGTACATGACCCCGTACACCCCGGCGGAGGACATCGAGGACATCATCGAGTTCGACCCCGACGCGCTGGTAAGCGCACTGAGCTGATAAGGGAGGTACGAAAACATGAGCATCAGCAACAACTACATCCCTGAGAAGATCAACGACTTCAACACCTATCTGGACGGAAACAAGATGATCGGCGTAGCTGCGTCTGTTACGCTGCCGGAGGTGAAGATGAAGACCAGCACTGTCTCCGGCGCTGGCATCAACGGCGAGATCGACAGCCCCACCATCGGCCAGTTCGAGAGCATGGAGCAGGAGATCGACTTCAATGTGCTGTACAGCAGCGCCATGGATATGCTTTCTCCCCTGTCCGTGGTGAACCTGACGCTGCGCGCCGCCCAGCAGGTCTATGACAAGACCGGCGGATACGCCTTCAAGGGCCTGCGCGTGGTGGAGATGGGCCGCGTGAAGACCTTCAACCCCGGCAAGGTGGAGAAGGGTGAAGGCATGGAGGCCAAGGTGACGCTTGAGCTGACATATCTGCTGGTGGAGAACGACGGTTCCCCGCTGCTGGAAGTGGACAAGCTGAACGGCGTCTACAAGGTCAACGGCGTGGATATGCTGGCAGGCATCTCCGAGCTGACCTGATAAGGCCGGAAAGTCAAAAGCGAAACGAGCAGGCTCTACTCTCTGCACAGGCGGAGGGTAGGGCCTGCGCCATATTCAAAAATCGAAAGGAGCAGCACTATGAGCGAAGAAAAGAACATGATGGCGGAGGCCAATGAGGAAACCGCGCAGATCACGCAGAACGAGCGCGTGATCGACCTGGGCAAGCCCTACAAGTTCGAGGGCACGGAATACACTTCCATCGACCTGAGCGGACTGGATAAGCTGACGGTGAAGGACGCCATCGACGCCCAGCGCCAGCTTTTCAACGAGCGGGAGGTGGCCGCCGCTATGCTGTGCGAGACCACGACCGCGTTTGCAAGGGCCATCGCCGCGAAGGCGGCGGAGCTGCCCATCGAGTTTTTCAAGCTGATGCCGCGCGGGGCCAGCCGCAAGGTGGCCGGTGTCGTGCGCAACTACATGAACGTGGATGCCGCGACGGAGAACCACGTGATGCAGCTTGAGGAGCCGTATCACTTCAAGGGCCAGACCTACACGGAGGTGGACCTGAACGGCATCGCGGACCTGAACAGCATGAACGAGAGCGAGGCAGAGAACCGGCTGGCACGCGCTGGCTTTATGGTGACGGAGACCTCCTTCAACTACCTGTTCGCCTGCATCCTTGCGAGCATGGCGACGGGCCTGCCGGAGGAGTTCTTCACGGGCCTGCCGCTGCGCGAGGTGCTGAAACTGAAAAACGCGGTGAACGACAGCGGTTTTTTCGAGTAAAGGGCGGGGCGAAAGCCTTACGCCAAGCGGCCATCCGCCTGTCAGCGGTCACGAGAACGGGCGTGGACTTCTACCTGAAACTGCCCGTCGAGGAGTTTATCGCGCTGAATAACGAGGTGGCGGAGGAATGGCACAGAACAAAACATTAGAGTTAAGCATCAAGATCGCCGGTAAGGTAGACAAAAGCCTGACGACGGCGATCAACCAGACCAATACCCTGATGGGGAGCCTGACCACCACCATGAGCAAGGTGGGCACGGCGGGGCTTGCGGCCATGGGGGCGCTGGCAACGGCGACCGTAGCCGGACTTGCCAAGTGCACCTCCGAGGCCGCGAAGCTGGAAAACAATATGTCTGCGATGGTGCGCTACGTGGACGGGCTGACGGAAAGCGCCACCACCAGCACCGAGCAGGCACAAAGCAACCTGAAAGCCATGAGGACCTATATCCAGGACCTCAGCACGCAGATACCACGGACCACCGAACAAATCTCCAAGATGTCGGCGGCCCTGGGCCAGTCCGGCATCGGTGCGGACCGGCAAATGAGCACGGGCATCCTGCGTGATACCGCCGTCGCCGCGACCGCTATGGACCTTGAAGACGACACGGCGGGCAACTACATGGCGAAGTGGGAGGCCGCCTTCAACTTCAACCATGACCAGGTAATGACGCTGATGGACCAGATCAACTACCTGGGCGCGAACAATGCCACGACGGCGGCGGAGATCGCGCAGAGCGTGAACCAGGCCGCGTCTATGGGCCAGATCGCGGGCGTGGACCCGTCGGCTACGGCGGCCATCGCCACGGCCATGCAGGCGACCGGCGTTGCGACGGACCGCGTGGGAACCAGCATTTCACGTATCTACACGAACATCAGCAAGGGGTCCAACGCCACAAAGGCACAGAAAGCCATGTGGGAGGAGCTGGGCTTCACCGCTGAGGGCATCGCAAGGTCCATGCAGAGCGACGGCATCGGGACGCTGAAATCGGTGTTCCAGGCCATCAACAATATGCCGGACGAGCGCAAGGTGGCTGCCCTGAACACTCTGTTTGGTCAGTGGGCCATCGAAGGCGGCGCGAAGATCACGCAGAACCTCGCGCTGCTTGAGAAGACGCTGGGCGAGGTCAACGACCCCGGCATCTATACGGGCAGTATGGAGCGGGAGTTCCTGATCGAAGCGAGCACGCCGGAAGCGGTCGATATAATGCTGTCGAACGCGAAGGCGGCGCTGATGCAGGACATCGGCCAAGCGTTCCTTCCGGCAAAGAAGGAGTTCAGCCTGTCGATGATCGACTTCCTGAACCAGATCAGGAAGAATATGCCGGAGCTGACGACGCTGGCGAACTCACTGGGAAAGATCGCAAGCGACGGCGTGGAGCGCCTGGGCGACGCTATGGAGCGGGCGCTGCCCTACATCCAGAGAGGGCTTGACTACCTGGCGAACAACGGGCCGCAGGTGGCCTCGACGCTGGGCAAGCTGGCGGCGGTGTTCGTGGGCATGAAGTTCGCGCCGGGCATCGAAAGCCTTTTGAGCGGCGCGGGGAACCTGCTGCTGGGCGGCTCTGTCGGCGGCAGCGGAAAACGCACCGGCGGTCTGCTGGGCGGCATCAAGAGCCTGTTCCGGGGCGGACAGAAGGCGGCGGGCACGGCTGGCGGCTTCCTCTCCACCTTCGGCGGCGCGGCCAGCGGAAACGGCTTTTTCCAAACGCTGGGGAGCGTGGCATCCAGCCTGATCTCCGGCAACGGCATCAAGGGCACGGCGGGGCTGCTGGAAGCGGCAGCGGGAACGCCGGGCCTCTTATCCGGTTACCAGGGCGCGGGAAGCGCACTGAAAAACAGAATTGCAGGAAGCGGCATCGGGCAGTATTTCGGCAGCGTGTTCTCCTCCCTGGGGAACTTCGGGAGCACGCTGGGGAACACGAAGACCGGCGGCTTCCTTTCGGGTCTGCTGGGCAAGGCGGGCGGCGCGCTGGGCAACCTGACCATGCCGCTGCGCCAGGGCATCGCAGGCATCGGTGCTGCGGCGACCATTCAAGGCAGCATCATCCAACAGAACCTATCCGGCCTGCTGGGTAAGGCGGGCGGCTTTGTGAGCGGCATCGCCAACTCCGGCGCGGGAAAAGCCATCGGCGGCGTGCTGGGGAGCCTGGGCACCGTGGCGAAGTCGGGAGCCGGTGTGCTGGGGACCGTGTGGGGTCCCATCGCCTCCGGCTTCGGAAGCATCTTCGCGGGAGCCGCGCCGGTGATCGGCGTGATCTCCTCCATCATCGCCGTGGTGAGCATCTTGGGCGACCACCTGGAAGACATCCGGGGCATCATCCAGAACGTATTCGGCGATACCGGCGTGGCCGTGTTCGACAAGTTCATGGGCGTGCTGCAAAACGTGGGCAGCTTCATCACGGGACTGTTTGCGGACGGCGGCGTGGCAAATGCGCTGGCCCCGCTGCGGGAGACCATCACGAACCTGTTCGGAGAGGATGCGGGCGCGGCCTTCGACGGGCTGACGACCATCCTGCAATCGGTGATGGGTGTGGTCGGGCAGATCGTGAGCTTTGCACAGACGACCGTGAAGCCGATCATCCAGGACATTTTCAGTTTCCTGACGGGAACCGTGGTGCCCATCATCCTGCAAACCTTCACAGCGGCGGCTCCGTCTATCGCTGGCATCATCAGCGGCCTCGGCTCCGCCATTATGACGGCTATGCAGATCATCGGCTCGGCCATCCAGGCAGTCATGCCTATCGTGCAGAGCATCATCACCGTTATTATGAGCATCGCTTCCGTCGTGGTGCCCGCTGTGCTGGCGGGTATCTCGGCACTGGCGCAGGGCATCGGCCCCATCCTGGAAGGTATCAAGACCGTATTTGACGGGCTGATCGCTTTCATCACGGGCGTATTCACCGGGAACTGGTCCCAGGCATGGGAAGGCGTAAAGCAGATATTCGGCGGCGCGTTCGACGCGCTGGTGGGCCTGCTGAAAACGCCGGTGAACGCGGTGATCGCGCTGATCAACAAGGCCATCTCCGGCATCAATGGACTGGGCCTGGACATCCCGGACTGGGTGCCCATCATCGGCGGCAAGAGCTTCCACATCAGCATCCCGGAGATACCGATGCTGGCAAAGGGCGGCTTCACCGACGGCGTGAGCATCGCGGGCGAAGCCGGGCGCGAGGCTGTGATCAGCTTCCAGCGCGGCGTGCGGGCACAGAACATCGCCACCTGGGCACAGGCGGGCCGGATGCTGGGTGTGAGCGCCGAGCAGGCGTTGAGCGCGGCGGACGGTGCAGAGCTGAAAGCCATCGACCCCGGCGAGGGCGGCGGAGGCGGAGGCAGCTTCACCTTCGCGCCGAACATCGTCATTCATGGCAACGCCGACGCAGACGTGCTTGAGGAAGCGCTGCGGCGGGCCAAGGAGGAGTTCGAGGCATGGTACGAGCAGATGATGCGCAAGCGTGCCCGGACGGCCTATTGATGGGAGGAAGCTATGTACACGACAAAGAGCGGCGACACCTGGGACGTGATCGCCAAGGAAGTCTATGGCAGCGAATACCACGCGGACGCGCTGATGGCGGCCAACCCGGAGCACATCGACACCTTCCGCTTTTCCGCCGGGGTCGTTTTGAAGACGCCGACGGTGGAGGACGCGCGAGCGGGCACGCTGCCGCCATGGAAATACGAGGCGCAGTATGAATAAGGCAAGAAGCATCGGACTTACGGTGCAGTACCGCAGTACCCCGTATTCCGCACAGGTGCAGGCGAGCGCCCAGGTGGACGCGGCGGAGGGCGGCGTCAACGACTGTCTGGCCCAAAAGCTGGGCCTTTCGGGCACCATTCCCCTGAACGAGCAAAAAATTGGCCGCATCGGCACACTTTCCTGCGAAATACCCCTTGAACAGTTCCTGCATGATGTGGTAAAATCATTAAGTTGCAGGGGCCTGCGATACCGCGACGGCGGGCGGCCTGTGCACCGGGTGGCCGTAGGTGGCGGGGCCTGCGGCGAATACATCCCCCAGGCGCTGGCCCAGGACTGCGATACCTTTGTCACCAGCGACCTGCGCTACAACGACTTTTTGGATACCCGGGGCCTGAACCTCATCGACGCAGGGCACTTTCCCACGGAGAACGTGGTGTGCCCCGAGGTGGTGCACCGCCTGCAAAAAGCCTTTCCCGCCATCTGCGTCTCAAAATCGGCGGTCCACCGGGACGCCGTGCAATACTATATGATCGAAGGAGAGTAATCACATGTCCGGACATTCCAAGTGGCACAATATTCAGAAGACCAAGGGCGCGGCCGACGCCAAGCGCTCCGCCACCTTTACCAAGATCGCCAAGGAGATCATCGTGGCCGTCAAGCAGGGCGGCAGCGGCGACCCCAACAACAACTCCCGCCTGGCCACCGTC
>OGQA01001076.1_pt1 | contig 13053 bp, 8 predicted proteins | sample 1553011 | NCBI WGS metagenome assembly OGQA01 (sample SAMEA2580256, study PRJEB22360) | human gut metagenome | biome: human gut; feature: human-associated habitat; material: faeces | place: Denmark | collected 2008/2010 | reverse complement strand
CAGCAAAGCGTGCTGCCGTTGTAGTATACAAAGCCGTCCCCGGCCACCTGTATGCCCTCGTTCCCGGTGAGCGTCACGGTGGTGTATTCGCCATAGGCCCGCGCGCCGACGTACTGCCTTACGACGTATGCGCCCAGCACGGAAAGCGCGCAGATCACCGCGGCGAGCAGTATCGCCGCCGCCAGCATCAGGGTCTTCCGCATCGTCACTCTCCCGTTATGCCGGTCTTCTCGATGCTCTCCACGAACTGCTTCTGGATGACGATATAGAGCAGGATGAGCGGGAGTATGGACAGCAGCGTCCCGGCAAGGCGTATGGATTCATTCAGCGCTCCGCCGGTGCTCACGCCGGAGGAGGAATAGAGCTTGTTGAAGGCGTCAACGAACTGCTGCAGGTGCATCGGCAGGGTCGTGACCGCCCCGGTCGAATACTGCGGTATCTGCGTGGTGTCGTTCCATATCCAGATGAAGGAAAACAGGTAGGTCAGCACCAGCGCGGGCTTGGCCATGGGCAGGGCTATGCGGAAGAATATCTTCCAGGGCCCGGCGCCGTCTATCTTGGCGGCCTCGTCCATGGCCTTGGGATATGAGCTGAAGTAGTTGTAGTAGATGAGCAGGAAGACGGAACTCTTGATGCCCTGGCCCAGCAGGCAGATGAGGTACATGGGCCAGATCGTGCCGACCAGCTTGTAGGTGTTGAAAAGCAGGAAGCGCGGTATGGTGGTCACCTGGCTGGGGATGAGGAAGATGAACACCGCGAGGACTATCCAGAACTTCTTGAAGGGCACGGGGTATCTGGCCAGGCCGTAGCCCGCCATGGCGAGGGTCAGGGTCTGGAGCCCCGCAGGTATCACCGTCATAATGAGCGAGTCCTTGAGCCCGTCCCAGAATTCCAGCGTCCGCGCCGCCTTACGGAAACCCTCCAGCGTGAAGTGCGTGGGCACCCAGCTGACCGTGGCGTCCACCAGGTCGGCCGTGTCCATGAGGCTGACGGATATCATGTAGATGAGCGGGTAGATGAACACGAAGCCGAGGCCGGTCAGGATGAAGTAGGTCATGAACTTGGTCGGCACGCTGGCGGAGCCGGCACGGCCCCGGAAAAATCGCGTGAAGGCCTCTCCCGCGCCTCTGCGCGAGAGGCCGCCGCGGCGCTTTGTCCTCATCGCTTGGTACCTCCCTTCTCCCGGCGCTCCCTGAGCAGCAGGAAGGCTATGGTCATGAGCAGCATCAGGCAGAAGGCGTAGATCCACGACATGGCCGCGGCAAAACTGTAGGGCCGGGCGATATCCGTGATGGACTCCATTATCTTAGTGTTCGTGGCGTCGTCCGCCGCCGTGCCCATTTCGATTATGGTATAGATGGTGTTCAGCACGATTATAGGCCGCAGGTGCGGCAGGGTGATCTTCCAGAAGGCCTCCCAGGGCGAGGCGCCGTCGATGGAGGCCGCCTCGTACATGCTGCCGTCGATCTTCTGGAGCGCCACAAGAAAGACGATTATCTGCACGCCGCAGAACCAGAGTATCCGTATAAAGCTGTTCAGGATACTCAGCAGCAGCGAGGCCCAGCCCTTGTCGAGCTCCATGAGTATGGCGCTCAGGCCCATGATGTCCATGTCTATGCTCATGGCCGAAGTCTCGGTCAGCAGCTCGGACATGACCGGCCCGCTCATGATGATGACGGGCAGGAAGAATATCATCCTGTAGGCCGTCCGGCCCCGGAAACTCCGGTTCAGCAGCAGGGCTATGACCAGGGCGAACACCACGGAGATGGGCGTGCCTATGGCGACCTGCGTGACCGAGGTCACGAGCAGGGTCGGGAATTCCGTATCCAGGAACAGGGCCTGCCTGAAATACTCCCAGCCCATGGGCTCGAGGCTTATCTCGCCCGGCCGTATCGCCACCTGGTTGAAGCTGATGAGTATGGAGTAAATGAGCGGGTAACAGGTTATGGCCAGAAAGCCTATTATCCAGGGCAGGAAGAAGAGCAGGCCCGAGAGCGTCTCCCTCTGCCGGTTCTTAAGTCTCGGCGTGCCGGGCCTGGACGGCCTTATCAGGCGCCGGCGGCGTTCTTTCAGTTTGACGGCCGTGCCGCGGTTTGAGCTGCTCATACGTCCCACCCTCTCATTCCGCCACGGCGAACCAGCCCGGCTCCACGCTCAGGCCGTCCGCCGTCAGCACCTTGTCGGTATAGTTGACGTATATCCTCACGCCGTTGTCATAGCTGACCCGCACGAGGCCGGTCTCAAGGCAGCTGTGCTCCGTTATGCAGCGGCCCCAGACGCTCTCCAGCGCCGTGGCGACCATGTCGTAGGTCTCGGCCATCATATCGCGCCAGTCCTCGAAGCCGGCGGAGGAATAGGCCGCCTGTGCCGTATTCACCAACTCCACGCTGCTGCAGGCCGCTGCCGTAAAGGCGGGCGCCATGCCGTATTCGATGAGCCGCAGCAGCTTTTCCCGGGAACAGGAGCTGGTATTGAGCGGCTCCGAGAACAGCTCAACGCAGCCGCTCAGGACGATCTGCAGGAACGGCACCGTGTCGCTCTCGTACAGCAGCTGGCTGCTGACCGTCGGCGCGCCCAGGAAACGGTCCGTGAGCGCCCAGAAATACTGGTTCGGCCTGTACATCGTGAGCCGCCCGCCGCCCGCCAGCTTTTCCGCCAGGGCCTCTATGCGCCCTAGGCTCTCGGCGCGCGTGACCTCCTTGCCGGAGGTGAAATCGCTGTAGAGCCGGAAAGAGAGCTGGTCGAGTGCGAAATCAGCGCCATAGTCCCGCGAGAGCGCGGAATCTATGGCCCGCTCCGCCCGCGAGAGGCGGTAGACGTAGGTCGTGTCGTACATCGCGCCGTAGACGTCGAGCGAGTTTGTCCACTTTATGACCATGCTCGAGAGGTTGTTCGCCGCCTCCGTGCGCTGGGTTATCTGGTCCTCGTTTGCCGTCAGCGGGTCGAGGTAGAGCTTGAGTTCCCCGCCCCGGCTCTCGAGCTGCGCGCGCAGCTCCTCCAGCTCCTGCGCGCTGCCAAGCTGGCCCAGGAGCTTTGTCCCGGCCTCGTTGTTCTTCGTGTAGCAGCGATAGACCATCAGCAGGTTTTCGACCCCGTCTTCGGCCAGGGCCTCGGCCATCTCTCCCGCCTGGGCAAAGGTCGTGAAGGTGCTGGTGGTATTGAACAGAAAGCCTTTTTTCTTGTCCGCGCCCAGCACCTCGAGCTGCATGGGCACGGCCCCGGAGGCCGCGCCGCCCAGCAGAGAGAGCTCGCCGCTGTCCAGCAGCAGCTTGCGGTACATGACCGCCATGCCGTCGTAGCCGACAGACTCGCCCTCGGTGAAGTACAGGCTCAGCCTGGGCTCGAGGCTGTTCATGTCCGGCTGCGGCATCAGCGCGCCCGAGCCCTCCTTGCGGTTTATGTTCATCATGTACTTCTGCCGGTACTCAAAGCGGGCCGCCGCCCAGTTGTAGGGATTGTTCGTCAGGGCCGGAGTGGCAACGATGCTGGCATACTCCGCACCGCTCTCCACCACCGCGAGAAAGCCGTTCTGACCCTCGCCGTGCACTATGCCGTAGATGGGCATGTAGGCCTGGTTTTCCTCTTTTATGTACGCATAGCCGCCGTAGCTGTAGTTTTCGACACCGGCGTCCGGGCCGTAGATGCGCGCGGCGTAGGTCGAAACGTAGTTGGCCGGCTCCAGGAACCGGATGAGCGCGCCCGTGCCGTCGGGTATGAGCATGTAGCCGTCGATATCCGCGCCGTAGGAGGCGCCGAGGAAGGGCATGAAGGTCACTGACTTGAGCATGTAGCCCTTGTCGTTGTTTTCGAGCAGGCCCTCGCGCAGGCTGCCCTCCACGACATCAAAGCTCAGGCGCCTGCCCTCGAGCTCTACCGCCACGTCCATCTCTATGCCCACGCTCTCGAAGGCCAGGCTGCAAATGAGCCCGTTTTCCGTGATCTTATAGCTCGCTTTGCCGTCCTTGCCTATGCTCAGGCGGCTCTCGCCGCCGGACTTGTCAAAGCACTCTATGGCGGCCAGGGAATTGCCGTAGCAGTTCCAGGTGCTGTTCAGGCCCTCGGCCTCCTCAAGCGGCAGGCTGCCCCAGACATAGCCGCTGGCCTTGTTCACGACGCGCAGGGCGCCGTACTGCCTGTTGAGCCAAAGCTCCAGCTCGTCTGACTCCGCGGCCTTCTCGAAACCCGCCAGGTCAAAGCGGCTCTCTACCGGCTCGTCGCTGTAAGGATGTACCTGCCGGTTCGAGTTGGCCTCGAGCATTCCGGATAGTAATGGCTCTCCCGACAGGGAACTTGATTCCAAGTTCCCTGTCGACCCGTCAGCCCCGCTGACGGCGGCCTTGACATTTACTGACATGGTAATTGCCAGAGCCAGGCCGAGCGCCGAGGCCCTTATCAGGCGTTTATTGGAACGCACGGTATCTCACCTCCTCAAACACCTCGAGCACGAAGGACAGCAGCTCACGCCAGAGGATGAACAGCACGGCCGCGGCGATGATGGCCATGGCCATGAAAAACACCGTCAGCAGCACATTGGTTATGGTTTTGGGTATGGTATACATGTTCGTCTCGCGTATCGAGATGAACACCAGCACGCCCGTATAGCCCAGGATCAGCCCGCAGAGCAGGTCGTACATGAAGACTTCCGTCCAGGTGAGCAGGTAGGACAGCACGACCATGAAGGGCCAGAGCACTATGAAGGCCGTCAGAGAGTAGCCGAGTATGACGTACATCTGTCTGAAGGTGGCCTTGCCCTCGTTTATGGCGCTGATGAGGTAGGTGCCGACGAGGAACAGCGCCGCCGGGCCCAGCTGTATGAGCGCCACGGCTAAGGGGCTGCTGCCTATCCAGTAGCCGCCGCCGAAGACGAAGGAGGTCAGGCCCCTGCAGACCATGCTCACGGCAAAGGCGGTGACATAGAGTATGCTTGCCGCCGCAAAGCTGCCCCTGTCCTTCTGCTTTATGTAGTAGGCCCCGTCTATGGGGTGCAGCACCATGTACCAGGCGTCCGTCGTGAGCTGCTTCACCAGCGGGTGGCGGCCCTTGAAGCCGTCCACGGCCTCCGAGACATACTCGTGATAGGCCCAGCGCCTTCTGGCAAAGTGGTCTGCCAGGCCTATGGCGAAGAGGATGAGCACGGCCAGCAGCACCCATTCTATGTTCCTGCGCATCCACTCGCTGCGCATCTCCCAAAAGCAGTCCGAGTAGCGTTCGCGCTCGCCGCAGAGCTTGTAATACTCCGCCGCTTCCTCATAGCGCATAAGCTGGAAGAGCGAATCAGCGCAGCCCACGTTCGCCATATAGGTGTTCGGGCTCATCCTGAGCACCTCGCCCCAGGCGGCCAGGCTCTCTTCATAGCTGCCGGCGTTGTAGGCGCTGTTGGCGCTGTTCACAAGGTCGGCAAAGTCCGTGGGGCTCCAGACCTGAATGAGCCCGCGCTCCTTGTCCAGCAGGTAGATGTTCCCGTCCTCGTCCGATTCCACGGCGCTGACGACGGTCATTACGCCGTTCCGGTCGGAGTTCGAGGCCCTGCCGCCGAACTGGTAGAGGAACACGCCCTCGCTGGAATACTCGTCTATGTAGCCGTTGCTGGTCACGGCGTAGTAACTGCCGTTTTCCGTCACGGACACGTCCACATAGTCCGGCCGAGTGTAATTGCTCTCCGCGAAGGTGTTCGTGCCTGCGAGGTTCAGGCGCTTTATGGAGTTGAAATCATCGCCGGTCTGCGAGACGGAAAAGACCATGTTGTCCTCGGCTATGTCCAGGGACACGATGGGCGGCGGGGTGCGCAGCAGCATCCTGTCTTTCTGCTCCTCGGTGTAAAAGATCTTCTGGAACCACTCGATGAGCGAGAGCTTCCCCGTCGTGTTTGCGCCGAAAAAGCCGTTGAAGCTGCCGTCGGCGTTGAATTGCAGTATGCCCTCGCTGGTGCCCTCGCTGACGACGAAGATGGTGCCGAAGTCGTTGACGGCCACCTTTTTGGGCTTATACGGGCTCGAGCCGTAGTAACTCTCCTGCGGCTTGCCGAGGCGGCGCAGTTCGCGGCGGTCCGGGCCGAAGATGACGACCTCCTCCGCCCTGTAGTCGGCGACGTAGATGTTCCCGCCGCCGTCGAGCCAGATGCCCGTCGGGCCTTTGAGCACGTCTTCGCCGAAGCTCTCCACCTTGCCGCTGGCGAGCTCGTAAACTATGATGCGCCCGTTGCCAGAGTCGGCGATATAGAGGCTGCCCTCGTACAGGCACATGTCCTCCGGCGCGCTCAGGCCGACGCTCGTGAGATAGGTGCCTACGGGCACGAAGGCGTCCTGTATCCTCACGAACATGCCCATGGAGTTGTACTGCGCGCCGTAGGTGACGGTGTAGGTGGTGCTGTCCATCGCCAGCGCGCCCGTTGCGCCGCCGAGCAGCGCCGCCGTGAGGCAGCCTATCAGCAGGGCCAGGGCCCTTTTCACTTTCCCTCTCATGCAGCCCACCTCACTTCATGCCGGAGTGGGACATGGTGTTCATTACCCGGGACTGGAGTATGATGAACAACACGAGGTTGGGTATGAACATTATGAGGGTGGCTGCCGCCTGAAGGCCCAGGCCGGCCACGGCGCTGTTGCCCAGCAGGCCGCCGGCCCCGGCCATCGCGTTGGCGTTGGCCAGGTTGCTCGCGCCCGCCTGGTTCGAGAGCGTGGTCATGTAAAAGGCAAAGGTCTTGAGTGCCTCGTTGTTTATGTAGTAGTTCGAGGCCTCCACGCTGCCCCAGGCCGACTGGAAGGCCAATATCGCCACCGTGGCCAGCGCAGGCGAGATATTGGGTATGACTATCCGCCTGAGTATCTGGAAGTCGCCCGCGCCGTCTATCCTTGCGGCCTCGATCATCTCGTCCGGCAGCTCGTCTATGAACTGCTTCACCAGGTACAGGCCCACGGGTATGGCCAGGAGGGGTATCACCTGCGCCCAGAAGGTGTCCGTAAAGCCCAGCTTGCTCATGATTATGTACCTCGGTATCGCCACAGCGGCGGAAACGAACATCAGCGCCGCCTCGTTGATGCCGAAGAGGATGTTCTTGAGCCTGTACTTCTTCTTCGACATGCAGTAGGCCGCCATGGAGGTTATGAGCACCGACAGCAGCACGACCACCAGCGTCGTGATCATGCTGTTGAAGAGGTATCTCGAGACCGGTATGGCCTTGTTGTCCGAGGTGGCGATGAGGTTTTGGAAGTTTTGCAGCGTGGGCCGGAGCGTGATGAGGTTGGGCGGGTAGTTGAGCAGCTCGTCGAGCGGCTTGAAGGCGTTGAAAACGATGAAGATCATGGGGAAGGACATGAACACCATGATGGGCAGGAGGATGACATAGAATTTTATCTGGCTGCGGTCAAAGCGCGTGGGGTTTATGCCGGTGAGCCGGATGCGGTTTTTCCTCTTGGTTTTCATCAGGCCGCCTCCTTATCCCTGAACACCTTCTTGGACAGCTGCGATATGACCCAGATGATGATGAGCACGATGACGGATATCGCCGCGCTGTAGCCCATCTCGTAGCGGACGAAGGCGTGCTCGTCCGCGTGGGTTATGAGCAGCTGCCCGGCATAGCCCGGCGTCGGGTTCGCGCCCGAGAGCTGGACGCCGATGTTGGCGTTCTGGAAGGCGTTGACGATGGCCATAATGGCGCCGAACATCATGTGCGGCTTGATGGCCGGTATCGTCACATAGATGACCTCCTGCAGGCGGTTCGACACGCCGTCTATGTGCGCGGCCTCGTAGAGCTCGCGGTTGACGTTCAGGATGCCCGCCAGCATCGACAGGAAGCCTATGCCCATGCAGCTCCAGAGCGAGACGATTATCATGATGGTCATTATGTATTTCGAGTCCGAGAGCCAGACCACAGGCTCGCGGATTATGTCCCACTTGAGCAGGAAGGAGTTAAGGTAGCCGACCTTGTCGCCCGCAAAGATGACCTGCCAGACATTCTGTATCATGGTGGGCCCCGTCATGGACGGCAGGTAGAGTATGGCCGCCATGATGGTCCGCGGTATGCGCGGCACCTGGGCCAGCATCCAGGCCAGGATGAAGGCCAGGATATAGCCGAACACGCCGACTATGACCGCGTACTTTATGGTGTTCGGCAGGGCGTAGCCCGAGAAGACGTCGTCGTTCGTCAGGATGTTTATGTAGTTTTCCGCTCCCACCCAGTTCGGGCTCTGGATGGAGTTGAAATCCGTGAACGACAGGCCGAAGGCCACAAGTATGGGCACGATTATGAACACTACGAACAGCACTACGAAGGGCAGCTGGAGCCAAAACACCGCGTGCTTGTCCATCCGCCTGAACACGGCCAGGATACCGTCCTTCACGGCCCTTATCGCTGTCATTTCACTGCCCCCTTTCGGCTGCCAGCCCGGCTATGATATCGTCCACGACGTGGATGTTGTAGTCTTTGATCTTATTGCCCTCGTCGTCGAAGTAGCCGAACTCGGCCAGTTTCCTGAGCATCTCGCGGTTGGAAATCAGCGTGGCCTCGTCGATCATCGGCCTGAACTGCTCGCCCTCCGTCACTATCTGTATCCAGGCGTTGCTCAGTGAGCGCTCGAGGATGTAGCTGGCCGGGTGCCTGAGTATCTCCTTCTGCCACTGCCACTGCTCGAGTATCACCTGCTTGTGCGAAAGCGGATAGGACATCTGCGCGAAGGCGGCGTGGTTGGCCGAGTTCCAGATGTAGTCCGAGCCGTACCTGGCCTGCAGGTCGTTGGCGTAGCGCAGCTGCGTCTCGGAGGAGAGCCACCACTTGAGGAATTCGTAGGCCTCGTCCTTCATCTTGGTGTTGGCGAAGATCATCGCCGTAGTGACGTCTGCGGACTGCTCGCGGTGTATGACGCCGTCGCGCTCCGTACCCGGCGAGAGGGCGATGTCCCAGAGCCCGTTGAGCTCCGGCGCGCCCATCTGCAGCCGCACATAGGTCGCAGAGGTCGAGACGCCTATCGGTATATAGCCCGAGCGGAAGGCGTTGAAGAAATCCGGCACATTCTGGGCCAGGCCGTAGACGCTGTAGAGCTCCGTCATCTCGCGCAGGCCCTTGAGCGTATTCGGGTCGCTGAAGTTGGAGTAGCAGCCGTCCTCGGAGTACAGGCTGCCGCCGTTCTGGAAGATGAAGCAGCCCATGGACTCAAAGCCCTTGTAGCCCGGGTCCTTGGCCAGGGGCAGGTAGAAGTTCATGGCGTTGCTCAACAGGGTCGGCATCATGGCCTTGACGTCCTCCCAGGTCTCCGGGACGCTCAATCCCAACGAGTCCAGGATGTCCTTGCGGTAGAACAGGACGTAGTAGTCCTGCGTCTCCGCCGCGGCGTAGATGCCGTCCTCATAGGCCATGGGCGCGAGGGATTCGAGGTTGTATTCCTCGCTGTACCAGTCTATGAAATCGTCGAACTCGAGCAGGTTGAGCGCCATGCCGCGCATGGCGAACTCGGCCGGGCGGTAATAGTTGAGGCCCAGGGCCATGTCCGGCGTATCGCCCGTGGAATTTGCCATGGTTATGCGCTTTTCGTCCGGCATGATGGAGAAGGAGACGTTTATGCCCGTCTTCTTCGTGAAATCCTCGGCCGCGAGCTGGCGGAGCGTCTCGACGTACTGCGTGGACTTGTTGACCCACACCGTCAGGGCGCCGCTGCCGCTGGTCGAGCTCTCGACCTCGTTCATGATGGGCGAGAAGGAGTACAAAAACTGCTTGAGCGAGGCCTCCACGCTCTTGAAGAAATTCGCCGAGGGCGAGGGCAGCTGCGCGCCCGCCGCGTGCAGGTAGATGCAGTCCAGGCTGAGGTTCTGGTCGTAGAGGCTGGACAGCGCCTTGGCGGCCAGCTGGGCCGCGGAATTCGAGCCGTCGTTCAGCAGGTTCAGGCGGTTTGGTATCTCCCTCGGTTTCGATGCGAACCTCTCCAGGTTCTGCACGGCCAGCTTGATGTCCGCGGCAAAGGACGGGCTGCCGCCGGAGAGCTCGCCGAGCTCGTTGTAGATGCTGTCCAGCTCCTCTATCCAGTGCTCCGTCCGCTCCAGGATGTCGGGCATGTACTGGAACACGTCCCAGGTCCGGTTCGCGTCCACGCTCGCGCTCGAGCCGGAGCTGTTGCCGCGTATGCGGCTGAGCAGCAGGCCCGTCTCGTTGATGTCGCCTATGACCTCGAGCAGGCGGTGATACGGCCCGTCGAGCGGCCCGGCGGTGACCTTGAGCGTGAGTATGTGTACGCCCTCCGTCAGGTAAACGCGCAGCGGCTCCTCCCCGCCGGCGGTGAGGTTCGCGTACTTGTTTATGCCGGTGTTGGCAAAGCCGATGTCCCTCAGCTCGGCATAGGGCGTCTGCCCGTCCACCTCCACCGAGCGGTAGGACAGGCCGCCGGTCTTGAGCGGCTGGCAGTATTTGAAGCTCAGGCAGTAGAAAGCGTCCTCCGGCACCTCTATCTCATAGTACAGCTTCTGGCCTATGAGCTTGTTGGACTTGTCCTCGGTGGCGTTTATCAGCTTGCCATAGGGGCTGTAGGGCGTGAGCGAGACATTCTGGACGCTCGAGCCGCGGATGGCGCTGTCGCTTTTGGCGCGGAAATCCTCGCCCTGGATGGTGATGACCGGCCCCGCATAGTCCGCAGCGCCCTCGTGCGCGGCGAGGTAGCCCGCGTAGTCCGGCACCGTCTCCGGCTCCACGGCGTAGAGGGCATAGAGCCTGATGTCCTGGTTCATGGGCAGGAGCGTGACGCTGTTGCGGCCCGCCTGGAGCTCGTACTCCAGAGGCAGGCGGGCAAAGTCCTCGTAGTCCTCAAAAAACGAGACGGCAAAGGGCAGCTGGTACTGTTCGGGCTGTATCTCGCTGCCGTACCTGTCCACGCCCGTATCGCAGCTGTCCGCCCAGAGGAAGGGCAGCACGACAGTACAGCTCTCTCCATTTACACCGGCCTTCACCTGGTTTTCAAAGGCGTTGTCCTCATAGGCGGCATAGACCGCGGCAATGTGGTATTTCCCGGCCCCGGCGACCTCCAGGCCGAACTCGTACTCTTCCTCCGCCGTGAGCTCCATGCCGCCCTCGAATTCCAGGGCGCCCGCCGCGCGGTCCATGAACCAGAGCTGGGCCGCGGCGAGCTCGTCGTCGGAGAGGATGTACTCCCTTTGCGTCTGCGCGGCCAGCTCGTCCAGGTCGCCCGCCTCCGCGCTCATGACAACGGCGGTGACCGCTACCCAGACGGCGAGCAGCGCCGCCAGAGCGACTGCCGCCGCCTTTGCAAATTTCTTCATGCTCACACCCTCCCCGAAACTTATCCGTCCGCCTGCCGTCACAGCCGCAAGGCTGTGACGGCAGGCTCAGTTATGCCGTATGCTTAGTGCCCGGCCGGCTGGCTCAGCCGCCGACCTTGGCGTTGAAGGCCTCGAGCTGCTCGGCCAGGGCGGCGTTCACCAGGGCGTCGATCTGAGGCGCGACCTCGGCGGCGCTGGCATTGCCCTCGCGCACGGAGCTCAGCAGAGCGTTGACCTCGTCGTTGAAGATGTTGTTGTAGCCCGGGATGACCTTGTTGATGTCGCCGCGGATGGAGTACTCAAGGCTCTCATACAGGGCGGCCAGGCCCTCGGTGACGTTGGGGTTCTCGCTGAACTTGGCCACGACGTCCGGATGCTGCGTGCAGGGCATGAACCAGGTCTTGAGCAGTGTCGTGGTCTCGCCCGCGAACTCGCCGTCGCTGCGGGCGGCGAAGATGTCGAGCCTCTGCAGGTTGCCCTCGACGCCGTAGGTCAGCCACTTGAGCAGCTGGAAGGCGGCCTGCGGGTCGGCGCAGGTGCTGGTGAGGTAGGCGCAGTCAACGTGGATGGGCGTGTAGGTCGGGGTATCGGCGTCCACCCGCGGATACGGCCAGTAGTCCCAGTTCACCTGGCACTCGTTGCGCATCCAGTTGTCGTTGTAGGTGGCGTTGGTGCACAGCAGGGCCATGCCGTTTTTGAAGGTGTAGTGGTTGTCGTCCTTGCCGGCCTCGCCGAACTTGGCGACGTAGTCGGAGTTCATGGAGGTGGTGCCGTCCTCCTCCTTCGGGTAGCGCATGATCCAGGCCTCAAGGCCGGGGACCTCGCGCAGCTCGGCCAGCCTGTTCATGGCCGGGACCCACATGTTGGTGAAGTCGAACTTCTGGTTCACAAAGTCGTAGGCGGGATACCACCAGCCGTCGGCCTGGGCGGAATAGACGTTGTCCAGGTCCTCGAGCGTGGCGGCGCCGACGGTGCCGGCGGTGATGCCCTTCTTGACGATCTCGATGAACTCATCCATCGTCCAGTCGTAACCCGGCTTCTCGATATTCAGCTCGTCGAGCATGTCGAGGTTCATCGTGATGCCCATGGCGTTCATCTGGCAGGGCAGGGCGTAGAGCTTGCCGCCGTAGGTGTAGGGGTCGGTCATGCCGGAGGGCACATACTCGGATTCGGGGTCGGAGAAGAACATCTCGCTTATGTCATAGACATAGCCGGAGGCGACCTCGGGTGCAAAGTCGTTCCAGTCGAGCCACATGAGGTCGGGCATGCTGCCGGACGCGGCCTTCTGGGCGAGATACTCGTTGAAGGCGCCGCCGGTCGAGCCGGGGAAGGGCTCCTCAATGACCTCTATGTTCGGGTACTGGACGCGGAAGGCCTCGAGCACGGGCTGGATCTCGGCCGTCTCGCCCTCGGGATAGGCTATCGTCACTGCGCCTTCCATGGCGTAGACGTCGTCGCCGCCTTCAGCCTCGCCTCCGGTCTCGGCCGGCGGAGCGTCGGTGGCGTCGGCAGGCGGTGCGCTGGTGTCCGACGGCTCGCTGCCGCAGGCGGACAGCAGGCCCAGCATCATGACGAGTGCCAGGCACAGGGATAAGAGCTTCTTCCAGTTTTTCATTTTTTGATTCCTCCTGACTTTTGGTGTTGTTTTTTATCCATCAACTCTCCCGATATCGCAGCGGCCGCGCGCAGGTCGAGCGTTATTTGGAGAATTAATTGCTATTTTAACGTTAAAGTTCGCATATTTCGGTGATAACCGAACCGAAGTGGGACAATTCTATCCTATAGCGGCGGCCTCTT
>OGQA01001074.1_pt1 | contig 13068 bp, 2 predicted proteins | sample 1553011 | NCBI WGS metagenome assembly OGQA01 (sample SAMEA2580256, study PRJEB22360) | human gut metagenome | biome: human gut; feature: human-associated habitat; material: faeces | place: Denmark | collected 2008/2010 | reverse complement strand
TTAAGGCAGAAAAGAAAAGGAGGAAATTTACTATGAAAAAGTGGGTATGTCCGGTATGCGGTTACGTTCATGAGGGAGATACACCTCCCGAGTTCTGCCCCCAGTGCAAGGTTCCCGGCAGCAAGTTCACAGAGCTTAAGGAAAACGATAAGCTTGTGTTTGCAGACGAGCACAAGGTAGGCGTTGCAAAGGCAGTTGAGGATGAAGAGATCATCGCAGGCTTAAAGGCAAACTTCGAGGGCGAATGCACAGAGGTAGGTATGTATCTCGCTATGGCAAGAGCCGCTCACAGAGAAGGTTACCCCGAGGTAGGTCTTTACTACGAAAAGGCTGCTTGGGAAGAGGCTGAACACGCAGCAAAGTTCGCAGAGCTTTTAGGCGATGTTGTAAGCGCATCCACTAAGGAAAACCTTGAAAAGAGAGTTGCCGCAGAGCACGGCGCTACACAGGGCAAGCTCGATCTTGCTAAGAGAGCAAAGCAGTTAAATCTTGACGCTATCCACGACACAGTTCACGAGATGGCTAAGGACGAGGCCCGTCACGGTAAGGCATTTGAAGGTCTTTTAAACCGTTATTTTAAGTAAGCGGCGGCCGTGAGCCGCACCGGATTCGCCTTTTCAAAATTCTGCTTACCGCAGGACAGCAAAACGGCGGCATCATAAAAAGCAATAAACAAACTACAGCCGTAAGCACTCTTGCTTACGGCTCAGTTTGTTCTTATAGTAAAAACGCATCTGATACACAAAAAAGAACACCGGTCGCCCGGTGTTCTCTTTTTTTGCTGTCAGCTTATTTGGCTGTATTCACATTCGCATAAGTAAAAGTGCTTGTATTTGCACCCTTATAAGACGCAATCCTTACCTTATACACGCTTCCGGCCCTGAGTCCGTCAATAGTGACAGTAGCATTTGCACTGCCCTTTAACGTCTTTTTGACCCACTTGCCGCCTGTGTAGATTTCAACCTTATATCCGTCTGCACTTGCGTTTTTACCCCACTTAACGGTTATCGAGTTGCTTTTTGCCGATACAACCTTGATATTGGTTACCGGTGAAAGCACTGCAGTAACCGTAGTATAGCTGTAATCGCCGTACAGATCGCCCTTATACGCTCTTACCCTTACTTTATATGTGCTGTAAGGTGTAAGTCCGCCAAGCACAGCCATTGCTGTCTTATTATCGGTTATGGTCTTTTCGACCCACTTACCGCCGATATAATATCCTACGTTATATCCGTCAGCGTTTGCATCCGCATTCCATATAACTACTGCCTTTGAGTCAACCGCACTCTTTACCTTAAGACCGCTGACCTTTGTCGGAGCGGTAGTGATATAAATATCGTCGAATGTACTCTGAAGCTCACCCTTATAAGCCTTTATTCTGACCTTGTAGGTTTTGTAGCCCTTAAGAGAACCTATTGTAACGGTAGTTTTGTCATTGCCGGCGAGCGACTTTTCGTTCCACTTACCGTCCGCATAGTACTGAACGGTATAACCGTCTGCGCTTTCGTTCTTATCCCATGTAAGCGTAAACGAAGAAGTTGTGACTGTCTGTGAAACACCCGTAACTTTTGACGGGAGCGTATTGATATAGCCGTATGTATACGGGCTGTAAAGGTCGCCCTTATATGCGCTTACCCTTACTTTATATCGTGTTCCTGCACAAAGTCCGTCTATAACCGCCGCTATATTATTGTTGCCGGTAACAGTCTTTACGGACCACTGATTATCAATGTACCACTCTACCTTGTAGCCGTCCGCTCTGGTGTTTCTGCTCCAGCTTATTCTTACCGTTTCATCTGTAGCCTTCACCGTATTTATATTCCATACGGGAGAAGGAACAGTATCAACATAGAAACATCTGAACTTGCCGGTGAAGCTTCCTGCATAAGCCGCTATCCTTACCTTATATTTAAGGCCTGCAGAAAGACCGCTCAGCTTTGCCGCTACTCTGTCGCCGTCGGCACTGCAGTTAATCTGCTTCCACTGATTGCCGACATAGCATTCGACATAATATCCGTCAACACCGCTTATATTCTTCCAACTTATATCGACTTCATTGTATGTCGTCTTTTCAACCGCTATTTCTTCCACGTCGGGAATAGGCTTTACGGGAACACGGTTTCCGATATATGAATCCTTACATCTTGTGCATTCAAATACGCTGTAGCCTTCGTTGCAATAGTCAGGCTCAACTACGTTGATTACAACATAGTCGTGACCGAGAGGTTCGCCATACTCCGCACCGCATATTTCACATTTTGCCTTTTCGGTGCAGGTAGCCTCTCCTCCGGAATGCTCACATTCGGTTATCGTAGCCGTTACAACGTCCGACTTCATCGAAACTCCCGCCGTTGCAGCATTGCTGTAGGTAAGACGGCAGTAGTACCTGCCCGTTGTGAGATTTTCGAGCGACAGCTTTCTGTCTGTAGCGCCCTCTATCACTGTTTCGTAGCCGTTTTCATCAATGGCGATCCACTGATAAGCAACTTTTGCGTCAACCTCGCCTGAATACCACGGCTCTGCATTTATTTGAAGTGACGGTATACCGTCGGGATAATAACCGTTGGTGTAATATACAGTATCAATCGGCTTGATTATCTGCATCGGACACAACCGTACCGTAAGTCCGTTTGTCGATGATGCCGTTGCCTTATTAAGACTGTATATATCTATCCACTCTTTTGTTCCTCTGTCCTGTACCCAGAAGCCGTGATCGATATAATCGGCTATCACCTTATCACTGACCGTAGTTACGATTTTGGCAAACCCACCTGACGAAATGGATACATTACCGCCGTTTATAGTAAGGCAATTTATATTGTTTGCGGCCATTGTAACATTTCCGCCGTTTATGGTCACATTGCTGCCTGTAGCAAGCCCCTCAAATGTGACATCACCGCCCCTCACTATGAATGCGTCTTGATTCTCAAACGCTGTCACCGCACAACGTCCCGTAACCGTCAGCTTTGCCTTGCCGTTTATGATGATCGGACGTGAGAACGCTGTACGAACTGCGTACTTGAGCGTGAAGTTACCTTCGGTTATGACTAACTGACCGCCGTATCCGTTCTTGTTATAAAGCGGATATAAGGTACAGCCCTCGTTTTCGCTCTTCTGAGCGTCTTTCGCAGCCTCGTCAAGATTGTTATAATACCTGACATCGTCGCCCTTTGTTATCTTTGCATTGAACTTGCTCTTGCATATCTCGCAATATGTCGGCTCAGTAATATTGCCTGCGGTTTCCTTGTCCGCTGTAGGATCGACCACCTGAGAATGATCACAGTCAACAAGGTCTATGCTTACAGTGTTCGACTTTATTTCATAGCCGTCATCGGTAATAACTACGAAGTATATCTTGGCAGCAACGCTGTTGCCTGCCTTATCAATTATTTCGTCTGCCGACAATTTAGCGTCAGTTACAAGTGCGCTTAAGCTGCTATAAATTATATCTCCGCTTACATAGGAGTTTATACCGTATCTCTTACTTACATACGAGTCGTTCAGGTTCGAGCCGTGAGCAAGAGCAAGGTTGAACTTCAGCGTGGGGTTTGCGTTGCTGTTGCGATACAGCTGGTTTATTTCTGTGCTAAGCGTTGCTTGTACTATCGGTGCCTTAGCAACGGTAACACCGCTTGCTTCCGACACCTCACGTTCTTTAAGCGTCAGCCATGCACCGCCCTCTGTTTTCTTATACGCATAGCCGTTGCCGAGAATATCTGTTATCTTGCCATCTTTTACCGTAATGTTATCATATTGTCCGCCGCTGAGCTTAACATCTCCGCCGTTTACGGTGAGATATGCGATTCTTGTGGCTTCTTCGGCAGTCAACCTGGAGCCCGGCTCGGCAATTACAGCGAAAATATTGGCGTTGCCTCTAAGTGTCAGCTTACCGCCATCGGCGACCTTTACTGTATTATACAAGATGGCGTTATCGCCATTTGCAATAAGTGTAACATCACCTGTAACAGGGAGGTAGTCTGTATCATAAGCGGAAGACATCAGCATTGTTATTGTTGCACTTGCAACGCTGTTTGCCTTGGCAAACGCCTTTCCCAGATCTTCCTTAACAAAATATTCTGTCTTTTCCGCTCCGTTCTCGGTATAGCTTACGCTTGCAGCGATCAATGAATTGCAGTATATGCAACGGTTATCTCTGCCCACACCGTCCGGGTGGTCGCATCTTATTATTCTTACGTTATCGAAGTTTGACGAAGCGTTTGCTTTCAGATCGCTGTACAGCTGAGAATCGACACGGCTGCCGCTCGCTAAAATTTGATAAAGATAAATTTCACTTGAGCAGTCTATATTAGCGATATTAGCATTCGTGATACTTGCCAGCTGTTTAAGCAGAACACCGTCTTCTAAAATCAGCGTGTCAATTTTCAGCGTTTCAACATAGGAGGAGAAATATGTGGCATTTAATTTCACATTCTGGCAAACTACGCTGACCTCTCCCGAGAAAGTAACAGTGCCGCCGTCCATGCTAAATCCATTTTCAACCCCAAAAGTACACTTACTGTCACTGCGTATAGTGATTTGGGTTCCGGATCCGTTAAAGCTATTGAAATAGACACCAAAGCCGTTCATATCGACAGTAAGTTCTCCGCCGTTTACGTTAATGTCAGTATTGCTATCGAAGAAATCTCTGAGCATTTTCAGCGTACAGCCCTTGTTTTCGTTCTTTGCCGCAAACTCAAATGCTTCCGTAAGTTTTGTAAAGTATTTTACCGTTGTTCCGGTCTCACTCTTTACAGTGACTGCAACATACATCTTTGCATTGCACTCGTTGCATACACCTTCCGCATTGATCTCACTGTGTGCACACTGATAACCGCAGCCGCACCTTCCTGTTTCGTCATACTCATGCTTGCTGTGGTCGATTACCGTAAGTGAATTATCGCTTTCCGAAACCTTGCTTGCGTCAAACAGCTTTCCGTCGCTTGTCGTAAACGCCTTGTTCTCGCCGAGCAGATCTTTCAGTGCCTTGCCCTCTGCGCTTACATCTATGCTGCTGAATGTACCGCTGTTTATAGTGACCGTACCTCCGCTGACGCTCAGCTTATTATAAGTACCGCCGTTTATAACAGTCTTGCCGCCGCTTACGCTGATACTGTCATCGTTGATAGTTATGTCATCAAACGTTACCGTGCCGCCCGTTACAGCTATGAGATATCCCACCGAGCTTCCCGGATACTTCGATAATGTACAGCCGTCATCTCCCGTGATCTTGACATTTCCGCCGCTTACTTTGATCACAGCAGATGCACTTCCCGTTTTCTTGAATAAAACGGTAAAGCTGCCCTGTGTGATCTCACAGTCTCTGTTCACACCTCTGTATAATTCTAATGTACAGCCGTTGTTCTCCTCAAGCTGTGCCGCTTCAAATGCTTCGGGCACATTGTCGGTATAGCATGCCTTGTCGCCGTTTGTTTTAACAAGTATCGCATTTATGCCGGCATCACATAACGAACAACGATAGTAATCATACTCGTCTGTCGTTAATGCGCCATACGGATGCGTACAGGTCGCTATTTCAAATTCGACATCATCGGTCACATATTCGTATCCGTTTAACTTGATAACAAGATGTGCCTTTACAGTGCCGTCAGTATCGGAAATTTCATCTGCATTTGCAAACGTATATGAATTTCCGACGAAGTCGAGCTCTCTTATTAAGGTATCACCTACATATAAACCGACTGTGACCTTATTGGCATCGCTTATCGTGTATCCGTCGCTTGTATTAACATTGAAGTTAAATAAGATCTGCCGTGCACCTCCGCCGTTGCGGTACAGCACAGTCTTATTTGCTGTCGCCGTTGCACTCTTTATCGGCGCTGTCCTTACTTCTACATTAGCTATATCCCGCTTTTCACGCTCTGCAATAGTAGACCAGATGCCGGAATCGATAAAACTCCAATAGGCATAGCCGTCCGCAAGAAGCTGTCCTACGTTTCTGCCTTCGCCTGAAACCTGTAAGCTGTAGAATTGACCGCCTTTAATTACAGCGTTACCGCCGTCTTTAATTATGAAGTCAGAGAAAGTACCACCGTTGATTTCCGCATTGCTGCCGTTGCGAACAGCAACACGTTTTATTAAGCCACTGCCGTTAACGGTCAGCTTACCGCTCGTTACTTCTATGGAATACCATACATCAGTACCGGGTTGTGAGAGCCTTTTACCGTTAAGTTCAAGCGTAACATTGCCTGTAACAGCTATCGTATCTGTAATATCGTCCGTAATATCCTTATACAGCGTTACTGTAGCCGTACCTATCTCATTAGCCTTGTCAAAAGCGTCACATATATCGCTGAACAGATCTGTCTCTTCGCTTCCGCCGGCAGTATAGCTTACAGTTGCAACAATTTCCTCACTGCAGTAAGGACAGGGATTACCGTCAAGCACATAACTGCCTTTTCCGTCCTTATGGACGCACTTATCAACAAAAATTCTATCGGTTTTGGTCATGGTCTGAATAGCATCGTATGTGTAAATAATAGCGCCATTCATATTACTGTCGTAAACTCTGCTTCCACTCGCAATTGCCATACCTAAGCCTGTTTTGCAAGTGGTGCTGTAGAACGTACCGGTTACGATAGAGATGCTACCGGACCCGTTGATATTAATGCTTAAAGAATTAGCTTCAACACAATTGATGACCGTGTCTCCGCCGTTAGTTTGCAGTGCACCGATTATTGCATTGTCTATAACAGCATTTCCGCCAATTATTGACAGTTCTTTAATATAACTCTCGGCACTGTTTACTGCAAGCGCACCGCTTGTTAATGTTACACTTCCCAGCTTGATTTTACCGTCAATTGTAACCTTAGCGTCAGTTCCGTTTACTTCGATTCCGCTTATCAGAGTTTCTACATCGGCTTGTTTTACCGAAGAAGTGAAAGTCACGTCACCGCCGTTGACATCGAACTGATAAAATACCTTCTTACCGTTAAAGTCAACAGTAAACCTGCCGCCTGTCACGGTAACGGACTCAGATACTCCTTCCGACATCAGCTTTACAGTGCTGCCCTCGTTCTCCTGTGCCAGCTTTATGGCACTCTCTATATCCGCATAGCCTAACGACTTGCCGTCAGCATCTACTACCTCGGCTTCTATCAATGCATCACATATACCGCAGATTACAAAACCGTCGTTTTCGTATGAAAAGCTATCCTTCGGGTGTGAGCAGGTCGCAAGTGTAAGCTTAAGCACATTCGACTTATATTCGTATCCGTTGCACTTAAGTACAATGTAATATTCAACCTCGCCGTCTTTAGCCGCAAGCTTACCGATTTCATAACAGTGTACCATATATTTATTGTACAAATTATAATCTTTAATGCGATTATTGCCGTTTACAAAATCCGAATAGGTTGCACCCCTTGAACCGACCGCCAATTCGTATGTAATATCGACGTATAAATATTTCTCTCCGTTACGGTATATAACAGGCGCTTCTTCGCCTACCCACGCAATACTTGCGCTCTTTATCGGCGCTTCTTCTACACTCAACGGTTTATCGTTGTTATTCAAACTGCTATAAACGCTCTCTGCACGTTCTGCAATTGAAAGCCATGTACCGTCTTCAACTTTATAAGCATAACCGTCAGCCAGAACAGATTCAAGATTGCCGTTAAATATCTCGATGTCGTTGAATTTACCGCCGCTGAGTTTTACGTTACCGCGAACGGACAGACCTTGTATAGTGCCGCCGCCTATTTCTGCGTTGCCTCCTTTTTTAACTGACACAGAATTGAAGTATCCACCGCCGTTAATGACTAATTTTGAGTTTTCATTAACGTAAATAGGTGTATCCATATCGCCATCGCCGTTTACAGTAAGCGTGCCACCGTCAGATACCGATATACGCGCTATGCCATAACGACCACCCAGTGTTTTACCGTTCAGTTCAAGCGTTACATTGCCCATAACGGTAATCTCCTGTGTACATTTGTCTGTAATATCCTTATACAGCGTTACTGTAGCCGTACCTACCCCATTAGCCTTGTCAAAAGCGTCATAAATATCACCGAACAGTTCTGTCTTTTCGCCGCCGTCAGCTGTATAGCTTACGCTTGCGGCAAACTCAGAGTTACAGTATTTGCATATACCGCTGTCATTAAAGGCATAACTGCCGTCCTCATTCTTATGGTCGCACTTGACAAACCGATAGTCTTTGTCATCATCAACGCCCAAGGTGTTTTGTTCGGAAACAATGCTGTATAATAATTCATTAGTAGCTATTATCTCATCAGTCTCCTGCGAGTATTCAACGCTTATTAAGCGAGTGCCGCTTGCCAGTATATCCTTAAACGTATACTGTCCGAGTTTGATCTCACCGTAAATACCGCCGCCTATAGTCACCTTTGCATCCGTTGCAGTGTCTGATATAGTAAATTTATTAGCACCGAAGTTTTCACTTACGCCGTCACTGATATTTAAAGTACCGCCAAATACACTAATACCGTTAATGCAAACGGAGGTCGAGCCTTCAGGGTATGTAAGAGAACCGCTATATAAACCTACAAAGCAATTAAAAGCGCAGTTCTCAACAGTAATTTCTGCACCCTTAATATTGATCTTCCGTGTATAAGCGTTGATATAATTGTCGTCGATCGCGGTAATAGTAAACTGACCGCTTGACAATGTAATATCGTTCTCAAGTCCACCGGTTGTTACAAGAGTGAAAACACAGCCCTTGTTTTCAGCCTTATCCGCATACCGTAAGCCCTCGGTTATGTCGTCGAAATACTTTACCTTTCCGTCGGCAGTAGTTACCTTTGCGTAAATTTTCGCACCGCACTCACTGCACACCTTGTTGGCGCTGTCTTCATTTACCTGACCCTCGCCGTCATGCAGACACTTATATCCGCAAGCGCAATTGCCGTGATCATCGTATGTATGCTTCGGGTGAGCCGTAACAAATATATTATCGCCTGCTCTGTATATTTGTTGTACGCTTGCATTCAGTATTTCTCCGCTTTCACTTGCAAGCGCCTTACCGCTACCCAGTATTTCAATTACACTTCTTCCCTGAACATAAATGCTCTTGAATACTCCGGCATTGATCAAAGCGTCGCCGTCTTCAAATGTTGCAAAAGTATCGAATTCAATATCTCCGTTTACAGTTACCATTCCATAGGAATAAACGCCGGTGGCGTTTATAACTGCACGGCTGCTTCCGCTGTTTTCAAAGGTTACATTTCCGTAAACCGCTACTGCGCTTATTTCCTCGGTACCGACCGAAACATTCAGCGTATGACCGTTCATGTCGATCGTTTTATTGCCGTTTATTATTATGCCCTTAACAATACAATCTACATCGCCGGTCAGCTTTAATACACCGTCAGCCTCATTTTCCGCAATATTTTTAAACTGTGTTTCGCTTTCAATAAATGTATAAGTTTCAGAGCTTTGTGTTGTCTCGGTAAATATAGCAAGCGCACAAACGCCGCACGGACACTTGCCCGTTTCCACGTTGTATCTATGCTCATGCGCTACAACTGTGACATTTTTAAGTCCGTCGCCGATCGTCTTCGCACTGCCGTCAACTATACTTTCGGGGAGATGTGTGACACTGTTTAAGGTTGCAAATGCATAGCCCTTTGCAAGCAGATCGTTTACAGGTGTGTTATCAGTCAAAGATCCGCAAATTATATCGTAGTATCCGCCGTATAAAGCTATACCGCTTGTGCCGTTTTTTATTGTTAAGTATGTACAACTGCCGCCGTAGAACTCCACACATTCAGCCGCATCGGCAGTTACAGCGAACAAGGAAACGGCTGAACTGCTGTCATCCGCAGTACCGTTTATAAGCGTACCGCCCTTATTCACGGCCATTTCCAGGCCTATACTGCCGTTTTCACCACTGTTTTTAAGATACAGCACGCCCCCGTCGTTTACGTCAATTCCTCTGATTTCCGGTGATATAGAATGTCCGTTCACATCAACAGTTAACGTTGCATTGCCGATCACTATGTTCTGCGAAAGCTCACAGTCCTTATACAATGTCAGCGTACAGCCGTTGTTTTCCGCCGATAATGCCGCAGTAAAAGCGTTGTCTATATTATCGAAATACTTCGCTGTTCCCACGCCCAAAACGCCCGCAGTAAGCTGATATTTGCAGGTAAGGCATACACCTGTTTTGCTGTCAACATCGCTGTGAGGGCAAACATATCCGCAGTCGCACTTGCCTGTTACACTGCTGTATTTGTGGTCAGCGTCAGTATGCTTTACAACTGTGACATTTCTAATTCCTTCGCTGAGTGTCACCGCACTGCCGTCAACTATACTTTCGGGGAGATGTGTGACACTGTTTAAGATCGCAAACGCATAGCCCTTCGCAAGCAGGGCGCTTACAGGCGTGCTATCAGTTAAATCATTTGTGTGAATTAACTCGTAGCTTCCGCCGTATAAAGCTATACCGCTTGTGCCGTTATTTACTGTTAAGCCTGTACAACTACCACCGTAGATCTCCACACATTTAGCCGCGTCGGCGTATACACTGAACACGGAAACGGCTGAACTGCTGTCGTCCGCAGTACCGTTTATAAGCGTGCCGCCCTTATTCACTTCAATTTCTGTGTCTATACTGCCGTTTTCTCTGCTGTTTTTAAGATACAGCACGCCTCCGTCGTTTACTTTAATTCTGTACGCCAATAATATAGAATGTCCGTTCATATCGACAGTAACCGTTGCGTTGCCGATCACTATGTTCTGCGAAAGCTCACAGTCCTTATACAATGTCAGCGTACAACCGTTGTTTTCCTCCGATAATGCCGCAGTAAAAGCGTCGTCTATATTATCGAAATACTTCGCTGTTCCCACGCCCGAAATGCCCGCAGTAAGCTGATATTCGCAGGTAAGGCATACACCCGTTTTGCTGTCAACATCCGTATGACCGCACCGCTTACCGCAAATCGTGCACTTGCCCGTTGTGCTGTCGTAACTGTGATCTTCATGTGGTGCTACAATAACAGGTGTTACAAAACCGTCTTTCAACAGTGTTTTTGAGCCGTCTATCGGCACAGCGGAAGACGTCATAAACATACGGTTCTCAGCCAATAAAGTCAGTATTTCTGCGTTTGCTCTGTCCCCGCCGCCGTTATAGCGTATTTTTAGGAAAGCTCCGTCGTGAAGAATTACGTCACTGCTTGCATCGTTTATATTGAGTATTATGCCGAGTGAACGATAGCAGTCAAATGTACCTGCACCTACCGACACAGTTCCCTTAGCGCCGCAGTTTTCGTCAAATGTCAGCTTACCGCCGTCCACTACATTGAAATCGCCATAAATACTATTATTTTTTTCCGATCCCGTAACGGTTATATCTCCCGAAACAGTTAACGTACCTACATTGGCTTCCTCAGCGATCCACAGCGTGAACTTACGGCTGAGGGTTGTATAGCTGCCTGCCTAATTCTTGTATACTTTTAATGTACAGCCGGTGTTTGCGTCACTGTCAGCCGCTTCAAAAGCCGCTCCCATCTCATTTTCTTCATAAACAGAAGCTACAGCCCCATCCTTTACGATAACAGCCGCATACTGATATTCACACTCGTTACACTTACCCGTTTCGCTGTTAACATCGCTGTGAGGGCAAACATATCCGCAGCCGCACTCGCCGTCAACATAGGTATGGCTGTGGTCTTTGACTGTCAGCGTTTCACTGCTTGATATTTCCTTAACGTTTGCATTGAAAAGGGTTCCGTCAGCCTTGAAGAAAGCCTTACCCTCTCCGAGCATATCATATAATGTCTTGCTGTCCCTTGCGTAAAGTCCGGCAGTATATGTACCGTCTTTCAGTATAACCGTACTCGAATCATATACATAGATCGAAGTGTCTAAAACTACATCGCCGTCTATTATAAGCGTACCGCCGGCGTATGAAGCGTCGTTTGTCGGATATACATTACAACCGAGCATAACCGGATTGCCGCTGTTTTTGATCGTAAGCTTTCCGCTTTTGCAAGGAGTAATACTCCGGATATTTAATCTGCGTCCGTTTAAGTCAATTGTAAGTTCTCCGTATAAGTCATACTGAGCGCTTGGTTTAGAATAATCCTTAAACAGCTTTATCGTACCGCTTCCGTTGTATTCATTCAGTAAAGAGTCAAGCTCATCGGTATCTACATACTTTAAGCTTCCGTTCTTGTCTGTATAGAGTGCGACAGACACAACCGCACCGCAGATTGAGCAGATGCCTGTGTCCGTGTTTATATCACCGCCATGCTCGCAGGGCTTTCCGCACTCCTCGCACTTGCCTGTTCCATCGCTGTATTTGTGGTCAGCGTCAGTATGCTAAACAACAGTAAGCGCAACGGAATAACCCATACTTCCATATTCTTTATAAAGATCAAGATAATTGCCGTTATCTTCACGTCGCAGTGCCTGCCGGGTAACATCAAGAAGATTGCCTAATTTCAGAGCGCCGGAATTGTTTTGGCGATGATATGTCAGCCCACCTAACTTCATTCCCGTAGCGAGCTTTACAGATGTCGTTGTAGTTCCGTCATCATTCACGGATGCTATCACAGTCAACTGCTCTGTAGTTACTTTTGCGCCGTCGTTTACAGCAAGCCGTGCACTGTCCTCAACAAAAATTGTATTAAATTCTACATTTGCTTCGCTGTCAATTATGAATGATCCGCCGCCTTTGCGAACATACACCTGCGTAACATAACTGCCCGCTGTGCCGGTTAATGTAAGCGTGACGTCTTTGTTGACCCCAAGTTTGTTGACCCCAAGCTTGATATTGTTCAGCTTGTGACCGTTAAGGTCGATCATAACATTGTGTTTTACATCTATAGTATCTAAAGTTGCAGTTGCCGATGTATCGCCGATATCCTGATAGATCTTAACATAGTTTCCGGTATCGGCAGTAATGCTGTTAAGGCAGTCTGCGAGCGTGTCATAGCCTGTCGGCGCACTGCCGTCTGTGCTGATTGTAGCAACAAACTGACGCTCACACTCGTTACACTTACCCGTGTTAATATCAATATTGCTGTGATCACATAACGCTCCGCAGTTTGTGCATTTACCGTCGGAATAACCGTTTTCATGTGCACA